>Ga0310811_10011819_pt1 | contig 11334 bp, 13 predicted proteins | sample YCmetagenome_FD_207642 | JGI IMG/M metagenome (GOLD analysis project Ga0310811, IMG submission 207642) | Soil microbial communities from experimental microcosm in Duke University, North Carolina, United States - YC | ecosystem: Engineered > Artificial ecosystem > Soil microcosm > Unclassified ... | reverse complement strand
CGCGGGATCTGCGAAACGCGCCTGACAGGCCCGCGTGCCATCGGAGGCGCGCGATGATCCGCTTCCTGCTCGTTCTCATGATGCTGGCCGGCACCGCTGGCGCCGTGGTCGCCTATGGTGATCCAGACCAGTTTGCGCGCGCGAGCCACAAGGTCTCGCACATTTTTCGCGCACAGACGGCGAAGCCCGCCCCCGCAGTGCAGATCCAGCGCGGCCAGGGCGGCGAGTTCGCGCTCCGGGCCAGGATCAACGGCGTTGCCGCACCGATGGTGATCGACACCGGCGCCACCTCCGTGGTGTTGACCTGGGAGACCGCGAAAGCAATCGGGCTTCCGCTCGAAATGCTCGAATATGACGTCGACCTCGAGACCGCCGGCGGTCACACCAAAGCGGCGCGGCTCACGATCGACCGCCTCGCTGTCGGCCATCTCGTCGAGAAATCGGTGCCGGCACTCGTGGTGCAGCGTGGGCAGATGAAGACCAATTTGCTCGGCATGAGCTTCCTCGATCGCCTGGAGAGCTGGGGCGTCCGCTCCGACACGCTGATGCTCACCGGCTATCCGGAGCTTCAGAGCAGCCACCGCCGCTCGCGAACGGCGGTCGATTAGCAGGTCAGGCCGCAGCTTCCGCCGGCACTCGCGCGCCGATACGCGCAATCGCATCGCGCAGCACGTCCAGGCCAGCCCCCGGCTTTACACCCTGCTCGGCAAGATGGCGGCGGAAGGCGCGCGCGCCGGGGACCGCGTGGAAGGCGCCGACGAAATGCCGCGTGATGGCGTGCAGGCGCGTGCCGCGCGCGAGTTGCGCCTCGATATACGGCATCATCGCCTCGAACGCGTCCTGCATAGTCGCGTGCGGTGCCGCCTCGCCGAACAGGTCGGAATCGACCGAGAGCAGCCGCCACGGCTCCTGATAGGCGGCGCGGCCAAGCATCACGCCGTCGACATGAGCAAGATGCGCCTTCGCCTCCTCGATGCTTAGGACGCCGCCATTGATGATGACGGGCACATCCGGCATCGCACGCTTGAGCCGATAGACACGATCATAGTCGAGCGGTGGGATGTCGCGGTTCTCCTTCGGCGACAGACCGTTCAGCCAGGCCTTGCGGGCATGCACGATCAAAGCATCACTGCCCGCGGCCACGACGGCGTGCGCGAGCGCATCGAGCGCGACTTCGGAATCCTGATCATCGATGCCGATGCGGCATTTCACGGTAACGGGAATGGAGACCGCGCGCTTCATCGCGTCAACACATCTCGCAACGAGTTCGGGCTCCGCCATCAGGCAGGCGCCGAAACGGCCATCCTTCACGCGATCCGACGGGCAGCCGACATTGAGATTGATCTCGTCATAGCCGAACTCTTCGCCGATCCGCGCAGCTTTCGCGAGCTCGCCGGGATCCGACCCGCCAAGCTGAAGCGCCACCGGGTGCTCGGACACGTCAAAGCCAAGCAGCCGCTCCCGGTCACCATGAATGATGGCGCCCGTCGTCAGCATCTCCGTATAGAGCAGCGCCCGTTTCGTCAGATGACGGTGGAACACCCGGCAGTGCCGGTCGGTCCAGTCCATCATCGGGGCTGTGGAAAATTTCCGATCTAAGTCATTCATTTAACTGAGTCATTTACTTCAGGATCGATCCCGCATGCTATTGGACCGATTAAGAAATCTGGCTATTCGAGCTTCCACCGTCCGGTGCTTCTAGGACCATATAGGCATGAATTGGAAGCGGAAATCGCGCCTCCAGATTTTCGGTGCGCGAGCAAGCGTACACAGGCCGCACGCGGGGCGAGCATAGGAGTTTTTGGTGGGGCCGTGTCCGAGGGGTCACGGGCGTCGAAGCCGGATCCCGATTGACGCGCTACGGTTGCCCCGATCCGCCGGCGGAGCCATAGACCTGACCGGTCGCATAGCTCGCATCGGCGGCAGCAAGCTGCACATAGACCGACGCGAGTTCGGCAGGTTGGCCGGGGCGGCCGAGCGGCGTCATGCCGCCGAACTTTTCGAGCTTTTCCATCGTAGCGCCGCCCGAGACCTGGAGCGGTGTCCAGATCGGTCCCGGCGCAACGCCGTTGACGCGAATGCCCTTCGAGGCGAGTTGCTTTGCCAGCGACTTCACATAATTCATCGTCGCTGCCTTGGTCTGCGCATAGTCGTAGAGATCCGGCGAAGGATCGTAAGCCTGCTCAGACGTCGTGCCGACGATGCAGGACCCTGCCTTGAGGTGCGGCAGTGCCGCCTTGATGATCCAGAATGGTGCGTAGATGTTGGTCTTCATGGTCGCGTCGAAATCCTCCGACGAGACGTCGAGGATGGAGGCGCGGGTCTGCTGACGTGCGGCATTATTGACGATGATGTCGAGCCCGCCGAGGCCCTGCACGGCTTGCTCAACCAGCTTCTTGCAGAAGGCTTCGTCCTTGAGGTCGCCGGGGATTGCCAGGCCGGTACGGCCTTCTTTCCTGATCAGCGCGATCACCTCCTGGGCGTCGGTGTCCTCCGCCGGCAGATAATTGATCGCGACGTCGGCGCCCTCGCGTGCATACGCGATCGCGGCTGCGCGGCCCATGCCGGAATCGCCACCAGTGATCAGCGCCTTGCAGCCAATGAGGCGGCCTGAACCCTTGTAGCTGGTCTCGCCGTGATCGGGACGCGGCTCCATCTTGCCAGCAAGGCCCGGCCATGGCTGCGACTGCTTCTTGAACGGCGGTTTCGGATAGCGGGTGACGGGATCAATCAATTCCTGCTCGGCCATAACATTTCCTTTCGCCGTTCGGCGATGCCAGCGAAGCCGCAGCGAACGTCACGCTCGCCGCCCGGACAATTTGCCGGCGTGACAGTCATGTTTCGTCTTGATGCGTCATGCGCGGATCTTTCCGGCGACCAACCCGGCCTCGGGACCGAGGTTCCTAGTCCCGGGAATTGCGGCCGATGCGCGGTTGATCGATCGGCCTACACTTTCCTGGCGTAGCCGATCAGAGCAGAGCTCGCCTGCGAGTTCCCGCTTTAACAAATGTTACGCTTGCAAAGATGCCGGCCAGCATTGCATATTTTTCCCGATGACCATGATCTCTGTCTGAGCTTAGAATTTTGGCGCTCGGCCGTAAGCTGGATGCGAGGGACGTTCGATGGAAGACTACAAGGCCTATCTTCTCGGGCCGGACGGACATATTGCCGGCCGGGTCGATCTCGTCTCTGTCGACGAAGACACCGCGAAGGAGCGCGCTCAACAACTCGCGCAGGATTGCGGCGTCGAGCTCTATCGCGGCCCTCTGAAGATCGCGGAGTTTGATCCGCACCAGTAGCGATGTTCGAATTGGCAAAGCGTGCGAGAGCGGGCCGATCAGCTCAGGGAACTAACACGCTGATTCGTGCCTTAACGATTCCAGGAGGATCAATATGGCACGCACAACAACCTGGAAACGACCCGGCTCGCCGATCGGCAAGAAGGGACCGCGCAAGGTAAACCCATCATACAAGCGTCGTTCGCGCCAGCCGTGGTCGACCGCAGACGTCAGGATGCTGCGGCAGCTTGCGAAGGGCAACACGCCCACGGGCGTCATGAGCGTTAAGCTTCAGCGTCCGATCGCGGCGATCCGTAGCAAGGCACATCGCGAAGGCATCTCGCTGAGGCCAGTCAATCGCTCGCCCTATAATCGGCGCGCGACCAAGACGCGCGCCGCGAAGCGGCGATAGCGGATCAAGAGGCCCGATCTGCGACGGCATTTCGTCCGCAAGAGAAAGGCCTCCGCAACAAGGCGGAGGCCGAATGGTCGTGGATACGAAACCAATCGTTCCCCTTCAGCTCGCTTCTAATGCGATCCACGAAGCTGGCGATCGAGGTCGGCGGCCTGATCGGCGTTGTAAGCCCGTTTCAGCAGTTCGCTCCGCTCTTGCCCGGGCGGCTCTTTTTTGGCGCGATCGCGCATGTCTCGCGCGAATTTCGCGAGCCGTGCTTCAAGAGAATCCGTGTGTTTGAATCGTCTGCGTCTCAGTCCCATCATGGGCTCCATCGTCTGATGGAGTGATTTTGCGCTCACTGCCGAAGGTCTGCAGGAACATAGGTTAATTCCGCGACGGTTCGTGACGCTGCTGAAGCGAGCGATTCAACTTCTCGCGACCAATGTGCGCGGCCACGGCCCAAGCGGCCGCTATACAAGGCCGGCGCTGACGCAATGGGCGGCGCATCAAGTCCTGGAAGCGACAAGGATGCGATGTCTATGTCTATTTCGACAACGACCAGAAGAGCGCGGCTCCTGCCGATGCGCTCAAGCTGAAGCGGATGCTCTAACGCTATGGCCCGCCGGCAACTGACCCTGCGATCACCATGACGAGGTCGGCCATATCGATCTTTCCGTTGACAATCAGCTCGTCCGCGAAGCCTTCGACCTTCAGCGCCTGCGGCCGATTGGCCGCCTGACGCTTGAGCTCGTCGATGATGGCTTGCTTGAGTTTTTCTTCCAACATGCGCTTTTCCTTGGCAGCCATGGCACGGAAGGGATCAGATCACTCCCATTGCCCTTGAGCACCGCCCTCTTCTTCCAAAGTAAAGCAACGCAGAGCGGTTGGTTCCTGGCCGTTGGCGAAGGCGTTTCAGGCTCCGGTGCCCCAGCGCCTCGCGCGAACGGCGTGAAATCGCGCGTTGGTCTGCGGCTTGATGAACAGGGCCGCAACGCTTGGATGTTGTCTGCGTATCTCGGTCTCGATCGAGATGACGCAGTGCTCGATATCGTCGGCGCGCTTGTCGTCCGCAAATTCGACGCTCAATGCCGCGACCACCTCGGCAGGCGATAATTGCACCGTCAATAGTCCGTTGGCGCGGAGCACGCCGGGTGACCGCCGCGCGATGTCCAGGATGGATCGCGACAGATCGGAATGGGCCGGCTCGCCGATGAGCAGGCTCTTGCTTTCCCTGGCAAGCCCGATGGAGGTGATCCCCAAGAGAATGCCGATCAGGATCGAGCCGACGCCGTCCCAGACCGGCTGAGCGAAGAATGATGCCGCGGCGGTTGCCGCAGCCGCAATGACGATGCCGACCAGCGCCGCGCTGTCCTCGAGCAACACCATAAAGGCAGGGGGGTCCTTGCTGCGGACGAAGGCCTCGTACCATCCAAGGCGGGAGGTCTCGGACCGGAAGCGGCGCCAGGCGAAGAGCCAGGAGATGCCCTCGAACACGAAGGACAAGCCGAGCACGATGAAGCTGACGATGGGATCCTCGATCGGCTCGGGTGCGGCGACGTGGAGGACGCCCTGATAGAGCGACGCGCCCGCGCCGAGCGCGAAGATCAGCAGGGCGACAATGAAGCTCCAGAAATACAGCTCGCGCCCGTAGCCGAGCGGATGGGATTCATCAGGCGGTCGGCCCGCGCGATGGTAACCATAGAGTAGCAGCACCTCGTTGGTGGTATCGACCACCGAGTGTACGGCCTCGCTCATCATCGCGGAGCTGCCGGTCCAGGCCGCAGCACCGATCTTGGTCACCGCGACCAGGACGTTGCCGACGAGCGCGGCATAGACAATGGTCTTCGACGATCCTTCCGCCGTCTTGCTCACGCACCGAATCCTCAGTTGCCATCAGCGAACCGGCCCGCGACGCTCGGAATCGACAGCCTCGACAGGCGCTACTTCGGAGCTGGATCCGAGAGTTCCGCCCCGGGATCTTCGAGCCGCCCGCTGCGGCCGAGCTTCACGGCACGACCCAGTGCCGTCGCGACATTCACCACCTCCTGCTGAAACGCCCCATCTTCGTCCAGCTCCTGGTGGGAGGTCGCGTATTGCTCCATGTAGCCGACATAGCCGTCCATCTCGCCGAACCGACCGGCCGAGATCAGGTGCATGTCGGTCAGCCAATCGGACAAGGTTCGGCGAACGCCCTCGGCACCGACGCTGTCGCCATGAACGATGAGGCCAAAATAGCGGCCGGCGAGATGACGGGGATACGGCCAGCCCTTCAGCTCCAGCGCCTTCGCCTCAGCGGCCGTCTTGCCGTGGGTCGACGTCGGATCGGGATTGCCGCCGTCGGCGCAGACCAGACGGTCCATCATCGCCTTCAGCCCGCCCGGCACGTGATACCAGTTCACCGGCGTGACGATCAGGATTCCATGCGCTGCGACCCAGAGCGGATAGATCTCGTTCATCAAGTCGCTGGTCTGCCCCATTGAATAGTTCGGGTAGCAGCTGCACGGCCAGTGGCAAAGCGGCATCGCCGTCGAGACGCAGGATTTACAGGGATGGATGTTTTTGCCGAACTCGGAGGTCAGCCGCGACAGATCGAGGATATCGACAGCAAAGCCCATTTCGGAGAGGACGGGCTCTGCAAGCTTGACCATGCGCCAGGTCTTGGACATCTCGCCGGGACAGGTGTGCTCGCTGCGGGCCGAGCCGTTGATGACCAGGATACGCGGCGTCGCGCTGGCTTCGTCGTGCTGCCGCTGCGCCGCCAGAATGGCGGCCCGCGCTGTCAGTCAATCGACGGCAAGATCATAATCCGGATCGCTAAACCCCGCCCCCGCTTTCCGCGTCACCGGCGATTTGCGTGAATGGCTGTAGGCGTCCCAAGCCGCGCCAACGATTGCATCCAGCTCTCGACCGAGCGGTGCGAAAGCGGGATCGACGAACTGGCTCTTGTAACGGCTCTCGAATTCCTCTCGCGACAGCTTGACGGGCGGCATGCCCTTGCGAACGTCCGGTTCCGTCATGCTGCGTCCTCGATTGATTGGTCAATCCGACCAACCCGAGGTCCAGAGTGCGGTTCCTAGGCGCGAGCGATGGGGAAGCGGTCTTGCGGTTGCAAATCCTGCGGCTTGGCGCAACGCGCGCAGGATCAGAGCAGCCTGCTCCAAGTCACCCACGCAGCGACCGCAATACATACGAAGACCGCGAGGTACGGCAGAGCGATACGCAAAGCAGAGGTCGCCCTGTCCGCTAACTCAACATCATCCATATGACCGCCCCGAGCATAATGACAAAGCCCGTGATCGCCGTGCCGACAAACACTTTTTCGACGCGATCCATCTTCGTGATAGCCCCTGGTCCCGGAGGCAAGTTTGACGGCTCACGACGGTCCCTGCATTAGGCTATGTGAATCCGGCAGCCATATTGTCGCTGGGCAGCTCGTGGCGGCACCATCTGAACATCGACCGGGCCGTGATCGAGAAACTGCGCAGGGACAGTTACGGGCGGTCCAGTCATTCACGCCAGAACTCGATCAGTTCCTCGGCGGTCACGAGATCAACCTGACCGTGGAACCGAGTCCGGTACATCGTCATCAGCGCGTCGTGTCCGACGTCCGACGAACTGCACAGCGCGTCCTCCGCGAGGACGACCCTGAAGCCGAGGTCCACGGCGCTCAGCACCGTCGACAGAACGCAAACATCCGTCTCCGCGCCGGTCACGACGACGGTCCCGACGCCCTTTTCGATCAGCAGACTTGCCAGGGCTGGATTGCTGAACGCGGAATAGGCCGGCTTGTCGATGATGCGAACCGGAGGACCGTAGCGCGCCAACGCAGGCACGAGGTCGAGAGCAAACGGCGGGAGTTGGTCGCGCGTGGCCTGCTGCCAGCGCCGAAAATAGCTCTGCCATTGCCCGGGGCGATCTTCCGGCGCCTGCGGCGTGATGAAGCGCGTAAAGACCGTTCTCACCTGATAGCGCGACACGATCGACGCGATCGTGGGCAAGACCCTCTCCATCCAGGGCGTTTGCCAGAGGCCGCCCGGCGCAAAGATGTTCTGCATATCGATGCAGAGGTGCACAGCATCCTGAATTTCGGCGATCTCAGATTTGTTGCTTCTCATCATCGCATCCGATATTCGTCCAGCGCCCGCGCGAGATATGGCGCCGTGCGGGCTGACTTGTGCCGCGCGATCTCCGCCGGCGGCCCCGCCGCAACGATCTGCCCTCCCTCATCGCCGGCACCAGGACCGATGTCGATCACCCAATCGCTTACGGACACGACGCTCAAGTCGTGCTCGACGACGATGACGGTGCTTCCCGCCTCCACCAATCCTTCCAACTGGACGATGAGTTTCTCGACATCCGAGGGGTGCAACCCCGTGGTCGGCTCATCAAGGATATAGATGCTTCCGGCGCGCTGGGTGCGCTGCAGCTCGGTGGCGAGCTTCACCCGTTGCGCCTCGCCGCCGGACAGCTCTGTTGCCGGCTGACCGAGGCGGATATATCCAAGCCCGACTTGCCGGATCACGTCGAGCGACCTCGAAATCTGAGCGTCGCCGGCGAAAAACGCATGCGCCTCATCGACGGTCATTCCGAGCACCTCGGCGATCGATTTGCCGTTAAACTTGATCAGGAGCGTCTGCCTGTTGTAGCGCGCGCCATGGCATTCCGGGCAAGGCGCATAGACGCTCGGCAGGAACAGCAGTTCCACGCAGACAAATCCCTCTCCCTTACACGTCGGACAGCGCCCCTTCGGCAGATTGAAAGAAAAGCGCCCGGCATCGAAGCGCCGTCGGCGCGCTTCCTTCGTCTGCGCAAACAACTTTCGTACATCGTCAAAGAGACCGGTATAGGTCGCCAGATTGGAACGCGGCGTCCGTCCGATCGGCTTCTGGTCCACAACGACCAGCCGCTTCAGGCGATCAAGTCCCTCAGTGATCCTGCCGCCCGAAGTCTCGACCGGCGCGCATTCAAGGACGTCTTCGCCGTCATCGTCAGATGCATGAGATCGCCCAAAATGCGTACCCAGCGCCTCGACGAGGAACTGGCTGACGAGGCTGGATTTGCCCGATCCGGATACACCGGTGACCGTAGTCAGCACGCCCAACGGGAATGCGACGTCGATCCCCCTGAGATTGTTGCGCGTGACGCCGCTCAGCCTGAGCCATCCCTGCGGCGTGCGCTCCCTTTGCTGTGGCGGGACGAATTGGCCAAACAGGTATTTTGCCGTGCGCGATCTCTCGACGGGCTTCAGTCCATCGATGCGACCGCTGTAAAGGATTTCGCCGCCATGCCTGCCCGCGTCGGGTCCGACATCGACAATCCAATCGGCATGGCGCACGACATCCAGCTCATGCTCGACGACGAAAAGCGAATTTCCGGCCGCCTTCAGCCGGTCGAGCGCGCGAAGCAGCGCCTCGGTATCAGAGGGATGGAGACCAGCAGACGGCTCGTCGAGCACGTAGACCACGCCGAACAGATTTGAGCGCACCTGCGTCGCCAGACGCAGGCGCTGGAGTTCGCCGGGGGACAAGGTCGGTGTGCTCCGTTCCAGAGTGAGATAACCGAGACCAAGGTCGAGCAGCACGCCAAGCCGCGCACTCAGGTCCTGCGCAATCCGCTGAACGACGATTGCCTTCTCCGGATGAGCGTCTTGCCGGCCCGCCTTGCCGTCGCAATAAGGCCGCATCAGCATCGCCAATTGCTTCAACGGAACGCGTGCCATGTCGGCAATATCCATGCCGGCAAACTTGACGGACAGCGCCTCGGGCTTCAGCCGCTTGCCGTGACAGGCCGAGCACTCGGTGCTCAGCATGAATTGCGAGACGCGCTTCTTCATCATCGCGCTGGTCGTGTTGGCAAACGTCTCCATGACGTAGCGCCGGGCACCCGTGAATGTACCCTGGTAGCTCGGCTCTTCCTTTCGCCGCAACGCTCGCTGGACTTCCTTGCGATCATAGCCCGCATAGACCGGGACCGTTGGCTGCTCGTCCGTAAAAAGGATCCAGTTTCGCGCCTTGTTGGGCAACTCACGCCAAGGCGTGTCGATGTCGTGGCCAAGCGTCGTCAGAATGTCGCGCAGGTTCTGGCCGTGCCATGCCGTCGGCCAGGCCGCGACGGCACGCTCTCGGATGGTGAGCGTGTCGTCCGGCACCATTGAACGTTCGGTCGCGTCGTAGACGCGCCCGAGGCCATGACACTTCGGACAGGCTCCTTCCGCCGAATTGGGCGAGAAGGACTCGGCGTAAAGCAGCGGCTGCGACTTCGGATAGTCGCCGGCGCGCGAATAGAGCATCCGAAGCAGGTTCGACAACGTCGTGACGCTGCCCACGCTGGATCGCGTCGTCGGTGATCCCCGCTGCTGCTGGAGCGCCACGGCCGGCGGCAACCCCTCGACCTCGTCAACTTCAGGGACCGCCATCTGGTGAAACAGGCGCCGGGCGTAAGGCGAAACGGACTCCAGATATCGCCGCTGCGCCTCAGCATACAGAGTCCCGAATGCCAGAGACGATTTTCCGGAACCGGACACGCCGGTAAACACCACCAGTGCATCGCGCGGGATGTCCACGTCCACGTTCTTCAAATTGTGCTCGCGCGCACCGCGCACCCGGACAAACCCGGGAGTCGATTGCCTGGTGCCCTGCTCCAGCTTGTAAACCTTATCGTCCATCACTCGCTGCCAATGCCGTTAAGGCGGATAACTGGCCCGAAACGCCGACGATCCAAAGACGCGCGCGGTATCTCTTGGAACCATTGCCAAGCGCGCAAGTTCGTTCCAGCGATCGCCCGAGATGAGGCACATTTTGCGGCTGCCATGCTGGATCGAAAAGCCTACCAGCCACCCCCGCGTGCAGATCGCAGGATGGGTCCTGGCGCTCGTTGCGTGGGTAGCGATGCCGCTGCCGGCACAAGCAGCCCTTTCCAGCTCGCAGCTCGAGCAGGTCGCTCTCGCGCCTCGCGCCAATGTGCAACTGCCTCTGCGAACCCCGCTGAACGACCTGAACGAGCGTAGCGCGCCGTTGCAGGATTGGCTTGGTGGCTTCCCGACAGTCTGGATCCTGGCCGACTACACCTGCGAAACACTCTGCGGGCCCGCGATCTCGATCGTGTCGAACGCCCTCGCCGACACCGGCCTGAGCGCCAGCAAGGACTTTCGGTTGATCGTGGTCGGCTTCGATTCCAAGGATACCGCCGCCCAGGCGCTGATCATGAAGAATGCGCAGCTCAGCCAAAGGAACGGGGTCGCCGATCACAGCGTTTTCCTGCGCGCGGTAACGCCGGATGTCAGTGCATTGACCGACGCATTCGGCGTGCAGCCCGTTTACGATCGCGAGCATGACCAATTCGCTCATCCCGCTGCCGCCTTCGTGGTGACGCCGGACGGGCGAATTTCGCGCGCGCTCTCGGCCCTTGCGGTCGATGCCACCAGCCTGCGCCTCGCCCTGGTCGAAGCCGGCCAGGGTCATGTCGGACGCTGGAGCGACCAGATCCATCTGCTCTGCTATGGCTTCGATCCCGCGAGCGGCACGTATACGCTAGCGGCGCGACGGCTATTGATTGCGACATCCTCCTTCAGTGTCATTGTCCTTGCCCTGTTGATCGGGGTCCTGCTTCGGCGCGAGCACGCCACCAGATAGCCCCCAAAGGCTCCCTTTGTTCGGACCG
>Ga0310811_10011818_pt1 | contig 11335 bp, 12 predicted proteins | sample YCmetagenome_FD_207642 | JGI IMG/M metagenome (GOLD analysis project Ga0310811, IMG submission 207642) | Soil microbial communities from experimental microcosm in Duke University, North Carolina, United States - YC | ecosystem: Engineered > Artificial ecosystem > Soil microcosm > Unclassified ... | reverse complement strand
GACCGAGCGTCCCGGGGCGGTCTATCTGGCCGTGCCCGAAGACGTCGAGGCCGCCGCGCGCCCCACGGAAGCGGGACCCCTGCGCGTCAACGTCCCTCGGCCCGATGATCCGTCGGCCGCCCAGGTGGAGCGTGCCGCCGAGATTCTGCGGTCGGCGCGCAATCCCGTCGTGTTGGCCGGCCACGGGGCAGCCCGAGCCGAAGCGTCGGCAGCCGTACGCCGATTCGCCGAATCGCTCGACATCCCGGTCGCCACCACGTTTCACGGCAAGGGTGTGATGCCCGACGACCACCCGCTCGCACTCGGCGCGGTCGGCTTCATGCGCCACGACTACGTGAACTTCGGCTTCGACCAAGCCGATGCGATCGTCGCCGTCGGTTATGAGTTGCAGGAGTTCGACCCGGTGCGGATCAACCCGCGCGGTGACACGCGGATCATCCACATCCACCGCTTTCCCGCCGAAGTGGACACCCACTACGACGTCGCAGTCGGGTTGCAGGCCGATATCGGACGCAGCCTGGATGCGTTGTCAGCAGCCGTGACTCGCGATCAGTCCCCGTCGGGTGGCGAACGGATCCGTGAGTTGCTCTCGGATGAGCTCGACAGGGGACGCGCCGACGACAGGTTCCCGCTCACGCCTGCCCGCATCGTCGCCGACACCCGGGCAGCGTTGCGGCGCAACGACATCGTCCTGGTCGACACCGGCGCCCTCAAGATGTGGATGGCCAGGCTGTACCCGACATATGAGCCGAACACCTGCCTGATCTCCAACGGACTCTCGACAATGGGCTGGACGCTGCCCGGGGCGATCGCGGCCAAGATCGCCCGGCCCACGGCGAAGGTGCTCGTCGCGACCGGCGACGGCGCCTTCTTGATGAACTCACAAGAGATCGAGACGGCCCTGCGAATCAATACACCCATCGTGATCCTCATCTGGGTGGACGACGCCTATGGCCTCATCAGCTGGAAGATGGACCTCGAGATCGGCCACAACGTGGACACCAACTTCAAGAATCCCGACTTCGTCGCCTATGCCGAGAGTTTCGGCGCCAAGGGCTATCGCATCTCGGCGGCCGATCAGTTGCTCCCGACCCTGCGCCAAGCGCTCGAGGATGACACCGTCAGCGTCATCGCATGCCCGGTCGACTACTCGGCCAACAGTGCGCTGATCGCCTCGCTCGGCGAGTTGGACGAGTCGCTGTCCTGATTGCCAGCATGCCCACAGCAGGCTTCCAGGTTGCGCATTTCCCGGTGATCGCGCGCAGTTAAGGGTTCATCATCAAACGCGGAGGGAGGCCGCGATGATGAAGCGAACATTCGTCGGGTTGGCAACGACCGTGTTGGTGTCTGGCGGTGTGGGGGCCGTCGGTCTCGGGCTGGCGGGTACCGCTCAGGCCTGCAACGGTGAATGGGGTCCGTGTGGCTACGGTCCAAATCGTTGGTGCCCAGGGGATTCCTTGTACATGGACCGGGGTGGGCCGTACCAGCTTGTCGAGTGGGACATGAACGTCTGCCACACCTGGTATCGGGTAGCCGAGGGCGCGGGCAATGTTCCCGAGGGCCCGAACAACGCCAGTGATGTCTGGGAGGGCGATAACCCTCCGCCGCCGGCTGCTCCTCCGGCTCCCCCGCCTCCCGGGCTACCTCCGCCGCCCGGCATGTGCTGGGCGATGTGGATTCCGGCACCCTGCCCCAACGGCTAGGGGCCGTGCCGGGGATCGAAATTCGACAGCTGAGGTTCGGGCGCCTCGACGGCGAAGTCGCTGTCGGAGAACGTGTATCGGTACCACGGCGCGTCATCGCAGCGGCCAAGCCGGGGCCGTAGATTGCTGAACGCGCGATACACGGTCTTGTACGGCTGCCCGTTGTAGTGCTGCAGAATCTCCTTCCAGGTGCGCGGAGCCTCGCCGATCAGAGCTTCCATGTCCGCGGTCAGCTGGTCCTCGGACATCTCCACCACACCCGCAGGCGGGTCGCCGAGCACGAACGCCGTGCTGCGGTCGAAGTGCGACGGGTTGAACTTGGGACTGATCGGGATGGTGCAATCCAGCCCGATCTTCGATGACGTGCCGGGTGCGGCATCTTCGGCAATCATCGGATCGACCGTCATGGTGTTGCAGTTCGGGATCATCACCGTGTCGAGGTGCGGCATGTACCGAAATGCCATCGCGCACTGCACGGCGTTGTCGTCCCAGATGTCGACATCCTCGTCAAACACCATGGCTATCTTCGGAAGCCCCTGCTTCGAACAGGTCAACATCACGCCGAGCGCCTGCTTGGAGTCTCCCGCTCCCCTGGTGTTGATCTTCGCGTAGGCGATATTCGACAGCCCGCCGAGCGGCGCCCGGACTTCCTTCACGTCGATGCCTGCCATGGCGAGCCCACCGTAGAGGTCGGATTCGATCATCGGCAGTTGGAGCATGTTGTCCGTGTACCAGGGGTGATCACCGCCGATCGTGGCGTGCTGGAAGATACCGCCCTTGCGGAAGGTCATCGCCTTGACTACCGCACGGAAATTCCGCTTGATCCCGCCGCCGTACATACCGGTGAACTCGCCGTAGGGTCCCTCGTCGTGCGTCAGCCCCTCGGTCGCCATCAGCTCGCACTCGATCACGATCTCAGCGTTGGCGGGTACCAGCAGATCGATGGTCTCGCACTTGACCAGCTTCGCCGGATGGCCGTAAAAGCTTCCCAGCACCTCGAAGTCGTCGGTCCCCGGCGGCACGCCCGTCAGCGCGGCCACCTTGTCCACCAACGGTCCGCCGAGCACGATCGCCAGCTCGAGATTGTGTCCCTTGGCTTGTGCCGCTTGCGCATTCAACCGTGCGCGGTGCGACGTGCACGTCATGTCGAACATCTTCTCGTTCTTGGAACGGAACATGCTGCGGTAGATGCCCCAGTCGTAGACCCCGGTGTCCGGGTGCTTCGTCACCACCAGGTTGTCGTTCGTGTAGGCGTGTCCGTCGCGGTCGTGATGGAGGAAGAGCGGTAGCCGGGTGAGGTCGACGTCGTCGCCGGTGAGGATGACCTCCTTACACGGTGCGGTGTCGACGATCTCCGGTTTGACCCGGCCCTTGCCGAGCTCGACCATCCGACGTCCCGTCTCGCTCTTGTCGCAGTCGAGCGCCCACGCCGTTTGATCCTGGTTGGAGTACGCGTTGGCGAGGAACTGGAACTCGCAGTCGGTGATCTTCTCCACGAGGACGGCGGTCGTCGGATGCGCCTCCATCACCGCGGGCAGTTCGTCGACCCGCTTCTCGTCGGTGACGCGGACCAGCATGCCCGCCTTCTCCATGTCGTTGACGAAGTCGGTCAAGCTCTGCTGGGGCACTGTGTGGTCCTTTAGTCGAAAGCCGGTGCGGGCGAGCCCGTCTGCACGTATTGCTGGATGTGGTGTAGCAGCACAGCCCAGATCGTGTTGCACTTGCGGTAGTTGCCGTGCGTCCCCGGCCAGCCCGAGTGCTTGAGTTCGAGCAGCGTGCGGTCGCCCTGCTCGCCTATCAAGAACGTTGCCGTCGTGCCCACCGAGTCACCCGGGCCCTTCGCGCAACGCCAGACGATCCGGCTTGGCGGCTCCGATTCGACGACGTCCCAATCGAATTCGGCTCGTCCGGTGAACTTGAACCGCCACTGACTGCCGACCTCGCCGGTGCCCTCGGTGTGCGGGGTCTGCCATGATGAAACCCCTTCGTGGGTGCTGAGCGCGGCGAAAACCTGTTCCGGCGTTGCCTTTATCTTGATCTCATGGTCGATCTCGGGCATGGTCCCTCCTACCGGGCGTCGAGTTCTGGAAAGTCGTAGTCGCGCCAACCCGGAACGTCGGCCACCTCGACCACCTGTCCGCCGTGTTCCTCCAACGCGGGCCCACACAGGTCGCCCACCTTCCTGACCACGGTGCCGTAGGGGTACGTGGCGTCGATGCCGATCGCCGACCCGGTGCGCTGATCGGGAGGCAGCGACTCGTCGGCGGTCGGATCCAGCGGCCCGCCTGGCAGGCTATCCACGATGATCACGTCCCGCGCCGGCTGCGTGCGGAACGCCATCGCCCACTCGACCTGTTCCGAGTCATGCACATCGATGTCGGGGTCGACCACGACCACCATCTTCGGTCGCAGGTTACTGCCCATGGCCGCCAGGATCGCGCTGCGGGCCTCGCCGGAGTAGCGCGGCCGCATTGCGACGATCAAGCGAAAGTAGACGCCGCCGGACGGCGGGATCGCCACCGCAGTCACGGTCGGGAACTGCTGGCGGAACATGTCGTAGAACGACGCTTCGAAGGACAACTGTTTGAGGATGTGGTTTTCGGTGGTGGGCCTGCCGGTCAACAGGGCCTGGAAGTACGCGCCGTTGCGGTGGGTGATGGCGGTCGGCCGAACCACGGGTTTAGGCGACGCGGGAGTGTAGTAACCCGTGTACTCGCCGAGCGGGCCTTCATCGACGGTTTGGGTGAAGTCGACCTCGAACTCGATGACGACCTCGGCGTGCGCCGGTACCGAAACGTCGTTGGTGCGGCATTTGACGAGTTGAACGGCCTCGCCGCGCATGCCGCCGACAACCTCCCAGTCGTTGGTGTCCTCCGGAACCTGGATCGGACAGGAATAGGCGATCATCGGGTCGACGCCGATCACAAGTGACGCGCGAAATGTCTTGTGCCCCAGGCGTTGAGCCGTCGCCTGGTTTTTGGCAAACCGGTGACTGGGGGCGGCCATCAGTGACATCGTCTTGTTGTCGATGATCTCGCAGCGATAATGGCCGATGTCGGGCACACCTGTCTCGGGGTCATGGCTGACCACGAACCCTGGCGTGATGTAGGGGCCGCCGTCATCGGGGCTGTAGCGCGGGACGGGCAGGATCGACAGGTCGATGTCGTCGCCGACGATCACATTTTCGTGCACGGGACCGTCGTCGACGTGGTTCGGCGGGATGCGGGTTTTCAGTCGTTTGACGATCTCGTCGAAGGCGCTGTCCGCGTCGCAGCCGTAGGCGATCAGCGCCTTGGCGTTCGAGTTGTAGACGCCACCGACGAGCGGAAACTGCGTGCCGTTCTTCTTGAACACCACGGCGGGACCGGCGACCGCTGCGCTCTTACGCATGGCCTTGGCCACTTCGAGGTCAAGAGCGACCTGGCGATCAACGTCGATCAACTCGCCGTTGGCACGCAGCGCGTCGAGGAACTCCCGAAAGTCTTGGAACGGCACAGCGCGATGCTCCATACTTCGTGCGTGGTGGTTGCTGGCAAATACAACGAACATCCTGTCACGCCGGGCGTGGCAAGGGTCACGCTTCGCCAGTTCGCCCTTGCGGTCCATGCATCCGAGGATGTGCCCGCTGCGTGTGTGTCACTGCAGGACCGGTTCGGCCTCGACGTCAACGTGTTGCTGCTCGCCGCCTACATCGGCGCAGTGCACCGGCAGACCATCAGCGCCGAACAGGTTGGTGCCGCCCGCACGCTCGTCGACGAATGGCACGCCGAGGTAGTGCGCCCGTTGCGCGGTGTGCGTCGGCTTCTCAAGTCCGGACCGGCGCCAGCGCCCAATGAACGAACCGAAGAAGTGCGAAACAAGGTGGCCAAAGCTGAGCTCGATGCCGAACTGGTCGAACTGGACCTGCTCGACGGCTGGGCCAGCGAGCAGCAGGCCATGCTCAACGTCCCTGCGTCGTCAGAACTCGTCATGTGCGCCATGGAAGCGGCGCTGCGGTCGTACTCACAGGACCCGTTGCACGACGATGCGCGCCAGGCGTTGACGATGATCGCCGCAGCGGCGACCCACCACAGTGAGGCATCGTCATGAAACGCATCATCATCGCGATCACCGGCGCATCAGGGGCGATCTACGGCGTGCGAGCCCTACAACTACTGACCGACATCGCGGATGTGGAGTCGCACCTCATCCTGACGAGCTCCGCTCACCGCACGATCGAGCACGAGACACCGTACAAGCTCGACGAGGTCCGCGCGCTGGCCGACCAGCTGTACAGCCCGCGCGACATCGGTGCCGCCATCGCATCCGGTTCATTCGTCACCGCAGGCATGCTGGTGGCTCCGTGCTCGGTGAAGACGTTGAGCGGCATCGCACACTGCTACGACGACAACCTTGTGGTGCGCGCCGCCGACGTGTGCTTGAAGGAGCGGCGACGCGTCGTGCTGATGCTGCGCGAGACGCCCTTGCACGCCGGTCACATCGATCTCATGGCGCAGGCCACCCGCAACGGCGCGATCATCATGCCGCCGGTACCTGCGTTCTACGCGCTACCCGGCACGCTTGACGATGTGGTGAATCAGACCGTCGCCCGCGCGCTGGAACTACTCGAAATCTCCGTGCCCGACGTCAAGCGGTGGGACGGAAGGTCGGCGGCGTCCGACGATCAACGCAACATGCCGACCGCCGGACCGGTCAGTCGTGGAAGTCGTTGGGGCTGAGCTCAATCGGAGCACCGTAAGGAGTGCGCGCTGCCGCATGTGCCCAGCGCGAAAGCGCCTCGATCCGCCCGAGTGATCGGCTGCGCTCACGGCGCAAACTACAGAGACGCCCGCCCTGCAACGATCGGATGGACGATCGCAGGCATGCCGCGCCACACGTGCTCGTCGGCTGCGACGGTGAATCCGCAGGCGCGCATCAGCTCTACGGTCGCGCGGTTGCAGTGGCAGCCGCCTGCGAACCCGGCCCACGGACGCACGAAATAGTCCTGGCAGGCTGCGAGGAACCGCGAGCTCGCGCGGACATGTTCGACGAACAACAGCTGCCCGTCCTGGCGCAGCACACGGGCGATCTCACCGAGCGTCCGTTCGGGATCGTCGACCGTGCAAAGGACGAGCGTAGAGACCACGGTGTCGACCGACGCGTCGGGCAGCGGAAGCCGCTCGCCGGGAGCGTCGACGATCTGCGCCACGCGTCCCTGCCGCCGCAGCCGACGGGCAAGTCGTCGGCGCATGGCTTCATCGGGCTCGGTCAGCACGAGCTCGGTGACCGCCTCGGGATAATGCGCCATGTTCAGCCCGGTCCCTGCGCCGAGCTCGACAACCCGCCCCCGGGCATCGGCCAGGAGCTCGCGTCGCCGGTTGCGCATGCCCACCGTCTCCCCCAGCCACACGAACGGGTCGTACACCCGGGCCATGATTCGCAACCACGGCCCTGACGGTGGGCTCGGCTGAACTTCGGTGCCGACGGTGTCTGTCATGCCACGAGCGTATGGACCACCGCATTCCGGGCGCATCGCTCGAAGCGGCCATCTTCTGCAGATGGCCCGTTCCGGCTACGTCAAAGAAGCCCGAGCCGCGCGGCTTCGGCGACCGCGGCCGTCCGCGAGGTGCGACCGAGCTTGCGGCGGATGTTCGCGACGTGGCGATGGACGGTGTGCGAACTCAGCACCAGCTGCTCTGCGATCTCGCGATCGCTCAGACCCCGTGCGACGCACGCGAGGATCTCACGCTCACGGCTGGACAGCTGGACGTGCTCCGCCTCGCCGCCATCGCGCGGCGTCGACTGCCCGGGTGCCAGTGCTTCGCGGCACGCGCGGACGACGGAATCGACGTCACCGTGCCACGGGAAGTGCGCGCTGCCCTGCAGCGGGATCAACGTCGCGCCCGGAATCGCGGCCGCGACCTCACGGCCGCACCGGAACGGCACCGCGCGGTCGTCGCGGCGATGCACGACCACCGTTGGACTGCGAACAAGCGGAAGACGGTCACGAACGTCGAGACGATAGACGAGATCCAATAAGTCGGCCGCGGTCTCGGCGGTCGCCGCCTCCCGCTGCAAACCTGCGAAGCGTTCTTGCTCGGCGGCATCGGCACCCCCGAGGAAGATGTCGCTGAGCACGCGGGCGCCGAGACCCCAGTGCGCGCGGACCGCCGCCGAGATCGCCGATGACACACCGGGAGCCGTGAGCTCGCTGCCATCCGCATACGAGCCGTACAGCACCAGTCGCTCGACTCGCTCTGGGAACTCAGCGGCGAATGCGACGGCGGTGCAACTGCCCGACGAGCCGCCGATCAGCGACACGCGTTCGAGTTCGAGCGCGTCGAGCAGCGCCCGCAGTGTGGCGACTTCGGATTCGAGGCGCAGGTCGGACTCGTGCACCGTGCGGTCCGACATGCCGACGCCGAGATGGTCGTAGCGGATCAGCGTGTAGCCGTCCGCGACGCCGTGCCAGAACCGTCGGAAGCCATCGCTGCGCCAGTCCAGTTCGAGGTGGCTCACCCACCAGGCCGGGGCGACCAGCGGTGGACCGTCCCCGCGCACCTCGTACGCGACGCGGCGCGCGCCGAGAGGAAGGAACCGGAACTCAGACTTCTCCAGCATTGCCACGAGCGTACGGCGGCGACCGGCTTCAGCGATGCCGTCCGGCCGACGCAACGACGGGCTGTGGTGCGGGTTGACTTCCGGCACCGGTGCGATCCGATGCCAGCATCACCGCGGTGATCGGGACGGCGAGCGCAAGTAGACCGATCACGAAGACCGGGAACAGGAACGAGAAGACCTCGAGCCCGCCGGGTACCGGCGCGGCGTGATCGACGGACACCCGGACCGCGGCCATGCCCGTGTAGTGCATTCCGACCACGGCGACGCCCATGACGAGCCCTGCGACGAATCGCAGCAGCGGGGACTCGAGCACGAGCGTGAACCACAGCGCGGCCGTCGCCGCGACCACGGCGATCAGGATCGACAGGGCGACGAGGCCTTTGTCGTAGGCCACCGTGCCCTGGATCTGTACCGCCCACATGCCGGTGTAATGCATCAGGGCGACGGCAAGGCCCGTGATCACGCCACCGGCGATGAGCCGGGGCAAGTGCACGGTGCGGCCGATGGTGATCAGCCCGGCGAACACCGCCGAGATCGACAGCACCGCCGACGCGACCGTCCAGCCAAGGTTGTACCGCACCACGCTGTTCGGGATCGCGAAGCCGAGCATCGCGATGAAGTGCATCAGCCAGATCGCCACCCCGCCAATGGCGATCGATGCCATGGCAAGCCAGCGCAGCCGATCACGTTGGTCGGATGCGGCGGCGCTCTGACGGGTACACGCCAGCCCGACGACCGAGCCGGTCACCGAGACGATGTACGCCAGGAAGAGCAGCCAGAGGCCCATGTCGAAGTGGTGCATTTGATGGTTCATCATCGGGTTCCTAGGATCAGGGCACCGTCGTCGGCAGACGATCGAGTGCATATGAGGTGATGGCGATCAACGCGTTCTTAGCCGAATCACGTTGCCGTGCATCGACACTGATGATCGGGACATTCGGGGCCACGGCCAGGGCCTCGCGTAGATCCTCGGCGACGTAGGTCGGGGCGTCTTCGAACTCGTTGACGGCGATCAGAAACGGCAGGTTGCGCGCCTCGAAGAAGTCGACGGCAGCGAAACTCTCCTCGAGCCTGCGGGTGTCGACAAGCACCACGGCGCCGATCGCACCGCGCACCAGGTCGTCCCACATGAACCAGAATCGGCGTTGCCCCGGCGTGCCGAAGAGATACAGGACAAGGTCTTCCGCGATCGTGATCCGGCCGAAATCCATTGCGACCGTGGTGCTCTCCTTACCGGGGATCACCTCGATGTCGTCGTGACCGTGCGAAGCGTTGGTGACGAGTGCCTCGGTGCGCAACGGCACGATCTCCGAAACCGCGCCGACGAACGTGGTCTTGCCGACTCCGAAGCCGCCGGCAATCACGATCTTCGTCGACGACGCTGTGCCGGTCGGGTCAGAGGGCGCGTAACCCATCGAGGGTCCTTTCGATAAGTCGACGCCGATCCGAAACGGTCGAAGTGTCGGTCAGCGTGGCGTGCACTCGAAGGTGGCCGCTCTCCACCAGATCCCCCACCAACACCCTGGTGACTCCGATCGGCAGAGCGGCGTAGGACGAGATCTCAGCGATTGACGGCCGGTCGCGGCACAGCTGGACGATGACGGTGCGGACGTCGGCAGGCTCCCAATCGGGCTCGCCGTTCAGAGTCTCCACCGTGACCTCGATCGGCAGGTCGATCTGCGCGCGGGTGCGCCCGCCGGTGAGCGTGTACGGCCTGGCGCGACTGGGTGGGGGTTTCGTTTCTGGTCTGTCCATGCTCAGGGTCATCAAACTCCCTGCGCCGCACGCGGAGTCGCCTCTACGGCCTTGCCGACGCGGTCGACGAGCACCGCCATCTCATAGCCGACCTGGCCGACATCACACGAGATCGTCGCCAGCGCAGCGAGATACGATCCGTTCCCGACACCCATCAACAGCAGGTAGCCGTCGTCCATCTCGACCAGCGACTGGCGGACCTCGCCTGCCTCGAACAACCGGGCGGCTCCGCTCGCCAGGCTCGCCAAACCCGAAGTCACCGCCGCCAGTTGGTCCGCGCGATCAGCGGGCAGATGCGAGCTCGACGCCATCAACAGTCCGTCGGCTGATACCAGAATCGCGTGTGACACGCCCGGCACGTCGCGGACGAAGTTCGACACGAACCAGTCGAGGGTCCTGGTGGCTGCGGGAGCGGCGCTATCGAGTCGTCGGTGCCGTTGGATGCCGTTGTTCATTCGTCTCCTTCGATTCGGCGGTGGGCTGCGCCGTTTTCGGCCCGTCCGCTGCGTACCCCTGCCAGCGCTCGACTCAACATGTCGCCAACCGCCGCGGGATCGCGCCGCTCGTCGGCGCCGGACTGGGATTCAGTGCCTGCGTGGCCAGGAACCAATCGTGCACCTCGTTCGCGGATCGGCAGCCCGGATTCTGTGTGCCGCTGCGGTTTCTGCTCGACAGCTTCCGCAGCGGCGGCCCAGCCCGCGTCGGCAGCGGTGGCCCACGTCCGGTCGCGGGTTTCGAGCGCGGTCGGATCCATCAGCCATTCGGACACCATCCGCTCGTAGATCGGCGCATCCTCGGAGCTCTGCGCGCTCTCCGGTTCGGTGGCTTCAGGTGTCGACCGATTGGTGAAGTAGGAGAACGGATTCGATGCCGACGGCACCGCGGCTTTCCGTCTGGTGGGAGGACTGGCAGTGCCGTTGACGCCGCTTGCCCCTGGCGATCGCTTCGGGAGCGTGCTGCCGTTGCGCGTGGTCACCGACAAGGGCGGCTCATCATCGGCATGGCTGCCGACCTCGTCGAGTTCGGCACCCACCTCGTGTTCCGGTACAAGTGTCAGCTCAGGAGACGCCAGTGGGAGGTCGTCGACGAATCCGGACAGCGGGGCAATCAGCGCGCCGGGTATGTACACGCTCGCCGTCACACCGGGCGAAGCGCTCAACGGGTCGGTGGCGCGCAGCCGGACCGTCGCCTCGTGGCGTCTGGCAAGTCGGCCGACAACGAAAAGACCCATCCGCTTTGCGGTTTCGGAGGTCACCTCGCCGCCGAGCGCAAGCCGT
>Ga0310811_10011817_pt1 | contig 11335 bp, 9 predicted proteins | sample YCmetagenome_FD_207642 | JGI IMG/M metagenome (GOLD analysis project Ga0310811, IMG submission 207642) | Soil microbial communities from experimental microcosm in Duke University, North Carolina, United States - YC | ecosystem: Engineered > Artificial ecosystem > Soil microcosm > Unclassified ... | reverse complement strand
GGCGGCTGCATCGCCCGCGCGCGCCGAGACGGCGATCGCACCCGATTCGGGCGGACGCGTGAGCGGTGTCAGTTGATCGGGATGCGCGTCGACCTCCTTGAGGAACGACACGAGATTTTGCGAAACGGGATCGAGCATCAGCTGTTTGACGCCGCCATAGTACTCGGCCAAAAGGCGCTGCTCGATCCGATCGCCTTGGTAAAGGCCGAGCGATACCGACAGCGGCCGATCGCGGCGGAACTGCTCGAGCTGGGTGATGCGATCCTCGAGAATGTCCATGGCTTGCAGCCGCGATTGCAGATCGTTGCGGTTTTGCTGCAGACGGACGATGTTGTCGAGATCGGCTTGGACGTTTGTGGCGAGCTGCTCGTTGCCGATCGTCGACCAAGTCCAGCCGCCGAGCGCGAGCGCGAGCACGGCTACGAACGCGAAGAACGTGCCGTAGCGCAGCCGCGTCTTGGCGGGGCTGGCGAATTGCCGCACCGTTTGGCGATCGGCGAAGATGACCTTCGAAAACAGATCGCGCAGGAAGAAGCCGTTCTTGGACGAGGCCGCTTGCGGCTTGGGCAGATCGTCGACGGACAGCCCGAAGCGCTGTCCGATGCGCTCCGCGGCCGCACTGTTCGTTTCGCCCTCCTGCAGCGCGCTCGTAAAGTAGAAGCCGCGCAAAATGGGCTTGTGTTGGAACGGGTTGTTTTCGAAGAGCGTGGCGAGAAAGACGCGCAGCGCGGGCTTGATGGCCAGGAACTCGAGCGGAAAGCTCAACTGCCCCGGCGAGAGCATCGTGCCGCGATTGATCGACATTTGCGCGATGCTGATCTCCTTGAGCCCCTCGTAGAGTTCTTCGAAGCGTTCGTCGAACAGCGTGACGATGTCGCGCTTCTCGTCGTGCACGTAGGGCAGCGTCGCGCCCCAGACGCGGTCGTATTCATGACGTTCGCCGCCGCTGAAGAATTCGGCGAAGCCCGTGATGAGGTCGGCCTTTGTGAACATGACGTACACGGGTGCGAACACTTCGAGCTTTTCGGTCAGCTCTTGCACGCGCTGGCGCAGGCTGCGGGCGAGGTTGATGGTGGCGTCGGGGCGGCTGCTCGTGAGCTCGGCGATGCTGGCCGTCACGATGATGCCGTTGATCGGCGCCTTCGGACGGTATCGTTTGAGCAGATTCAGAAAGCCGAGCCACTCGGTGCGGTCTTCCTCGTGAACCGAGTAGCGGCCGGCCGTGTCCAGCAAGATGCCCTCGGTGGTGAAGAACCAATCGCAGTTGCGTGTGCCGCCGATGCCGTGCACGACCGCGTCGCTTTTTTCAGCGAACGGGAACTGCAGCCCGGAATTGAGTACGGCGCTGCTCTTGCCGGCCGCCGGGTTGCCGATCACGATGTACCACGGCAGTTCGTAGAGCGCCGAGCCGCCTGACACCTGACCGATTTTCGACGTCTTGATCGTGCGCACGGCTTCGGTGAGCCGCGTGCGCAGCACGTCCAGATCGGCGGGCTTGGCGGCGCTCACCTGCGGCGCCTTGCCCGTTTCGGCTTCCTGCTCGAGCATGTCGCCGAGCTTGGCCGAGGCGCGCCGCGCGGCGATGCGCCGCCACAGCCAGACCACGAAGATGAGCGCAAGCAGGGCGGCGACCGCCAGCGCGGGCCACAGGAGCGGCAAATCGAACCAGAGAGCGAGCCCGAACAGGATCGCGGCGATGACGACCACCCCGACGACGGTCATCGTGCGTTTGCTGGTCAGCGCATTGAGGAAGCGTTGCATAAGGCTTTAACGTTCTAAGTCTTGGCGAATGGCGCCGCGAACAGTGTCGCGAGGCATGTCGTATCGGTCTATCGGAGCGCGGCGCGTGATGTTCGCCTATTGCCCTGCGGTCGGGCCGTTCGGCCGGCGCCCTAGGACGAATCCGGGCTTGTGATATTCAACGTGTCCGAAATCCATCAATTTCCATCGTCCGCCCCATGTCAGCCCGACTTGTTCGGCGGTTTGACCGTACAGCTGATAGCCTCGCATGGCCCACGGATCTTTCTCGGAAATGACGACCTTGCCGTCGCGCAAAAAGGCGTTATCGGCGGCGAGGCCGTATTGGTGGTAGCTCTGATATGCGGCCGCATTAGTCACGCCCCCCAGCTGCGCGAGTCGGTTTTGCCTCTCCGGGCTTCGGTAGCCTTCCAACAGCGCCATTTCATATCCGTACTGCTCGCGCATGATCTTGTAGACGAGCAATAGGCGTGTTCTGAAATCGGCATCAAGCAAATTCCAATCGCGGCTCGCGTCGCGCAGTGCTGGACGGACCTGTTCGACTTCCTGCGTCGTAAAGACCTCGGGCGGCAACGGCGGCGGTGGAACGAGCTGCTCGCCATTGAGCAATGCGGCGATTTTCTCGTCCGGTACGCGCGTAACGCCATCAAACTGAAATAATTGGCGCCCACGCAAACAAATTGCAATCAATGGAGGCGCCGCAAGGATACCTGCCGTAATCAAAATCAGCAAGCGCTGCCGAATCAGTATTTTTTTCGTGCCGTAAAGCGTGGTGTGAGAAATTTTTACTGATTTATCGATGCCGCCGCGAAGCTGTGATATCCCACGGGACGTTCGCCGTGACATCCGCCGATGCAATTCGAGTGCGGCGGACATTAGCGCTGCCCGTGCGGGAGGCAAAAGGAACAATGCCGCGATGGTGACGGCGACGGCGAAATAAGCGGCGAGTGCGACTGCAATCAAGATGAGCCCCGGAAGGGAAATAAATTGTATTTTGTAATGCTTGCTCTTAGAATCTGGCCTGCTGCCAAGGGAGGCAGGATTGTATTATCGCGGCGAATTAAACACGGATTCAATGAGAGACTGAATGAGTGCGCCCGACAGCACCAGTTCCAAAGGGCGGCCGAGCCTGCTTTCCGAGACGGCTCCTGGGGCCGGCGACAGCAGTTCCCGTATTCTTGCGAGCCTAGAAGGGCGCGCGGTGGCGCAGCCGCTGCCGCGCCGTCGTTCCAAAAAACCTTTGATGATCGCCGCGCTGGCCGTCATCGGCTTCGGCGCGTTGGGCGCGTGGCAGTTGCAGCGCGGCCAGCAGGGCGAATCGGTTGCAACGGCGGCCGCGCCGGCAACGGGAGGCAGCGCCGTCGAGGCAAGTGCCGGCAAGGTGCAAGCAGCGGCTGGCGGAGCCAGCGCCGTGGCGACTGCCGCGGTCGTGAATGCAAGCGGCGTGAGCGCGACCGCCGGTGGCGCCTCGACGCCTCAAGCAGCCGTGATCGTTGCCGACGATTCCACGCGCGCCGATACGTCCGTTGCGGCAGCGTCGGGCAGCAACGCGGACAGCGATCGGCTTTCGCGCGCGCTGGCGGGCGGCAGCGCGCCGACGCTCTCGCCAGCGTTGGCGGTGGCGCCGGGGGCTCAGCCGGACGATAAGCGCGCGTCGGCCGCGGTTGCCGCAGCGGGAAGCGCTTCCAGCACGAACGCCGCCGCCAAGCGAGCGGCGCCGGCCGTCGCCTCGCGCACCGACCGTCAAACCGCGAAGAGCCGCCATTCCGAAAAAGTCGCCGCCGCGCATGCGAGCAAGCGAGTCAAGGGCCATGCATCGTCGGTCAAGGACGATCCCGACGCCGATTTGCTCGCCGCGCTCGTGGCGCGTACGAAGCCCTACGAGCCCAAGGCCCCGAGTGCCAATGCGGTCAAGGGCGGCGCGGCGACGAAGGCTGCGCGGCCCGCGGCCGACGCGCATCGCGGCAGCCTGGCCGATAAAGTCAAGGCGTGCGACAAGGGCAATTTCTTCGAGGCGCAGGCGTGCCGCTGGCGAGTGTGCTCCGACCATTGGGGCACGGATTCCGCTTGCCCGAGCACGGCGTCGGCGGCGCAGACGCACTGACTCCTTCGCTTGCCGCCGCGCGGTCGTCGCGCGGCGTAGGGGTGTCCATCCACTAGCGCTACGTTCGCCTGCGTGCTCCACGCGCCGAGTTCGCTCCGCGAGTTGGCGTCCCGCCTGTCTTTTGGTAGCGTGGGCGGATGCCGATCGATCCGCCCCTTTCCGACATCTTGTTGATCACGCCCGAGCCGCCCGGCGACGAGCGATTCGACCTATTCCTCGATCATCTGCACCACGCTGTCGTCTCGGGGATCGCGCTCGTGCAATTGCGCGCGAAAACACTCGACGCAAAAGCCTATCGCCGCCTGGCCGGCGAGGCGTGCGCGGTGTGTCACCGATACGACGCGCGTCTCATCCTCAACGGGGGATTCGACGAACCCGGCGACGTCGACGCCGACGGTCTGCACCTGCCGAGCGCGCGTCTGATGACGTGTGAATCGAGGCCGCTTGCGCGATCGACACTGGTTTCCGCCGCATGCCATTCGCGCGAACAATTGCTCCACGCGCAGCGCATCGGCGTCGACTTCGTCACGCTCTCGCCCGTGCTGCCCACGACGAGTCACCCCGGTGAGCCGGCGCTTGGCTGGCCTGCATTTCGAACGCTCGCCGCGGAAGTTTCGCTGCCCGTCTACGCGCTCGGCGGCATGACGCACGATTCGCTGTCGACGGCGCGCACTCACGGCGCGCATGGCGTGGCCGGCATCTCGGCGTTTTGGTGAACAATGATTCACGTGCGTCTGCCCCGTGCGGAATGTGAGTCCCTTGTTCATCGCGGCGCCGAACGGGATCTTATCCAGTAGCCCGCCGTACATGCCCTAAATCGGCAACCTTCCCGGCGGCCAACACACGTCGATCATTTCGCGCAGCACATTGGGGATCGCCGCGGCGCGGCACGCGCGTTGCAAGTGTGGGGCGGGACCTCGGGTGGCCGGCGGCATCGATGCGTTGACGGTTCCTGTTTGCACGATGCGTCGGCCCATATGAGCAGCGCGGCGGCGCCGCGACGCCCGAGGAGCAATCTCACCTTTCACTACCGAAGGATGTTCACCATGGCACGCAAGACACTCGAAGATCTTTTCATTCACAGCCTGTCCGATATCTACAGCGCGGAGAAACAGCTGACAAAAGCGCTCGGCAAACTGGCGCGGGCGGCGACCAACGAGCAGTTGTCGCAGGCGTTCGAGACTCATTTGCAGGAAACGCACGGACAGGTCGAGCGTATCGACCAGGTGGTCGAAAAGTGCGGACTGCGCTTGAAGCGTATGAAGTGCGCGGCGATGGAAGGCCTCATCGAGGAAGGCGAGGAACTCATCGACGAGATCGAAAAGGGCCCTGTGCTCGACGCCGGTTTGATCGGCGCGGCGCAGAAGGTCGAGCACTATGAGATCGCGTCCTACGGCACGCTGTGCGCGCTCGCCAAGCAGCTCGGCCAGCAGGACGCGGTGACGCTGCTCAAGCAAACGCTCGAGGAAGAAAAGGCCACCGACAAGAAGCTCACCGAATTCGCGGAGAAGGTCGGCAACCCCGAGGCGAAAAAGGGTTGAGGGGATGCTGAGCCAGCACGCTTCGATTCCTGTTCGTTTTCCCATTTCTTGGAGTCAAACAATGAGTTCACCCGTTATCGACTTTGCGGGCGGCGTTGGCCATGCGGGACAGGCGGCGCTCGCCTCGATGATCGACCTGGCCAGCCAGACGTTTGCAGGGTTCGAGCGCCTCACACGCCTGAATTTGCAGACGATGAAGACCATGCTTGCCGAGCAGCACGGCATCGCGCTCGAAGCCGTCGATTCACGTTCGCTTAGTTGGACGCTTACCCTGCCGATGGCGCAAGCGCAGGCCGGCTTCAAGAAGACGTTCGCCTATTGGCAGCACGTGAACGAGATTGCCGTTGAAACCGCCACGCAGAACGCCGGAGCCGGATTGGAAGGTTTTAGGGAGTGCGCGCGGTGGCTCGCGTCCGCGAGGGCGGACGGCGCGGGCTCGCCGTTGGGCGAGTCGTTCTTGCTGACGGCGGCAGGCGCGGGGGGATCGGCGGCGGGCGAAACACAGGCCGGAAGCGAGACCGGACTGGCGGCGGCGACCCAGGCAGGCGGTAAAAAGCGCTCGGTCGACATCGTCGACGGGTCGGGCAATGTGGTGTCGTCGGTGAAGCAGTAGGGGGTGACGACGGCAGCGAGCCGCTCCCTCGAGGACATCCGTCGCCACCGTCGTTCGAATTAGGGCTTGGACCACGACAACGTTTGCGGGCGACCAAAACGCAGGAATTCGAGGCTGGTTAAACGCAAAAATGCCAAATCATTTATTGGACGGCGCAGCTAATACGCTGCGCTGCTCCTTTTTCACCTTAAGCCTGCAAAAGTCGATCAGGGTAATCACGTAGCCGTGCTCATATCGGCGCGGTTGCGACCGCACTATCTCTAGACTAATATCCACATCGCCTTTAACAGTTTTTAAGGGGCCGGTCGAACAGTCTTTCTATCGATTGGCTGGTTCGTTCGTGCAAGAAAATGAGATCTCAGATGGCCGATAGCACCGGTGGCGCTCTGGCCGTCGCGCAACGAAGCGTCGAAGATGCCGGTCATTTGCATGTCAGGCCCGCCGACGAGCGCGACCGCGCTTTTCTGTATGCCGTTTTCGAAAGCACGCGCGCGCAGGAATTCGCCCAAGTAGGCTGGAGCGCGGAGCAGATCACGGCATTGCTCTCCGATCAGTTCTCGATGCAGGACACGTATTACCGGCAGCATTATCCGCGCTGCCGTTTCGACGTCATCATGCTCGGCGAGAATCCGATCGGGCGTCTTTATCACGATTGGGGCCGCGGCGAAGCGCGTTTGGTCGATATTGCGCTGTTGCCCGTTCATCGCGGCGCGGGCATCGGCACGCGGCTCATGCGCGCGTTCGTGGCGCAGGCGGCGGCGCGGGCGGTGCCCGTGGTGCTGTACGTCGAGATGAACAATCCGGTGCGAGCGCTTTATCGTCGGCTCGGGTTCGAGCCGACGGGCGAGAACGGAATTTATGTGCAGATGCGGCGGCCCGCCATGCCGTTCGATGATGCTGGCGCGACCGAAGTCGAAGGCCTTGCGCGCGAAGAAGCGCGCTAGTGCGTCGGCGTTGCAGAGTTTGACGAGCGGCTCGCTTGCCGGCGGGCCGTTTCGAACGAATACGGCGGTAACAACGATAGACCAAGGCTGGCGATGCCGGTCGCACACATAACGAACAACGAGCGGGGGCTTGTTTGCTGTCCATCCCTACCCATGCCGAATTGCTCGAAGCAGTCGGGCAGCGTTTCACGTTTGGCGCCGCCGACGGGCACACCGTCGATGCGGTGCTTCTGTACGCGAACGCCGGTATTCCCATGAATGACAGGTTTGTCTGCTACGTAGCCATGTTCGAGCTGCCGGCGGGCGTTTCTCTTCCGCAGGACGTTTATCGCATCGGTTCACCCGCCGGCCGAACGTGGGATCTGCTCGCCACGCCGACGCGGCCCACCGAGGACGGGCGATCGACGCTCACTGTCGTTGTGCACACTCGTGCCGATGAGCTCGCCAAGGCGGCCGGCTCATCGGACGTGACGTAAGGGCAGTTTTCTTTTCTTCGACAGGAGGCGTTTGATGAGTGATCCGTATTTGGGCGAAATCCGCATGGTGGGCTTCAACTATGCACCGACCGGCTGGGCGCTGTGCCAGGGGCAGATAATTGCGATTTCGCAGAACAACGCCTTGTTTGCGTTGCTCGGCACGTATTACGGCGGCAACGGGCAGACGACCTTTCAGTTGCCGAACTTGCAAGGGCGCACACCCGTGGGCGTTGGGCAAGGTCTTGGGCTTTCGAACATCAATATCGGTGAGATTGCCGGCGCCGAGAACATGTCGCTGACGATGTCGAACATGCCGCAGCATACACATGCGGCGGCGGTGACGGCCGGCGGCGCGGGGACGGCGACGATCGCCATTCCGGCGTCGACCTCGACGACCACGCAAAGCGGCGTGCCGAGCAACGCCGCGGTGCTCGGCCCGGTCAGCGTTTCCAATCGCCAAGGCGAGCTTTACACCACGGGCACCGCCGACGTCACGCTCAAGCCGTTCGACGTGAGCGTGACTGCCGGGACGCCGACGGTCACCAACAGCATGGTCGGGCAGAACCTGCCGTTCTCGATTCGCAATCCGTATATCGGCATCAACTTCATCATTGCGCTGCAAGGGGTCTTCCCCTCGCGCGGATGATGAATGCGTGCCGTGAGAGCGGCACGCTTTTAAGGACAACACGCGATGAAATTCGCCGCCAGCCTTTCGAAACTGCTTTCCGCCATGCGCGCTTCCGACAAGCCCGTGCGCAGCGCGGTCGCCGCCATGCCCGCGCCGCTCATCGTCGCGCTGGAGCCGCGCATCGTCTACGATGCATCGGCTGCCTCGATCGGTGCGGCAGCCGTCGCGCCTCAGCATCATGTCACGGCGGACGCACAGCCGACGAGCGCCGCGCACGATACGTCGCCGGCGACTCCGAGTGTCGACGCTCAAGCTTCGATGCGAGCGGTGCACGGCTATACAACGGCGGCGGTGACTGGCGGAAACGGCGCGGGCGCAGCGGATCCGTCCGCGACGCGCGCCGTGCACGGCTTCACCGATACGGCGGTACAGACGGCGGACAAGCAAGTCGTCTTCATCAATTCGAACGTGGCCGATTTGCAAACCCTCGTCGCCGGGTTGCCGGCGGGCACGCAGTACGTCGTGCTCGATTCGACGAAAGACGGGCTTTTGCAAATCGAGCAGTATCTGCAGGAACACCCTGGGGTGAGTGCGATTCACCTCGTCTCGCACGGGGTCGCGGGGGAATTTCAAGTCGGCAGCACGTGGATCAACGAAGCCGACTTGTCGACGTACAGCGCCGAGTTCGCGCAGATCGGCGCGTCGATGAAGGCGGGCGGCGACTTTTTGATTTACGGCTGCGACGTCGCGGGTAACGCGGACGGCAAGGCGCTTGTGCAGCAGATTTCGTCGATGTCCGGATTGAACGTTGCGGCATCGACCGATGCGACGGGCGCGGCCACGCTGGGCGGCGACTGGGTGCTGGAATACGATGCCGGCACGGTTCATACCGGCGTTGTTTTCTCGGCCGCTTCGGAGCAAAGCTACGATCACGTTTTGTCTGCGTTCGACGAAACGTATGACGGCTCGGTTGGCTACGATTCGGGCACGACGGCGGTCGCGTCGACGACGCTCGGTCTTTCGACCTTGACCTATACCGGCGACCAAGCGGTCGAGTACCAGGTCGTCGGCGGTTCGCTGCCGGGCAGCGGGTCGGGCGGCGAATTGGTCGTCAACACCCAGGGCACGCAAATGTCGTCGCTGACGATTACGCGTCAAGACAGCAGTTTGATGGGGATAGAAAGTTTCGATATCGACATCTTCGTCAGCAACCAGCGGGCGCCACGGCCTATACGCCGGGCCACGTGTCGAGCAACTCGCTGTTTCACGTCGATCTATCCGGCAATACCGCGTTCTCTCAGGTCAAGAGCATCAAGTTTGTCGAGACGAGCGGCAATGGCACGTTTCTTTCGCCTACCCTCGACAATTTCATGTACATCGCGCCTTCCTCCCCGCCGACGGTCACGGCTACGGGTGGCACGACGTCGTTCGTGGCAGGGGACAACGTTGCCTCGACGCCTGTCGTCGTCGATTCGGGCATCACGCTGACCGACGGCAATTCGGCGACGGCGGTGAGCGCCACTGTTTCGATCACCGGCAATCTGCACAACTCTGAGGACGTGCTCAGCTTCACGAACACGAGTGCCTCGACGTACGGCAACATCGCCGCGTCGTATAACGCGAGCAACGGCATCTTGACGCTGACGTCCTCGGGCGGGACTGCGACGCTCGCGCAATGGCAGGCTGCGCTGCGCGCGGTCACTTATACCGACACGGCCGTCACGCCGAATGCCACCACGCGCGGGATCAGTTTCGAGATCACCAGCGACGGCTTTACGGCCGGCAACACCACGACCAAGGCGGTCAGCGTCACCGATACGGATCAAACGCCGATCGTCACGACGACAGGCAGCGCGACGAACTATAGCGAGGGCGCGGCCGCCATCACGATCGACAGCGGAATCACGGTCACCGACCTTGACAACACCGCGCAATCGTCGGGCACGGTCTCGGTGTCGGGTGGTTTCCATAGCGGCGATACGCTAGGGTTCACCAATAATGGCTCGACGATGGGCAACATCGCGGCCTCGTTCAACGCGGCGACGGGTGTGCTGACGCTGACCTCGGCGGGCGCGACAGCCACCGATGCGCAGTGGGCGAACGCGCTCAAAGCCGTGACGTTCTCGAGCACGAGCACGACATTCGGCGCACGGACCATTTCGTTCGCGACGAGCGACGGCACGAAGACGAGCACGGGGGCGACCGACACGATCAACGTCGTGAACCCGGTGCAAGTAACGACCGATTCGGGCTCGGCCGCGTTCGTGGCCGGCGACAACACGGCGTCGACGCCTGTCGCTGTGGATTCCGGCTTGACGGTGACCGATACCGCGTCTACGACGCTAGCGTCGGCGACCGTCGCGATCACTGGGAACTATATCAACGGCGAAGACTTCCTGGCGTTCACGAACAACGGTTCGACGATGGGCAACATCACCGGGTCTTACCAGCAGGCGACCGGCGTGCTGACGTTGACCTCGGCCGGTGGGACGGCCACGGTTGCGCAATGGCAGGCCGCGTTGCGCGCGGTGACCTACACCGACACCATCGTGACGCCCAATCCCTCGGTCCGCACGATCAGCTTCAGCGTCACTGATAGCCTGTCGAATACCAGCACCACGGCCACGCGCACCGTGACAGTCACCGATACCGATCAAACGCCGATCGTGACGACGACGGGCGGCACGACGAATTACGTCGGCGCAACATCGGCGGTGACGATCGACGGTGGCATCACGGTCGGCGATCTGGACAACGCGACGCAGTCGTCGGGGACGGTGTCGGTGTCGGCCGGGTTCCACAGCGGCGACACGCTGAGCTTCACGAACGACGGCGCGACGATGGGCAACATCACGGGATCGTACAACGCGGCGACAGGGGTGTTGACGTTGAACTCGTCGGGCGCGTCGGCGACCGACGCGCAATGGGCCAACGCATTGAAGGCGGTGACGTTCTCGAGCACGAGCACGACGTACGGCAACCGCACGATTTCGTTCACGACCAATGACGGCACGAAGGCGAGCACGGCAGCGACCGATACGGTTCACATGACATCGCCGCCGACGATCACGACCGATTCGGGCTCGGCGGCGTTCGTCTCGGGCGACAATACGACGTCGACGCCGGTGGCGATCGACTCGGGCTTGACTGTGGCCGATGGCAGCTCGACGACGTTCGCTTCGACGACGGTGGCGATCACGGGTGGTTTCCAAGGCTCGCAGGACGTCCTGGCGTTCACGAACAACGGTACGACGATGGGCAACATCACGGC
>Ga0310811_10011816_pt1 | contig 11335 bp, 4 predicted proteins | sample YCmetagenome_FD_207642 | JGI IMG/M metagenome (GOLD analysis project Ga0310811, IMG submission 207642) | Soil microbial communities from experimental microcosm in Duke University, North Carolina, United States - YC | ecosystem: Engineered > Artificial ecosystem > Soil microcosm > Unclassified ... | reverse complement strand
CTGACCCGGGAGGCGCCGGCCGCGGCCGGCCGCGTCGTGACGGTGAGCCCCGACGTGAGTTCGAGCACGAACCTCGGCGGCTGGGTGAACAAGGTCGGGGTGTGGTCGAGCTCGGAGCGGCACGACTGGTTCGCCGACGACGCCGAGACGATCCTGCACTGGCGCGAGAAGCCCACCGGCCAGCACATCGAGCTGGGCATCGCGGAGACCAACCTGGTCGGGCTGATCGGGGAGCTCGGCGCGACGTGGAGCCGGTGGGGGCAGGCGCTCTACCCGATCGGCGTGCTCTACGACCCCTTCGTCGAGCGCGCGCTGGAACCGTGGTCCTTCGGCATCTACGCGGGCGGCCAGTCCATCCTGGTCGGTACTCCGTCCGGCGTCACGCTGGCCCCGGAGGGCGGCGCGCACCAGTCGATCAAGACCCCTTCCATCGGTATCGAGCAGCCCGGCTGCGTCGGCTACGAGCCGGCGTTCTCGATCGAGGTCGAGTGGACGCTGCTGGCCTCCCTCGCGCGGCTCGGCCGGCCCGACGGGGTCTCCGCCTACCTGCGCCTGTCCACGAGGCCGGTGGACCAGGCGCTCGCCGCGGTCCCGGCCGATCCGGCCGCCCGCGAACGCCGCCGCCGCCAGGTGGTCGCCGGGGGATACCGGCTGCTGCGCACGGAGCGGCCCGCGGTGACGATCGCCGCCATGGGAGCGCTCGTTCCCGAGGCCCTGGCCGCCGCCGACCGCCTCGAGCGGGTGGGGGTGCCCGCCGACGTCGTGTGCGTCACCAGTCCGGGCCTGGTGTTCCAGGCGCTGCAGGCAAGGCAGGGCCGGGACACCGCGGACACCTGGATCCTCGACCAGATCTTCCCGGCCGACCGGGCCACCCCGCTCGTCACCGTCCTCGACGGCCACCCGCACACCCTCGCGTTCCTGGCCGGGATCAACCGGGTCCGGTACACCGCCCTCGGCATCACCCGCTTCGGGCAGGCCGGCTCCATCGAGGACGTCTACCGCTACCACGGCATCGACACCGACAGCATCGTGCGCGCCGCACTCGACCTGGTATGAGGACCGCCGGGCCGGACCGCGGTTCGGTCGGCTCGGCAGGTTCGGTCGGCTCGGCGGGCTCGGTCCTCTCGCTCCGGCCGCCCTCGGGGTCCGGCAGCCCTCTCCGGCTGCCGGGCCCGGCCGCGCTCCACGGCGAAGAGATCCCACGGCGAGGAGATTCCGCGGCGCGTCCCGCGTGCCACGTCGAACATCCGTCGAAGAAGATCCCTCGTCACCTTGCGGCAACCAGACCTTGACGCCCCCTCGGATCGGCCGTAGTGTCTGGCTCTGGCGGCGGGAATTGAAAGGTTTCAATCACCCGAAGGAGGCGATTGTGTCGTGCAAGGAAGCTGACACGATCCGCGGCGGGCCGTGGCACACGGCCCCTCCCGCGCACTGGCGTCACCGGACGCCCGGAGCGCATCGGCACCCTCGTCTCTGCGTCCCTCGCCCGCTGCCGCCCGCGCCCGCACGCAACTAAGACTGCTGCTTCCCGTCGGCGGAGAACGGCGCGCCGGCTCGGCCGACGCTGCTCGGATCCACCGGCCACGCGGCGGATCCAAGCCGGCCGCGACGCTTCGCGCGCACCCTGCCGCCCGGTTGCGCGCTCCCGTCCGGCCGCCGCCGCATCCCGGCTCAGCCCTCGAAGACCGCGCTCGCCCATGCCCGTCGTTTGAAACGTTTTTTCAGATTCAGTGCGTTCAGCTCCCACGGCACCGCCCGCGTGAGGCCACCACCGCCTCGCCCTACGACCGGACCCGCTCCCGGAAGGACCACGCATGGTTCAGCGCCCTGACGCAGACTCCGACGTTCCCACCGCATCCGCGGGCCCCGAGCCCGCCGCGGCCGACGCCGCTGTCGATGCCGCAGCGCCCCGCGCCGGCATCGGCCGCCGCCGCTTCCTCGCCGTCGGCGGCTCGGCGGTCGGCTTCAGTGCCCTGATGGCGCCGGGCGCCGTGGCGCACGCCGACGCGGGCACCGCCTCGTCCGCCGGCACGGCGGGCGCGGCGGCGCCCGGCGCCGATTCGTCCGCCGCATCTGCCGCATCCGCCGCGTCCGCGCCGCTGCAGGTCGGTGTGCTGCAGGCCGGGTCGATGACGAACCCGGTCGGCGTCGACTTCCCGGCCCCGACGCTCGCCTGGCAGCTGCTCGACACCGCGCGTCGCGGCGCTTCCGGCCCGACGCACGCCGCGCAGAGCGCGTACCAGGTGCAGGTCGCGAGCGACAGGCAGCTGCTGCGGTCGGGCAAGCCGGATCTGTGGGACAGCGGCCGGATCGAGTCCCCGCAGAACTATCAGATCCCTTACGGCGGTCGGCCGATCCGGTCCCGCTCGCAGGTCTCCTGGCGGGTGCGGGTCTGGGACGCCGGCGGGCGCGCGTCCGACTGGAGCGAGCCGGCGACGTGGGAGGTGGGCCTGCTCTCCGCCTCGGACTGGTCGGCGAGCTGGATCGGCAACGCCGAGTGGGAGGCGCCGCAGCCGCTCGCCCTGCCGCTGACCTCCGTGCAGACCGCCCGGTACGTGCGGCTGACCGTCACCGACCTCGGTCGTCCGGCGGCCCCGCTGAACGACCCGGCCTTCCTGCCGCAGATGCAGATGGCCGAGTTCGAGCTCTACGACTCCTCCGCGCCGGGCGTCAACGTCGCCCTCGGCGCCGCGGTGACCGCCTCGGAGAGCCTGACCGTGGCCGGGCAGTGGGCCCCGGAGTACCTGACCGACGGCAAGATCACCTCGCTCGACGCGCCGCACGGCTACCAGAGCCAGATCCACCCGGACACCGACGTGTCCGACGACCCGATCGTGCTCACCTTCGACCTCGGCGCGGCGCGCACCTTCGACAACGCCGTGGTCTACCAGCTCTGGGACTCGCCGAGCCAGTGGGGCGTCACGCCCAACTACCCGCGCTCGTTCACCGTCGGCGTCTCGAACTCGCCGAGCGGGCCGTTCACCACCGTCGGCACGGTGAAGAAGGACGACAAGCCGTATCCGCCTTCGAGCATGCACGATGCGCCCGCCGCCCTGCCGCTGTTCGCCCGCCAGTTCACCGTGCCGAACAGCTCGGTCAAGCAGGCGCGGCTGTACGTGGCCTGCGCCGGCATCCACATCGCCACCGTGAACGGCGAGCCCGTCACCGCGAACGTGCTCGAGCCGCCGGTCAGCAACGTGCTCGACGAGGTGCAGTACGCCACCTACGATGTCACGTCCCTGATCCGGCACGGCGAGAACAGCATCGGCGTCGAGCTGGGCGGCGGCACCTGGGACATCTTCAACACCCTGGCGAACCCGTCCCGCTACATCAAGGCCACCGCAGGCTTCGGCCCGCCCCGGCTGATCGCACAGCTCGAACTGACCTACCCGAACGGGCGTCGGCAGCTCGTGGCCAGCGACGGCTCCTGGCAGACCGCGCTCGGCGCGACCACCTTCAGCAACTGGTATGGCGGCGAGGACTACGACGCGCGCCGCGAGCAGGCCGGCTGGGACCGGCCCGGCGCGGATCTCGGCGGCTGGAAGAGCGCTGTGGTCACCGCCGAGCCCGCCGCGGGCACCGCGCTGACCGGGCGGCAGATGCCGGCCGTGCAGATCGTCGAGAGCGGCACCGCGACCGCGGTCACCAACCCGTCGGCCGGCATCTACGTGGTCGACTACGGCATCAACGCCGCGGGCTGGCAGGAGCTGACGGTCAACGCCCCGGCCGGCACCGTGATCACCATGCGGCCCGGCGAGAAACTGAAGAACGGGCTGGTCGACCAGTCCACCACCGGCACGCCGATCTACGACACCTACACCGCGGCCGGCACCGGCGACGAGGTGTGGCACCCCCGGTTCATGTACCACGGGCTGCGCTACCTGCAGGTCGAAGGGCTACCGCAGGCCCCTGCGACGTCCGACGCGCGCCGGCACGTGCTGCGCGCGGCCAACGCCGAGTCGGCCTCGTTCAGCTGCTCCGACGACCTGCTCAACGCGATCCACACGATCATCAACCGGGCCGTGCAGAGCAACATGTTCTCCACCCTGACCGACTGCCCGCACCGCGAGAAGCTCGGCTGGCTCGACGACATCGGGCTGATCTTCGACGTGGCCGCGCGCAACTACGACGTCGCCGCGATGTACCGCAAGATCGTGCGCGACATGTCCGAGGCGCAGAGCGCTGACGGGCTGGTCCCGACGACCGCACCGGAGCTCTCGCTGTTCGCCGGCGCGTTCCGGGACGACGCGAACTGGGGCGGCTCGATCATCCTGGCGCCGTGGCAGATGTACCGCACCTACGGCGACCTGCAGACCGTGCGCGACTACTACCCGGCCATGCAGAAGTACATGGGCTACCTGGCCACCCAGGCCACCGGCTACCTGCTCAACGACGGCCTGGGCGACTGGATCACGCTCAACACGACCACGCCGGCCGGCGTGACCGAGAGCTACGCGTACATGCGGCTGGCGACCGTGATCGCCGAGATCGCCACGCTGCTCGGCGAGAAGTCCGACGCCGCGACGTACCAGGCCCTGGCCGGGAACATCTCAGCAGCCTTCAACGCCATGTACTGCAACGCCTCCGCCGCGAGCTACAGCTCCGGCAGCCAGGCCTGCAACGCGCTCGCCCTCGACGCGGGCTTCGTGCCCGCCGCCGACCAGGACGCCGTCCTCAATACCCTGATCTCGACCATCCGAGCGGCCGGCAACCACCTGGACGTCGGCGAGATCGCGCTGCCCGCCGTCTTCCGGGTGCTCGCGCAGGCCGGGCGGCACGACGTGATCTACGACATCGCGACGCTCACCACCTCACCGAGCTACGGCTACCAGGTCAAGAGCGGTTCGACCTCGCTGGCCGAGGACTGGGGCGGGATGGGCACCAGCGGTTCGCAGAACCACTGGATGCTCGGTGCACTCGACTCCTGGTTCACCGCCGGGCTGGGCGGCATCGAGCAGAGCGCGGACTCCATCGCGTTCACCGATCTGGACATCGCGCCGGCCGTCGTCGGCTCGTTGACCTCGGTGTCGGCCTCGTATCAGAGCCCGCAGGGGAAGATCGCCACCGGTTGGCAGATCGATACGAGCTCGATCACGCTCGACGTCGAGATCCCGCCGAACACCACCGCGACCGTGACGCTGCCGCTGGCCCCGGCCGGTGGGTCCGGCGCCAAGCTCTCCGCGACCGACGGCGCAGAGCCGGTTCGCGGCGACGGCGCCACCGCCGTGTGGCGGATCGGCCCCGGCGACTGGCACTTCCGCGCCGCCGCGGCGTGATCTGGCGGCGTGATCCACCGGCGCGGTCCACGGCCCGAGCCGACGGCGTGGAGAACCGGCGTCATCCGCCGGCGTAAGGACCAGCGCGATGAACCGCGCAAGGAACCGGCGTAGCAGAACCGCGTAATGAACCGGCATAGCAGAACCGCCTGACAAGAGGAAGAGACATGCCCAGCAGAAGAGCCCGATCGCGCAGCGCCGCGAGCGGGAACACGACTCAGAACACCGACGCGGGCGAGGACTTCGCGACCCGCGGCAGGCCCGGCGCCGGAATCGAGTTCACCCGCCGCCGGTTCATGGCGCTGACCGCCGCGCTCGGCGCGGGTGCCGCCCTGCCGCTCGGCGCGGCCGGCCGGGCGTTCGCGGACGGCTCGACGCCCGGTTTCCCGGCCGCGGTCAGCGCCGAGTGGCGCAAGAGCTTCGCCGCCCCGCCCCGCTCGGTCGCGCCCAAGTTCCGCTGGTGGTGGCCGAACGGCCAGGTCGACCCGGCCGAGATCGTCCGCGAGGTGGACCAGGTCGCCGACGTCGGCTGGGGCGGGCTCGAGGTCTCCGACATCCACGCCAGCGGCCTGGACCAGCTCGACATCGTGAACTACGGCTGGGGCTCGCCGGCCTGGGTCGACGCGCTGGAGGCCGCGCTGACCCGGGCCAAGGCGCGCGGCCTGTCCGTCGACCTCACGCTCGGCCCCGGCTACCCGGTGTGCGCGCCGACCGTGGGGGCGGACAGCCCGGCCGCGTCGACGGAGCTCGCGCACGGTGTGGCCACGGTCGCGGGCGGCGCGACCTACAGCGGCCCGGTGCCGGCCTCCGTGGCGGCGATCGGCGGCGGCGTGACGAAGCAGACCCTTTACAAGGTGCAGGCCGCGCGGGTGACCGGCCCGGCGGTCTCCGGCGTCACGCCGCTGGATCAGAGCTCGTTGATCGACCTGACCGCGATCGTGTCCGACGGGCAGATCAGCTGGACCGCCCCGGCCGGCTCGAGCGGCTGGGTGCTGCTGTCCTACTGGCTGCGCGGCGTCGGCCAGCTGCCCAAGGGCGGCGGCCCGTTCGAGGTGCCCACCGCGTACGTGGTCGACCACTTCAGCGAGATCGGCACCAAGGCGGTGACCGACTGGTGGGACGGGTCGATCCTCAACCCGCGCCTCGAGGCGTTGCTGCGCCAGGTCGGGATCGCCTTCTTCGAGGACTCCCTCGAACTGTCCACCGTGTCCACGATCTGGACGCCCGGGCTGCCGGACGCGTTCGAGAAGAGCCTCGGCTACGACCTCGTTCCGTACCTGCCCGTGGTCGTCTCGATCAAGGGCAAGTTCCAGTTCGCCTACGACCCGACGCTCAGCTCGCACGTGCGCGACGACGTCAATGCCGTGATGTCGTACCTGTACCAGCAGAACCACCTGCTCGGCTTCCAGCACTGGGCGCACGGGCACGGCATGCAGTACCGGATGCAGCCCTACGGTCTGAACACCGACTCGCTCTACTTCGCCTCGTTCCTCGACATCCCGGAGGGCGAGACGCTGGGGTTCAAGAACCTCGACGACTACCGCGTGCTGTGCGGCGGCCGCGACCTGGCCGGGCACCTGAAACTGTCCTGCGAGGCGCTCGCCTACGCGAACGGCGCGTACTCGACCACCTGGAACACCGGCCTGCAGGCGGTCGGCAGCTACTTCGCGGCCGGCGTGAACCAGTCGGTGGTGCACGGCTTCGCGTACAAGGACGCGCCCGGCGCCACCTGGCCGGGCTTCGCCGCCTGGTCGCCGTATCAGACCACGGCGATCGGCTTCTCCGAGGCCTGGGGCCCGCGCCAGCCGACCTGGGGGCACCTGCCGGACATCGCCGGCTACTTCTCGCGCAACCAGTGGGCGCTGCAGACCGGCACACCCGAATACGACCTCGTGTTCTACCGGCAGAAAGGCTACACCTCGACCGGCATCGGCGCGCCGTGGTCCACCGCCTCGGGCATCCCGACCGGCTGGACGCACAGCTTCGCCACCGACCGGGTGCTCGAACTGCCGGGGGTGGAGGTCAGGGGCGGACGGCTGGCCCCCGACGGCCCGTCGTTCGGCGCCATGGTCCTGGGCCCCGACCAGTTCAACGGCAGCTCCGCCGAGATCAGCGCGGACGGCGCCCGGCTGCTGCTCGGCTTCGCCAAGGCCGGCCTGCCGACGGTCGTGCTCGGCGACTGGTCGGCGCCGCTCGCCACCGGCGCGGCCACCGCCGCGGTCGCGGCCCAGGTCGCCGCCGACATCAGGGAGCTGCTGACGCTGCCGAACGTGGTCGCGGTCGCCGACCAGACGCTGATCCCGAACGCGCTCGCGCAACTCGGCGTCGTCCCGGCGGTCTCGCAGACCTCGTCCAGCCTGATGCACACGCACCGGGTCGACGGCCACCTCGACATCTACTACCTGGCCAACGCGCGGCACGCGGCCAGCTCGAAGATCACCGCGATCGACCAGACCGCCTGGCTCACCCCGGCCTCGGCCGACGCGGTCCCGTACCGGCTCAACGCCTGGACCGGCGAGATCGCCCGGATCGCGCAGTTCACCCGGCAGGACGGGCGGATCGGCGTGCAGGTGGCGCTCAACCCGGGGGAGAGCACGATCGTCGTGCTGGCCAAGCCGGGCTGGGCCGGCGAGCGCGGCGCGGTGCAGGTGACCGCCACCGAGGCGGGCGAGGTCCTCCTCGGCGGCGACGGCACGCAGGTGATCGCGCGCGCGACGCAGGCCGGCGACTACGCGACCACGCTCGCGAGCGGCGAGGTGCTGCACAGCGTGATCGGCGACGTGCCGGTGCCTATCACGCTGACCGCGTGGTCCCTGGCGGCCGAGGACTGGCAGCCGGCACCCGGCGCGACGAACGCGACCGACACGGTCAAGCCGGTGGTGAACGTGGACCTGTCCGCGCTCGCGCCGTGGTCGGCGATCCCGCAACTGCAGGACTCGTCCGGCGTCGGGCACTACACGACCGAGTTCACGCTGCCCTCGACCTGGATTCGCAGCCTCGGCGCGACGCTGAGCCTGGGCACCGTGCTGGACACGTACCGCGTCTGGGTCAACGGCGTGCGCGTTCCGATGACCGGGCAGCTGGCCTCGTCGATGGACCTCGGTTCGCTGCTGCGGCCCGGCCGCAACACGATCCAGGTCGACGTCGCCACCACGCTGATCAACCGGCTGCGCGTCGTCACGCCCGGCGTGTACGGGATCGCCGCGCGTCAGGCCTATGGCTTGATCGGCCCGGTGCAGCTGGTGCCCTACGGCCAGGCGGTCGCGGCGTAGGTCCTGACGTATCAGCTGTCTGCGACGGTCCGCCCTCTTCCGGGCGGGCCGCCGCGCAGTACGCTGAGACCACCAGGGCCTGCCGCCGCAGACGAAGTGCGATGCTCCCGGCACGGTGTCCGACGCGTACGTCTACATCGGCGGCGAGCTGGCCGACGACTACCTCAGCCCGCCGGAACTGTTCACCTGCGGATACTCGAAGTTCGAACTCTCCTACGTCGAGATCGACGACGGCGAAGTCGTCGCGCCGATGGCCGAGTCGGGCTCCGGCAGAGCTACTACTGCGTCCAACTGCCCGACGCCTTGGCGGCGGGTGCGGCGTTCACCGTGGACACGATCGTCTGGCTTCCGCAGCCCGACGGGAAGAACGTGCAGCGCGAAGTGTCGGCCACCTATCCCTGACCGCCGGGCGCACGGCTCCCGGGCGCCGGGCCGTAGTTCACCCTCGGCGCGCGCCCACGGCGCGCGCCGTATCGGGTCGCCGTCGTGCTACGCGGCCCGCCGTTATGAGGCCGTGGCGTCCTTGCGCGGGATCACCCGGGCGTCGGGACCGGGGAAGACCAGCGAGTCGTGGTCGTCGCCGCCCTCCCAGTGCACCAGGAACGGCGGGTCGCCGCCCGCGCCGTGCACCTCGAGGATCTCGCCCTCCTCGACCGCCTCGTCCACGTGCCGGGACATGACCACCAGCTTGTCGCCCACGTGTGCCTTCATCGCATACCTCCTAACCTCACCTCACGGCCCTCGATCGACGAGATGTCGTGCGCCGCGTCCTCGATCAGCCGGACGCCGAGGTCGACCAGCGCGCGGCCCACGGCGAGCTCGCCGCCGATCTCGGGGACGTCGAAGTCGCCCGGTTTGCGCCGCGCGTCGCCGGTGCCCTGCCGGGTGCGCCCGTCCTCGCTCAGCAGCGCCCGCGCCGTCGTCTGGTCCTCGTGAGTGATCACGTCCACGGTCACATGCCGGCGTTCCACGCGCATGTCGTCCGCCTCCGTCCGCGGCCTGCCGCCTCCGGGTCGTGCCCGATACCTCCAGTGGACCACCAGGTGACCGCCGCCGCCAGGTGACCGGGCCCGCCGCGGGCCGGGAGCCGGGCCGCGGCGCAGGTGGCGGGCCCCGAGCCGCCCCGGGCCCCGGCTCTCGAGTCCAGGGCTTCATCCTCACGGGGTCATGAGCGTGTCGCGCTTGAATCGCCGGGAGACCTCGGATACTGATCGTCTGTTGGCCGAGCACGAGCACAAGCACGAGCGCGATGTCCGAGGTGCGGCATGACAGATGCAGGCCGGAACGTCCACGACGACGACCGCGGCCGGCTCGCTCCGCTGCTGCCGGGCGGCGAACCGGTGCAGTCGCTGCTGCGCACGGCCCAGTACTTCACCGTCGGCGAGCCGAGCGCCGACTACCGCGAGGTGCGCCGGCGCGGCGGCCGCGGCGCGGAGGACTTCTACCGGGAGCGCTGGCGGCACGACAAAGAGGTGCGCTCGACGCACGGGGTGAACTGCACCGGCTCGTGCTCCTGGAAGGTGTACGTCAAGGACGGCATCATCACGTGGGAGACGCAGCAGACCGACTATCCGTCGGTCGGACCGGATTCCCCCGAATACGAGCCGCGCGGCTGCCCGCGCGGGGCCTCGTTCTCCTGGTACACCTATTCGCCGTCCCGGGTCTGCTACCCGTACGTGCGCGGTCCGCTGCTCGAGCTGTGGCGGGAGGCGCGGGCGCGGCTGGGCGACCCGGTCGACGCGTGGGCCGAGATCACCGCGGATCCCGAGCGCACCGCCCGGTACAAGCGGGCCCGCGGCCGGGGCGGCTTCGTACGCGCGGACTGGGCCGAGGTCGGCGAGCTGATCGCCGCCGCGCAGGTGCACACGGTGAAGCGGTACGGGCCGGACCGGGTGGTGGGCTTCTCGCCCATCCCGGCCATGTCGCAGGTGTCCTACAGCGCGGGCACGCGGTTCCTGTCGATGATCGGCGGGACGATCCTGTCGTTCTACGACTGGTACGCCGACATGCCGATCGCCTCGCCGCAGGTGTTCGGCGACCAGACCGACGTACCCGAGTCGGGCGACTGGTGGAACTCGTCGTACCTGGTGATCTGGGGGACGAACCTGCCGATCACCCGCACCCCGGACGCGCACTTCATGACGGAGGCCCGCTACAAGGGCCAGAAGGTCGTGGTGGTCAGCCCGGACTACTCGGACCACACGAAGTTCGCCGACGACTGGCTGGCCTGCGCGCCCGGCAAGGACGCCGCCCTGGCCATGGCCATGGGCCACGTCGTGCTCACCGAGTTCTTCCGCGACCGGCGGGTGCCTTACTTCACCGATTATGTGAAGACCTACACCGACCTGCCGTTCCTGGTCACGCTCCGCGAGCACGGCGAGGCCTACGTGCCCGACCGGTTCCTGACGGCCGCCGACCTGGGTGAGACGGGCGGTTCCGCCGCTCACCAGACGGTGCTGCTCGACTCCGCGACCGGCCGGCCGGTGTTCCCCAACGGCACGCTGGCCAGCCGCTTCTCGGAGGAGGGCGTGGGCCGGTGGAACCTGGACCTGGACGGGGTCGATCCGCTTGCTGAGCGTCTACGGCTCCGACGCCGAGGCGCTCGCCGTGGACCTGGCCCGGTTCGACCTCGGCCCGACCGAGGGCGGCGGGGTGATCCGGCGCGGCGTGCCCGCCCGGCGCGTCGGCGGCCGGCTGGTCACCATCGTCTTCGACCTGCTGATGGCCCAGTACGGCGTGCCGCGCGAGGGCCTGCCCGGCGAGTGGCCGACCGGACGACGACGCCTA
>Ga0310811_10011815_pt1 | contig 11336 bp, 12 predicted proteins | sample YCmetagenome_FD_207642 | JGI IMG/M metagenome (GOLD analysis project Ga0310811, IMG submission 207642) | Soil microbial communities from experimental microcosm in Duke University, North Carolina, United States - YC | ecosystem: Engineered > Artificial ecosystem > Soil microcosm > Unclassified ... | reverse complement strand
AACAATTCCAAGCCGATATTGCACATTTAGAATAGAAAAATTCGGATATTTGGGGTTCAATAATCAATTATTTTATTATATAAGTAACAATTTAGAAAAGATGAAAGTCGCAGTAGTAGGTGCCACCGGGCTGGTGGGCACTAAAATGTTGCAGGTTCTAGCAGAACGCAACTTCCCGGTAACAGAATTGATCCCCGTAGCTTCAGAAAAGAGTGTTGGTAAAGAAGTAACATTCAAGGGTAAGCAGTATAAGGTGGTTTCTGCCGAGGATGCGATAAAACAGAAGCCCGACCTGGCGTTATTTTCAGCTGGCGGGAGCACTTCATTGGCCCAGGCACCTTTGTTTGCCGAAGCGGGTACAACCGTTGTAGATAATTCATCGGCGTGGCGCATGGATCCTACCAAAAAACTGGTAGTACCTGAAGTAAACGCCAATGTATTGACAGCAGAAGATAAGATCATTGCAAACCCTAACTGCTCGACCATACAAATGGTGGTTGCGATTAAACCGTTGCATGATAAATATAAGATCAAAAGAATTGTGGTTTCTACCTACCAGTCGGTAACCGGTACCGGTGTAAAGGCTGTAGACCAGCTTTTCAACGAGCGCAAAGGTATTACCGATGGGCCCAGGGCGTATACTTACCCAATCGACCTGAATGTGATCCCTCATATTGACGTGTTTACCGACAACGGTTACACTAAAGAGGAAATGAAGATGATCAAAGAAACCCGCAAGATCATGGGCGACGACAGCATCCGTGTTACGGCTACTACCGTTCGTATCCCGGTTATCGGTGGTCACTCAGAGTCGGTGAACATCGAGTTTGAAAACGATTTCGACCTGGATGAGGTAAGAGAGCTGTTGTCAAAATCTCCGGGTGTAGTTGTGGTTGACGATGTAGCCAACCTGAAATATCCTATGCCGCTTGACGCACACGAAAAAGACGAAGTATTTGTAGGCCGTATCCGTCGCGACGAAAGCAACCCGAACACCCTGAACTGCTGGATCGTATCAGACAACCTGCGCAAAGGTGCTGCTACTAACGCAGTGCAGATTGCTGAGTACTTGATGGCAAACCATCTGATCGGGAGCGCGGTAGAAGCGTAATTTAGAATACTTACTCAATCAACCATAAGTAGGGATAGTCAGAAGATTATCCCTATTTTTATTTTACCAGGCCTTTACTAAAGTTAAAAATCAAAGTTCTCTGTAAGTTTTATTGACCTGATCCGACTAAGCCAGTAACTGCTTAGAAAAATATCATGTTAAAAAAATATCAGCAATTAGCTCCTTTAGCACTACGTCTTATTATCGGTTATGGATCAATGGTTCACGGCTGGGCTAAATTGAGCCGCGGGGTAGGCGGGTTTGAAAAATTACTTCTATTTTTTCATGTGCCGTTCCCGCATACGATGGCATGGGTAGTACCATCGACTGAATTGATATGCGGCTTTGCTATTCTTATCGGTTTATTCATCCGTATCACAGCTATCCCTATGATCTTTGTGATGTTAACTGCAATATTCACGGTTCATCTCAAGTATGGATTCAGCGCAGTAAAAACAATTGGCTTGTCTGAAAACGGTCCACTGTTCGGCCCGCCGGGGTATGAGGTTGATCTATTATACATCGCCGGTTTAATAGCTCTTATTATTATGGGTTCAGGGGCTTTGTCAGCCGATGCATTGATTAAGGTTAGGCGTGATGCAGTACCGGAGATTAATTAATTCTCCAATTAACTTAATCAACCTAATCTAACTCAATCAACTTTTCAACTAATCCACTAACTTCGCCTCATGATCTCCTTTGCCCACCGCGTGTTTATGGAAGTGGCTGCCAATTTGAGTTTCTCAAAGGCGGCGCAGGTATTGTTTGTTACGCAGCCGGCCATTAGTAAGCATATCAAGGCTTTGGAAGATCAGTACAAGGTGCCTTTGTTTGAGCGCAAGGGCAATAGCATCTTGCTCACGGAAGCAGGTAAGCGTCTGTATGAAAACTTACTCCAGGCTACCGAAATAGAACGGAAAATCGAATATGACTTATCTATTCTAAGCAATGTATCGCAGGCAGCCGGACATTTGCGTTTAGGTGCCAGTACAACTATTGCGTTATATATTTTGCCCTCTATCCTTTCCGGCTTTCAGCGCGAATATGCCAATGTGGATATACAACTGGTAAACCGTAACTCGGAGTATATCCTGAATGCTTTACTAAACCACGAGGTAGATATTGGCATTATTGAGGTAGATAACAAACTGACTACAGTATCCTACAATCCTTTCATGAGTGATGAGGTGATCCCGGTTTGTTCATCCAAAAGTCCGTTGGCAGGGAAATCATTGACACTAAAGCAGCTTTTAAAAACACCTATCGCCTTGCGGGAGCGCGGTTCAGGGACATTGAATGCTTTACTAAAAGCCCTGTCAGATCATCATATCAAACCGGCTGACCTTTCCGTAAAGATCAGGCTTGGTGGTACCGAAGCATTAAAAAACTTCCTGTTAGCTGACCAATGCCTGGGATTTATGCCGAGACCATCTATTGTGCGTCAGTTAGCTGAAGGCGACCTGGTAGAAGTGCCAGTAGAGAGCCTAAAGATCACCCGCGATTTCTATTTTATCCGTCGTAAGGGGACCGAAGACTTCGGCCTCACCAGTAATTTTATGAAATACGCAATGCAGTTTGTGTAGACGTTTGCCTTTCTGAAAAAATCAAAAACCATGCATTTTGCCAGATGTAGTTTATAGAAAGGAACTGAAGTTTCAATCAATAAACACAAACATTATGGCAAGTTTGAATAATCGCAGGGTAGCCATCCTTACCGAAGAAGGATTTGAACAGGTAGAACTGACCAGCCCAAAACAAGCATTGGAAGAAGCAGGCGCTAAAGTAGATGTGATATCGCCAAAAACCGGAAAAATAAAAGCATGGAACAAAACCGATTGGGGAATTGAAATAGATGTCGACAGACATCTTGATGATGTCAGTCCCGATGAATATGATGCATTGGTTTTGCCAGGTGGAGTTTTGAACCCGGACAAGTTGCGTCAGAATAAAGAGGCCGTAGCTTTTGTTTCGGCATTTCTGGACGAAGGCAAACCGGTTGCTGCCATTTGCCACGGTCCGCAAATGCTGATCGAGACCGGAATGATCGGTGGTCGTACACTGACTTCTTATCCGTCGTTAGAAACCGATCTGAAAAATGCAGGAGCACACTGGATAGATCAGGAAGTAGTGGTAGATCATGGTTTGGTAACCAGTCGCCGTCCTGATGATCTGGAAGCATTCAATCGTAAAGCAATTGAAGAGATTGGTGAGGGGACGCATCATCATGTCTGACCATTTGGGTGTCATGCTGAGGCACTCGAAGCATGGTGGGCAGGCCTTTACGCACCACATTTCGAGAGCCTCAATGTGACACCCAATAGAAGAATCAACGAAATTCCCCAATCAGAATAATCAACGGTATATTTGAGCCATGTCTGCCAAAAAAGCTTTGATCATTGGTGCCGGGATTGCCGGGATAGCTTCGGCTATCCGTTTAGCTGTAAAAGGTTATGTGGCAGAGGTCTTTGAGGTAAATAATTACCCAGGTGGCAAATTGACTGAGATTAAACAAGACAGCTTCCGTTTTGATGCCGGCCCGAGTTTGCTTACCATGCCGCAGTACATCGACGACTTGTTTCGATTGGCAGGTAAAGACCCATCCCAATTTTTCAATTATCAAAAGCTGGATGTTATCTGCAAATATTTTTATGAAGACGGCAGCCGGCTGACCGCCTATGCTGATGAGGGAAAGTTTATAAACGAGGTAGATAAACTCACAGGCGAAGGAAAGACGCTCCAACAGTACATCAGGAAAAGCAGTAGGATTTATGAATTAACGGATCATGTTTTTCTGCAAAGATCACTCGATCAGTTGAAATCATTTCTGAATTGGAAAGCCATTAAATCCCTGCTGAAATTTGGCGAGATTGATAGCCTTAGAACTATGCACGAGGCAAACAGTCAATTTTTTGCGGATAAACGTTTGCAGCAATATGCGGATCGTTATGCTACTTACAATGGGTCAGACCCATACCAGGCGCCGGCAACACTAAATGTGATACCACATTTGGAGCAGCATTTTGGCGCTTACTTTCCTAAGGGCGGAATGTATCAAATTACAAACTGCCTGGTAGAGTTGGCTGAATCATTAGGTGTAAAGTTTCATTATCAATCCAAAGTTGATGAAATTGTTTTAAGGAATAAAAAGGCAGTTGGTATCAGTATAAATGACAAGGTAATTGACGCTGATATAGTAGTATCCAACATGGATGTCTGGTTTACGTATCATAAACTATTAAATCATTACCCGCAATATCAGCCGAAAAAAGTGCTTGAGCAGGAGCGAAGCAGCTCAGCATTGATATTTTATTGGGGAATCAAAAAACAATTCCCGGAACTTGATCTGCACAATATCTTTTTCAGTAACGACTACAAAGCTGAATTTGAACACATTTGGCAAAAGCAAACTATCTATCATGATCCGACAGTTTACACCAATATCACTTCAAAACTAAAATCGGATGATGCTCCGCCGGGTTGTGAGAACTGGTTTGTGATGATCAATGTTCCATCCAACAAAGGTCAGAACTGGGAACAGTTGATTGCAGATGCAAGAGGAAATATTATCAAAAAGCTATCACGAATATTAAATACTGACGTCGGGGAGCTAATCATTTCAGAATCTATTCTTGATCCCCGCTCTATAGAAAGCAAGACCTCGTCCTATCAAGGTTCTATTTACGGCATAAGCTCCAATAACCGCTACGCTGCATTTTTGCGGCATGCCAATCGGTCATCAAAAATCAAAAATCTATACTTTTGCGGAGGGAGTGTGCATCCGGGAGGAGGGATACCATTGTGTTTGCTATCAGCGAAGATTGTGAGTGAGTTGATAGGATAAAAAAGGGTGTCATGCTGAGGCACTCGAAGCATGGTGCCTAAAGGCCTTTACGCGCGACACTTCGACCAGGTTCAGTAAGACACCTCACATTTTATCTCACCATTCCCGCCAATGCCTCAATAAACTTTGGAGAATCATTCATGCTTTCTACCAACTGCACATGTTCGCCGCCTAAGGCTTTGAATTCATCGCCATATTCAGTGGTTACCTCGTAGATCGTTTCCAGGCAGTCAGCCACAAAAGCCGGGCAAAATACCAGCAGGCGTTTTTTACCTTCTTTAGCCATTTGTGCTACTACTTCGCTGGTATAAGGCTGCACCCATGGGTCACTGCCCAGGCGTGATTGGAAGCAAACAGTATACTTTTCTTTCGGAATGCCTAATTCTTCAGCAATCAGTTTAGCTGTATGGTAGGATTGCGCCGAATAACAGAATTTGTTTTTGTCAGTAAGTGTCTGGCAGCAATCGGCTGATTTTAAACAATGATTATGCGTATGATCTGATTTGATCATCTGGCGTTGCGGTAATCCGTGGAAACTGAATAGTATATGGTCGTAAGTTTCAGGCTTATGCTTTCGTGCATTATCGGCAAAAGCCTCGATCATCAGTTTATTATCGTGGAACGAGTTGATGAAGGAGATTGTCGGACTTGTGGGCCATTTCCCGACCAAATCCATCACTTTTTCATACACAGACCCTGTACTTGCCGAAGCATATTGCGGAAAAAGCGGGATAACCTGGATACTGTCTACTAAAGCAGCTTTCAATCGCTCTAAGGCAGATTCAATACTTGGGCTTTGGTAGCGCATGGCCAACTCGACGATATAGTCATCTCCCAGGCGCTTTTGTAATAGTTGCTGCTGCAATAAACTATAATGCAATAAAGGTGAACCTGTTTTCGGATCCCATATCTTCTGATATAGTTTGGCCGATTTAGGGCCACGGGTTGGGACAATAATACCCTTAACCAATAGGGTGCGTGAGACCGGGTTAATATCGATCACACGTGGATCCATCAAAAACTCACGAAGATACTTACGCACATCTGCAGTCGACGGACTGTCGGGCGTACCCAGATTGATTAATAAAACTCCCTTTTTGCCCATATCGAGGTGCAAAAATAAAATAATTTTTCCCGCGATTGCGTCTGAGAATCAATTATTGCCAATAAATGAGAAAGATCATTAAAATTGTTCCAGCGCCGCTTTCACATCCTCCATTAGCCACATTGGTGTAGAGGTAGCACCGGCGATACCTACCTTATCACCCACAGCGAATAGGGATTTATCCAATTCATCAGCCGATGAAATGAAGTATGTATTAGGGTTGTGTTTACGACAAACTTCGAACAATACCTTGCCGTTTGATGATTTACGACCTGATACAAACACGATCTTATCAAAATTAGCCACAAAAGCGGGCAGGTCTTTGTCGCGGTTGGATACCTGGCGGCAGATCGTGTCATTAGCTTTCACCTCGTATCCACGTTCGATCAGTTTATCCTTAATGTCGTAGAATTTTTCGGTGCTTTTGGTGGTCTGGCTATATAAAGTAATTTTCTGAGGCAATTCTACCTCATCCAACTCAGCAATATCCTGAAAAACGAAAGCCTCATTGTTGGTTTGGCCCGATAGGCCGATCACTTCAGCATGGCCATGTTTTCCGAAGATCAATATCTTCTCATTGCTATCATGAGAGGTTTTGATACGATTTTGCAACTTCAAGACCACCGGGCAGGATGCATCGATTAGCATGATGTTATTTTCCAGCGCCAGGCGATACGTTTCAGGAGCTTCGCCGTGTGCACGGATCAATACTTTTTCGTTATGCAGGTTCTTCAGATCATCGTGGCCAATAATACGCAGACCTTTTGCTTTCAGACGCTCTACTTCTTCGTCGTTATGCACAATATCGCCCAGGCAATATAAATAGCCGTCCTGCTCCAGAATTTCTTCCGCCATATCAATGGCATACACCACCCCAAAGCAAAAGCCTGAATCCTGATCGATAGTTACCTGTAACTGATAATCGCCCATAGCGATGCAAATTTACACACGATTTTATGATTTACGGGATTGTTCAGGAAATATTTACCTGACTATCAAACAGAGCAGTCCGAAAAAAGCAAATTGACTTAGCAGAAAAACTATCGAAACGATACTTTGCTGCTTGAACCTAAATGCTTCAAATAGTAATAACATCAGGAAGCTAACCCCAAACCAGCATATATAATTTTTTAAGGGTATGACTGCATTTGCCCAATACCAGTAACCAAAACGAATAGCTACAGGCTCGATCAATGCATCCAGCAAAACCAATAGAAATGCCCCGGTCAATGATCGGAATAAAAAACTCCTCAAACGGCTGCGCCCCGTCAAAACGCCCGTGGAATAGATCAGCATAAACCAATTGCAGCCAATAATTAATGGAACACCGGATGTTTTTAAGCCTAAAGTATTACCATAATTATAATTGCCGAAAAGGAAGTGCTTGTGTATCCCAATCCATTCCGCAGTGAAACCTAAAATGAAAATAACGAAGACAAAAGAAATAAAACCTGCATCTATCGGCTTGTGATTAAGCACGAGCACCGCCAGCATCAACAATAGATGAAACGGCACGATAGTTAGGAATATTGATCTTGTAAAAGGCAGGATCAATCCAACCAACCCAACGGTATGAAAAATAAGAATAATAGAAATAGCCTGTCTATTTGCCAAAAACTCCTTTTTTAATGGGAGCGGACTCATATTTTACGGCCTTTCCAGACGGTGGTTTTGGTAAGATATTTTTGAATGGCAGAAAATGCAATAAGCACCATGCTGAACATTTGCACCGGGTGCAGCACCACATTTAAGGCTGCACTTTGCCCCGACTCGAGCGAAATCATAATACGCGTCAGCAGTATCAAACCGATCATCATCAGGATAAGCTGAAAGTTTAAAGTCATAAAGACTATCATCGGGCCCGCGATCAACAATACCAGGAAAATAAGGAAGCTAAAAATATTATAGTTAAAAGCTGCCAGGAAATTCTTTCCGAAACCATTTATTGCTGTGTTATAGCCTGTATACATCCGGCAACTGATCATTCCGTTGGCTAGCAAGCTCTCGCCGTTAAATCCGCGAACTTTCACCTGCTTCATGATCTCCACGTCCTCTACTATCTTATCCTTAGCGCCTTTATGCCATTCGTACTGGCGGTAAACTTCAGCGTTAAACAACATAAACTGTCCGCTCGCTGCAGATACGGCCGGATTTTTTGTCAAAAAGACTAAGCGTAAAGGGAGCAAATTAAGCAATAGGTAATGCATCAGCGGTACAGTAAGTAATTCACCCAGCGTTTTCATTTGCTGATTGGTAAAGAGGCTTAACAAAGCCAGTTTACGGAAATGCATGCGGTGAATGGCGCTGTTGATCAGTCCATCGTAAATCTGCTCGTCCGCATCAAGAAATAGCAGAAACTCTCCCTGAGCCTGTTTTGCCAATTGGTGGCATGCATAATTTTTACCAAGCCATTGCCCGGTGAGTTCTTTCCCTCTAATCACCTTAAACGCTGCATGTTTTGCAGCAAACTCTGCGCAAATAGCATATGTACGATCGCTCGAGTCGTCATCCAGAATAATTACTTCATAATTGCTGTAATCCTGTCTTTCTATCGATCTTAAAATTGTGAGGATATTTTTTTCTTCGTTCCTTGCAGGTATAAGGATAGAAACAAGGTTGTCATAGTTGTGATTGACACGACGCAGCTTTGGATCGGAAATAAAATTGAATATCGTTACGGCAAAGCGCAAAATGATAAAAAAGAAGGTTGCGTAGATGACGATGAGCACGTTTATATCACAATTTCGGTTTGCTGCAATTTAGCATTATCATAATGCATTTGATAGGCGTTTTTTAAATCTTCAAAACTTTTACCCTTTGATGGTTCAGCCTGTAGGTAAACGGTTGCAGTGGGCTTCTTATGTTTCAGGTATTGAACAAAAGTTGCAGCAAGAAGTAATTGGAATTTCCCTTCAGCTTTTTCAATAACCCTTGTAATGCCTTTCTCAAATTGTATGGCATTTACAAAGTTGGAATATAGTTTCCCCTGTGGGAATATCAATACCAGGTTTTGCGGATCGTTCAATAATTCGGCAGCATAATCCAATGATTGCAGCATGTCCCGCGATTGTTTATTGATTGAGAATGTGCCGCCATATTTTAAATATTGAAATTTAATGGTGGTATCCTCGCGAGCCATTACGTGGAATTTTTTCTTCATCAATTTGCGGCAAACGACGAATAAGATCAGTGAGTCCCAGAAACTGAAATGATTGGCAATAAGTAATATTGATTTATTGGGATTGATTTCAACCGGGTCAAACTTCAGCTCATGAAAATGACGCTTTACTATCCAAGTGACGTAGGAATGCAGTATTTGGCGGATAATAAAATTGTTTCCTGGCTTTACCATCAATGCTCGGCATTTACCTGTTCTTTTAATACTTTTTTATGATGCTCGTTGATCATCAATTTTAATCTTTCAAAATCAAAATCCCGGTTGGTACCGCAGTTCAGAAACCGGAAATAGACCGATGGTTTCAGACTCTCGAAATATTCAACAAAAGCCGAATAATAAATGATCTGGCAATCTCCTTTGATCTTTTTCACAATATAATCGATACCGCGTTCAATGTTGATCTCATCAATATGATTGGATTCCAATGCACCTTGTGGGAACACTGCGACCAGGTTATTGGGATTGTCAAGGAGCTTTGCGGCATATTGTAATGACTCTACTACTTCTTTAGATTTTCGATTTATAGAAAAACCACCAACCCGGTTGAAGAACATGCGTTTTTGCAAATGGTCCTCCTGCATCATGATAAAAAAGTCGCGCTTCAGATAATTATGGGCCAAATGCCCGGCGAAAAAACCGTCCCACCAGCTAAAGTGATTGCACAACAACAATACAGAGTGACCCGGAAGCACCTCAATCTCATCATGCCTTAATATTTTAAAAGCCTTGTGCAGCCTGTAAGCCAAATATGGGGCGAACAGTTTTTTTATAAGCCGGTTACTGCGCTGAGGTATCATTCAGACAAATCTAATAAATACTCATCCAACGAAGGCACAACCAGCCAATGGCCCAGCGGCACTTCATGTATTTCAGCTTTGGTTAATTGATCTGTAAATGATTTTGCGGCCGATTTTGGAAACAACTTATCGTCCCTGCCGATAATCTTATCGGTATCAGGTTGCAGTCGGCGTATCAGGTTTAACGTATAGTATACATCCATCCGTTTCTTTTCGGTATCGATCTCATTATAGGCGATGTTGTACAGATTGCCGTCGATAATCCGTAACCTTCTAAGATTCCTTAAAAGTGCAGGCGCCATCCACTTGCTTTTGGTGGCGTTTCTGAAAAAGTATTTGCCGATAGGTTTGTTGGTCAAAAAATCAAAGCCTTTGTAAACCGAAAGGCCATCAGGCGCCATCAGAATGATCTCCTCTATCCACTCAGGAAACTCTTCTAACAGGATCAAAGCTAGTTTTGCCCCAATAGAATAAGCCATGAGCGAGACCTTTTGCTTGCCGTATATTTTAAACCACTCTTCCAGGTAACTTTTTACCAGTGTTTTAGGCATGCCAGCGAGAATATGTTCTTCGTCCCAACCTTCCAAAGCACTTTCGCCATGAAAAAAATGGTCGAAGCCGTAAACGTGGTATTTGGTTAGAATAGACTCTTTCAGCACATGAAACTGTTTCCCGGTCATGCCATAGCCATGAAAGGCCAGCATCGGTTTATCGCCGCTGCCGTATTCATGATAATGTACCCTGCCCAAACCAGGAATTTGTAAAAAGCCCATAACGGGCAATATTAAGGATAATGGATAAGAATGCCGAATTCAATTGTAAAACATCGTTATTTGGATGAAAGATACTCCATAATAACCCCCGTCGCCCCTGTATGCTCCTTCACATATCCCTTAATCTTTTCGCTAATGAAGTGATAACGTGATTCATCTTCAGTCAGAAAATCGAAAGTCTTCTTCAATTCACTTTCATCATTAATGTTGAACCCAATTTTTAAAGCGATCAAATCTTTTGCTTCCTTAAACTTCTCATAATTCGGCCCGAAGATAACCGGTAACCCAAAAGCTGCTGCCTCAAGCGTATTATGTATACCCACACCAAAGCCACCACCGATGTAGGCAATTTGCCCATATTGGTATAAGGACGACAACATTCCGATGTTATCAATGATCAACGTTTGGGGTGAATGGTCAGTAGTGAGTTGTGAGTGCTTGGTGACTGACTTCGCTGGTAGTTGTTCAATTAGCCTATTGATTTTCTCTTCTTTTATTTCATGCGGCGCGAAGATGAATTTCCAATCAGGG
>Ga0310811_10011814_pt1 | contig 11336 bp, 9 predicted proteins | sample YCmetagenome_FD_207642 | JGI IMG/M metagenome (GOLD analysis project Ga0310811, IMG submission 207642) | Soil microbial communities from experimental microcosm in Duke University, North Carolina, United States - YC | ecosystem: Engineered > Artificial ecosystem > Soil microcosm > Unclassified ... | reverse complement strand
TCATCAACCGGCGTACCATCCTGCTGATCGCCGCCCTGACCTTCCTGATCTTCGCAATCCCCTATTTCTACCTGATCAACACGGGCAATTTCTATCTCGCCATGCTCGCCGACATCATCGGCTTTGGCTTTGTCTTCGGTTTCGGCTACGGCGCCATCCCGAGCTTCTACACGGAGAATTTCCCGACCCGCTTTCGCGCCTCGGGTGCCAGCGCCGGCTACCAGATTTCGCAGGTCTATGGCGGCGGCCTCATCCCCATCGTCGCCGGGCTCATTTTGCATGCCGTCGGCATCAAACACGCCTATATCTACATCGGCCTTTTGGTGATGATCTATGCCATCGCTGCGATCCTCGCGATCCTGGCAACGCCGGAAACCAAGACCCTCGACCTCGAAACCTGAAAGGCGCGACTCTATCAACGGCCATGATCAGGAATGCCGCAGAGTTGAGCACGTCTGACGCGATGCGGGTCGACGTGCTGGTGGTGGGCGGCGGCAATGCCGCCCTCTGCGCCGCCATCACTGCGCGGGAAGCCGGCGCGTCGGTCGTCCTGCTGGAACATGCGCCGCGGGAGTTTCGCGGCGGCAATTCCCGCCACACCCGCAACCTCCGGGCGATGCATGACAAGCCCGAAGGCGTGCTGGTCGAGACCTATGGCGAGGAGGAATACTGGGACGATCTGCTGCGGGTGACAGGGGGCGAGACTGATGAAGCGCTGGCGCGCATGACCATCCGCGCCTCTGCCGGGCTGCCCGCCTGGATGACGGCGCATGGCGTACACTTCCAACCGTCGCTGACCGGCACGCTCAGTCTCGGCCGCACCAACGCCTTTTTCCTCGGCGGCGGCAAGGCGCTGGTCAATGCCTATTTCCGGACGGCGGAACGGCTCGGCGTGCGCATCCTCTATGATACCGAGGTCACCGGTCTGCAATTGGAGGGCGGCACGGTGCAGAGCGTCACCGCTGTCAGCCGTGGCTTTCCGCTCTCCATCCTTCCGCGCGCCGTCGTCGTCGCGAGCGGCGGGTTCCAGGCGAACACCGCCTGGCTCGAAGAATACTGGGGCGAGGCCGCCCGCAACTTCATCATCCGCGGCACGCCCTTCGCGCAGGGCACAGTGTTGCGCAATCTTCTGTCGCAGGGTGTGCAACAGGTGGGCGATCCTATGCAGTGTCATGCCGTCGCGATCGACGCCCGCGCGCCCAAATTCGATGGCGGCATCGTGACCCGGCTGGACTGCGTGCCTTTCAGCATCGTCGTCGACCAGCATTGCCAGCGCTTCTACGACGAAGGCGAGGATTTCTGGCCGAAGCGCTACGCGATCTGGGGGCGTCTCGTGGCGCTTCGCCCTGGCCAGATCGCCTATGCCATTGTCGATGCGAAGGCCGCCAAGCTCTTCATGCCGTCGGTCTTTCCCGCGATTGCCGCAGAAAGCATCGGGGAACTGGCATCGAAACTCGGTCTGGATCCCGGGCGGCTTGCGGCAACGGTCACTGCCTACAACGCTGCCGTCCGCCCCGGCACATTCGACAGCGCCAGCCTCGATGATTGCCACACGGAAGGGATTGAGCCGCCGAAGACGCATTGGGCGCAGACCATTGATACGCCGCCCTTCATTGGGTACCCGCTCCGCCCCGGCATCACCTTCACCTATCTCGGCGTGCGCGTGAACGAGCGCGCCGAGGTGTTGATGGAGGATGGCAAACCCGCCACCAACCTTTGGGCGAGCGGGGAGATCATGGCCGGCAATATCCTCGGCCGCGGCTATCTTGCGGGCTTCGGCATGACGATCGGCACGGTGTTCGGGCGCATTGCCGGAGCCGAAGCCGCCCGCCGTGTCAGAAATTAGTCCAGGAGGAACCATGCCGGAGAGCGACAGCCTTATCGAGGCCCGCCGGGAAATGGAAATCTGCAACGCCTGTCGCTACTGCGAGGGCTTTTGCGCCGTCTTCCCGGCCATGGCCCGCGAGCGCGCCTTTTCCGGCGGTGACCTCACCTACCTCGCCAACCTCTGCCACAACTGCCAGGGCTGCTACTACGCCTGCCAATACGCGCCGCCGCATCCCTTCGGCGTCAACGTGCCGCGTACCTTCGCGGTTCTGCGCCACGAGAGTTACCAGGACTATGCCTGGCCACGTCCGCTCGCCCATGCCTTCGAGCGCAACGGGCTGGTGGTGGCCGTCGCCACGGCGGTCGCCTTGGCCCTGGTGCTCATCCTGGTGGGGGCCGTGACCGCCCCGGGCGTGCTCGGCCATGCCTATCATGGCCCGGGCGCGTTCTACCGGATCGTACCCTGGGCCGCGATGGCTGGTGTCGCCGCGGTCACGCTTCTGTTCTCTCTCGCGGCGCTCGCTGTCGCCGGCTCACGTTTTTGGCGAGACGCGGGGCAGGGCACGCGGCCGCCGCTGCGCGCCGTCGCGGCTGGGCTGCGGGATGCGCTGACGCTCAAGAACCTGGGTGGTGGCGGCCATGGCTGTAACGACCGCGATGAGGCTTTCTCACAAGGCCGCCGCCATTGTCATCACGCGATGGCCTACGGCTTCCTGGCCTGCTTCGCCTCCACCCTTTCGGCCGCCTTCGAGGCCTATGCTCTGGGATTGCCGGCCCCCTATCCGGTGTTCAGCCTCCCGGTCGTGCTCGGCGCCCTTGGTGGCGCCGGCCTGGTCATCGGAACATCCGGCCTGATTTGGCTGAAGATCGCCGCGAACCGCGCAGCCGCGGCCGAAAATCTGTTCGGGGCCGATCTCGCCCTGCTCGTTCTGCTCTGGCTTGCGGCAGCTTCCGGCCTGCTGCTCCTGGGCTTTCGGGAGACGAGCGCCATGGGCACGCTCCTCGCCATCCACCTCGGGCTCGTTCTGTCGCTCTTCGTTCTGCTGCCCTACAGCAAATTCGTCCATGCCGTTCATCGCAGCCTGGCCCTCGTCCGCAATGCGGCGGACGGCCCCGCCTGATCGCAGAGACCAGGCTCAGGTGAGCAAAAAAGTATTAGTCTTGCCAGAATCGTGATGTAGACGAGCCTTGCTGCGAAAGCTAGCCTCATAGCCAACAAGGAAGAGGGTGAGAAAAACCCTCGCAATCGGCTGGAGGAAAGTCATGGCGATCCCATCGGCTATGCCAGATAGCACCGTCCATGCAGCCTGACCTCGAGGTTGTCAGCTTACATACCGACGCGTCCTTCGCCGCTTGGGCGCATGGCTATCCCTACCGTACGGTGCGGTGGCATTTTCATCCGGAATACGAGATCCATCTCGTTACCGCGACGCGTGGTCGCGCCTTCGTCGGCGATCATGTCGGCACCTTCGAGCCCGGAAATCTGATTCTGACCGGTCCCAATCTACCGCACAACTGGATCAGCGACGTGCCGCCGGGATCGAGCATTCCTGAACGCGGCCTGATCGTGCAATTCGGTGAGCCCTTTGTCCGCCGCTGCCTCGATACGTTTCCAGAAATGTCCTACGTCGCCGATCTTCTGAAAGATGCAGAAATGGGCGTGGAATTCTCCGCCGAGGATGGTGCGGCCGCAGAACCGCTCCTGCGTGAGATGCTGACAGCGCAGGGCGTCCGCCGTCTTGCCCTGTTCTTCGCCTTGATCGATGTGCTGCATCGCTCGACGTCCAAACGAATCCTGTCGAGCCGCGTCTATCGGTCCGATCCCGCCACCTATATGGCGCAGCCACTCAATATCGTTCTTGATTACATCGCCTCAAATTTCCGCTCCGATCTGCGCGAAGCCGAGATGGCCGAGCTCAGCGGCTATACCTTGGCGGCCTTCTCGCGTGCCTTCCGCCGCCATGCCGGTGTCAGCTTCGTCCATTACGTCAACAGCATGCGCATCAAGCGTGCGTGCGATATGTTGATCGCCGACGAAACCCGCATCGCCGAGATCTGCTTTCACGTCGGCTTCAACAATCTGTCGAACTTCAATCGGCAGTTTCTGGCCCACAAGGGCATGGCGCCGCGCGATTTTCGTCGGCACCACCGGGTGAACGCGGCCTTGGCCGAGACTGCCACCATTCCGATGCCATCCGCGGTCCGTGAGCCGCGCCGACGAGGCACGGGAGAAAACCGCTCCGCCTATCCATAAAAAAACAAACGGGGGACAAGAGACATGCACGAGAAAGCGAAAGACCTCTGCGAGGCATTCCTGGCGCGGGGCATCGGCCGACGGGATCTCATGCGCCGGCTGGCCGCACTCGGCCTCACTGCCGGTGCAGCGGATATGCTGGTCAATGCGACGGCAACCCGCGCTCTTGCCGCGGATTTCGACTGGAAGGCGTATAAGGGAACGAGCCTGAAGCTCCTGTTGAACAAGCATCCCTACGCCGATTCGATGATCGCCGATCTCGATGCGTTTAAGACCCTGACCGGCATGAACATTACTTACGACATTTTCCCGGAGGATGTGTATTTCGACAAGGTGACGGCGGCGCTCTCCTCCCGGTCCACCGAATACGACGCCTTCATGACGGGCGCCTATCAAACCTGGCAATATGGTCCGGCCGGCTGGCTCGTCGACATGAACGAGTTCCTGCAGGACAAATCGAAGGTCGCGCCGAACTACAACTGGGACGATATTCTGCCCAATCTGCGCGCCTCCGATAGCTGGTCGGGCAAGCCGGGGGATGCGCTGGGCGGGCCTGGTGCCAAGCAGTGGGCGCTGCCCTGGGGCTTCGAAGTCTACATGCTGACCTACAACAAGCCGGTATTCGATCGCCTCAAGCTCGCGCCGCCCAAGAACATGCAGGAGCTGATGACGACGGCCGCGACCATCACCCAGAGCGGTGGCAACGGCATGTATGGCATCGGCGTTCGCGGCAGCCGCTCCTGGGCGACGATCCATCCTGGTTTCCTCTCGGGCTACAGCAATTTCGGTGCGCGTGACTTCACGGTCGCGGACGGCAAGCTGAAATCCGCCGTCAACTCGAAGGAATCGAAGGATTTCACGGCGCAATTCGTGAAAATGGTGCAGGATAGCGGGCCGAAGAACTGGGCGACTTATACCTGGTACGAAGTGGGGGCTGATCTCGGCGCCGGCACCTCGGGCATGATCTATGACGCTGACAGCCTGGCCTACTTCACCGCTACGGGTAACACCAAGATGAAGGGGCAACTCGGCTTCGCCCCCATCGCGCCCAATCCGGCGATGAGCCATCCCACTTCCAATGTCTGGATCTGGTCGCTCGCCATGTCGAATTTCTCGAAGCGCAAGGATGCAGCCTGGCTTTTCATGCAATGGGCAACAGGCACCGACCATCTCCTGTTCGGCGCGCGCGATCACGACATGATCGATCCCGTGCGCTCCAGCATCTGGAAAGATGACGAATTCCAGTCGCACATGAAGCAGAAGGTGCCCGGCTTCCTTGAAACCTATCAAGTCACCTCGCCGGACGCGAAGATCTATTTCACGCCTCAGCCGCTTTTCTTCAACGTGACGACGGATTGGGCAGCCGCACTGCAGCGCATGGTGGCGAAGCAGGTGCCGGTCGACGAAGGGCTTGACCAGTTGGCGGAAGCGACGAACCGCCAGATGAGCGACGCCGGTCTCGGCTGATTGGATTTCGGGCAGCCGGCTGGTCCGGCTGCCCGGCGGTATCGGAGAACAGCATGTCCCAAGTCAGTGGCGCGTCAGCGCCCTTGCCACGTCGGCCTTTTCTGCCACGCGCCTTGCCCTATCTGCTGAGCCTTCCGGCGCTGCTTGTTTGCGTCGGCATCCTCATCCCTTTTGGCACAGCTGTTTGGTACAGTCTGGAACGCTACAATCTCTCCATGCCCTATCTGCGGGGATTCATTGGGCTTCGCAACTACACAGGCTTGTTCACCGACCCGGATTTCTGGAACACCATCAGGGTGTCCCTTACCTATACCGTCTCCACCGTCGTGCTGGAGCTGCTGCTCGGCCTTGGCATCGCGCTGCTGCTGCGGGAACGCAGCCGGCTGAACAATATCATCTCCATCGCCCTCCTCATGCCGCTGATGACGGCGCCGGCGATTGCGGCCCTGATGTGGAAGCTGATGACCAATCCTGGCTTCGGCGTGCTCAGCTGGCTCATCTCGCTGCTGGGCGTCACGAATTTCAAATGGGCGTCGAGCCCGCATACGGCGATGTTCACCGTCGTGCTGGTCGATATCTGGGTCTACACGCCCTTTATGATGATCCTGCTGCTGGCGGGCCTGCGGTCCCTGCCGCAGCAACCCTTTGAGGCCGCGCGGCTGGACGGCGTCAATGCCGGATTCGTCTTCCTGCGCATCACCCTGCCGATGCTGACCCCCTTCTTGTTCACGGCGGTGCTCTTCCGGACGCTCGACAGTATCCAGCAATTCGACATCATCTATGCCATGACCCAGGGTGGACCCGGCAACAGCCTGCTCGTCTTCCAGGTCCGCGCCTATCTCGAATTCTTTTCCTATACCAATGTCGGCCGATCCGCCGCGATTCTCATGGTGCTCTGGGCCATTACCTATGTGCTGAGCCAGGTTTTCGTGCGGCAGTGGACGAAGCTGAGGGAGCGCGCGCATGGCGTGGCGTGACGGCGTGTTGCGGGCGCTGCGCGGGATCGCGTTGACGCTCGTCGTCATCTTCTTCCTGTTCCCGATCTTCTGGATCTTCCTGATGTCGTTCGAAACGAACGAGACCGTGCTGCGCGTGCCGCCGACGCTGACACCGCATCTCACCTTGGAGAACTACGTGGCGCTCCTCTCGGGCCAGCTGGTGACCGCGACCGGGGTGATGAATATCACTTTCCTCCACAATCTGTGGAATTCCGTGCTTCTCTCGACGTGCTCCGTCGCCGTCGCGCTGATCCTCGGGGTGCCGGCGGCCTATGCTTTCGCGCGCTTCCGCTTTCGTGGCCGGGAGGATATCGCATTCACCTTGCTCTCCTTCCGCTTCGCGCCGCCTCTACTCGTGCTGCTGCCGCTGACCCTCTATTTCCAGGATATCGGCCTCAGTAATACCTATGTCGGTCTTATCTGGATCTATCAGCTCATCTGCCTGCCCTTGATCCTCTGGATCGTGCGCGGTTACTTCGAGGATGCGAGCCCCGATATCGAATTCGCCTATCGTGTCGATGGCCATTCCTGGTGGCGTGCCTTTACCCGGATCGCGATCCCGCTGGCCGGCCCCGGCATCGCGGCTGCTGGCCTGCTTTCCTTCATTTTCGCCTGGAACAACTTCGTCTTTGCGCTCGTCCTGGCCTCGGCTGACAAGCAGCCGGTGACGGTTGGCGCGCTGGCCTTCGTTACCGCTTCCGGCATTCAATATGGCATCATCGCCGCGGCCATTGTGCTGTCGGTTCTGCCGACACTGGCACTTGCCCTTTATGCACAGCGCTGGCTCGTCGAAGGCTTGAGCCTTGGGGCTGTCAAAGGATGAGGGACGCGGTCTCCACGGACGGGCTTCTGGTGCAGGAGATGAGCACTGGTTTCGGCAAAACGCAGGTTCTGCACGGTGTCACGCTCGGTGTTGAACCCGGCGAGACGCTGGTACTATTCGGGCCGTCCGGCGCCGGCAAGACGGTCCTGCTGCGCGCCATCGCCGGGCTCGACCCGAACGCCGTCGGCCGCGTGTTCATAGCCGGACGCGACGTGTCGATGGTGGGGCCGGAGCGACGCGGCATCGGTGTCGCCTTTCAGAACTTCGCGCTCTATCCGCACATGTCGGCCATGGAGAATATCGCGAGCCCGCTTCACGCCCGCAAACTGCCCGAGGCGGAAATTGCCGAGAAGGTCGGCCGGATCGCCCGGCTCCTGAAGATCGATCATGTGCTCGCACAACAGCCGCGCGCTCTGTCGAATGGCCAGAAGCAGCGCACTGCGCTCGCGCGGGCGTTGGTCGGCGCGCCGAAGGTGCTGCTGATGGACGATCCTCTGCGCAATGTCGATGCCAAGCTGCGCTACGAAATGCGTATGGAATTGCCACGCTTGCTGCGCCAGGCCGGCGCCGCCTCGATCTACGTCACGCAGGATTATCGTGAGGCGATGGCGCTCGGGGACCGTATTGCCGTGCTCATCGAGGGGCACATCGTGCAGCTCGATGCACCGGAGCAGGTCTACGCCGCGCCGGCCTCGGTGGCGGTCGCGCGCCTGTTCGGCGACCCGCCGCTCAATCTGCTGCCCTGCACGCCGAAGGTCACGGGAGATGGTCTCACCGTGCGGCTCTTTGGTCTCGACCTGGCCTTGCCCATGGCCGCCGGCATCGCCGGACGAGATGCTTTGCTCGGCCTGCGCCCGGAAAGTATCGGCATCCTTGGCGCCCCCGCGCCCGGGGCGGCGCGCGCAACCCTGACGGCGGCGACACCGCTGCACGGCAAGGTCGTGCTTCTCCTGCGCACGCCGGAGGGCGAGGAAATCCTCGCGAGCCAGGTGGGGCAGCCGCCCGAAACAGGCAGCACGGTCTGGTTCCGGCCCGCGCCCGAGACGGCTCTGCTCTATGACGCGGCGAGCGGGTTACTCACGCTGCATGCAGGCGCCACCACGGAGGAAGCCGCCTGATGCTCGAACTCGACCATCTCAGCAAGACTTATGGGCGCAGCAGCTTGCGCGCCGTCAACGATCTCACGCTGCGCGTCAATGACGGGGAGTTCATCGCCCTGCTCGGCTCCTCCGGCTGCGGCAAGACCAGCACGCTCCGGATGATTGCAGGCTTCGAGGCGGTGACGGAGGGCCGCATTGCGCTTTCTGGCCGCCGCATTGATGGGCTGGCACCGGCGCGGCGCCGTGTCGCCATGGCCTTCGAGGGCTATGCCCTCTATCCGCCGTTGACGGTCGAGGACAACATTGGCTTCGGCCTCTCCAGCAAGCCCGGGCTGGATGCGCGCCAGCGCGTGCGTGAACTTGCCGATTTGCTGGAGATCGGAGCCATCCTCAAACGCAAGCCCGCCGGCCTCTCTGGCGGCCAGCAGCAGCGGGCCTCGCTCGCCCGTGCCCTGGCCCGGGACGCCGAACTGCATCTGCTCGATGAGCCCATGGGCCAGTTGGAGCCACAGCTGCGTGCGATTCTGCGAGGACGCGTCAAAGCATTAACCAAGGCGCGCGGCCTCACCTCCGTCCTCGTCACCCACGACCAGACGGAAGCGAATGCGATGGCGGATCGCATCGCGGTCATGGAAGGCGGAATCCTCCAGCAATATGGCACACCAGCGGAATTGCACGAACAACCGGCCAATCTCTTCGTGGCCACCTTCTTTGGCGAACCGCCGATGAATGCCCTGCCTGCGATCGTCGATGGGGATGGGTTGCGGCTGGAGGGCGACACTGCGGCGCGCGTTTCACTGGCCGGCCTGCCGCTGCCGCCGCCCGGCACATCGGTCGTGCTCGGCTTGCGGCCTCATGCCGTCATCCTGGGGCAGGGGGATTGGCGCGCCACCGTCATCTCTAACCACTGGCTGGGCGATGAGGCGCATGTGGCGCTGGACATGAACGGTCGTCTTATCATCGCGGTCGCTCACAACCGGGTGCAAGCCCAAACCGGAAGTGTCATCCCGCTCGGCTTCTCCTCACGCGACCTGCATCTGTTCGATGCAGCCACCGGGCGCGCCCTTCTGCACGGGTCTCGCGTCGCCTCTCCACTTTCCTCTAGGACATAGGGAGACAAGGCAATGAGCCTGCCAAACGACCGGATGACGGCGATCGTCTGCCACGGTCCCGAAGATTACCGCGTGGAGCAGAAGCCGCGGCCCGTGCCCGGGAATAGCGAGATGGTCATCCGCATCACCGCATGTGGGATTTGCGCCAGCGACTGCAAATGCTGGTCGGGTGCGGCGATGTTCTGGGGCGAAAACCCCTGGGTGAAGGCGCCGGTGGTGCCGGGGCACGAATTTTTCGGCGTCGTGGACGAGATGGGCGCCGACGCCGCCGCGCATTTCGGTGTCAAGACCGGGGATCGCATTATCGCGGAGCAGATCGTGCCTTGCGACCGCTGTCGTTATTGCCGCAGCGGCGCGTATTGGATGTGCGAGGTGCACCACATCTTCGGCTTTCAGCGTGATGTGGCCGATGGCGGCATGTCCGATTTCATGCTCATCCCGCGCACGGCGCGCGTGCACGTTATCCCGCCGGCACTTTCGCTGGAGGATGCGGCGATCATCGAGCCGCTCGCTTGCGCCATCCACACGGTCCAGCGTGGGGATGTACAGCTTGACGACGTACTGGTGATCGCCGGCGCGGGCCCGATTGGCCTGATGATGGTGCAGGTCGCGAAACTGAAGACGCCGAGGAAGCTCATCGTCATAGACATGGTGCCAGAGCGTCTGGAACTCGCCCGCAGTTTCGGCGCCGACATCACCATCAACCCGGCGGAAGAGGATGCGCTGAAGATCGTCCAGGACGCGACCGGCGGTTACGGTTGCGACGTCTATATCGAAGCCACGGGATCGCCCTCCGGGGTGGTCCAGGGCCTCTCGCTCATTCGCAAGCTCGGTCGCTTCGTCGAATTTTCGGTCTTCGGCAAGGAAACCTCGGTCGATTGGTCGATCATCGGTGACCGCAAGGAACTCGACATCCGCGGCTCCCATCTCGGGCCGTACTGCTATCCGATCGCGATCGACCTTCTGTCACGCGGGCTGGTGACATCTGAGGGGATCGTCACCCACGCTTTTGGTTTCGCGGACTGGGATGATGCGATCAAAACAGCGAATTCGCTTGACTCGATTAAGGTGCTCATGAAGGGCGCCTATGCAGCCGACGGCGGCGTGCCGGGCTGAGAGCCCGGAATCGCCCCCTCATTAGTAGCGTCAAGTGTGAATCGCCTGTCAGACCGAGGCCGAATTGCTTCGATCTGACAGGATCAAGCTCTGGATGGAGGGTGGCCAATGCCGCCGCCCTCCGCCTGCTGCTGTCAGGTCACCCAATACCAGTCGCGGATGTTCCAACAATTGGAACGAACATTGACGTTGGGATCATAGCCCACGAGGTTCGATTTCGTGCCCTCGATCATGGAATATTGAAAGATCGGCAGGAAGGGCAGGTCATGGCGGACGATGGCCTGAATCTGCTGGTAGATGGGCTTGCGCTTCGCCTGGTCCTGGATCGCCGCGCCCTCGCTCAGCAGCTTGTCCACCTCGGGGTTGCTGTAGCAAAAGGTATTCTGTCCGGAGCCACCCTTGGCCGGGCTCGAATGGCTGTCGAAATAGTCAGGAGCTGACGGGTCGGGTCCGGTCATGAAGTCAAGCCCCGCAATCGCCGTGTCGAACTTGGACATCATCCAGTAATCGCCCCACATCACCGCGGGCGGCAAGTTCTTGATCGTCATCTCCACGCCGATGTCCTGGAAATTCTGCTGCACCAGTTGCTGCACCTGCTCGCGCAGATGATTGCCGGCGGTCGTGGAGCTGGTAAAGCTC
>Ga0310811_10011813_pt1 | contig 11337 bp, 10 predicted proteins | sample YCmetagenome_FD_207642 | JGI IMG/M metagenome (GOLD analysis project Ga0310811, IMG submission 207642) | Soil microbial communities from experimental microcosm in Duke University, North Carolina, United States - YC | ecosystem: Engineered > Artificial ecosystem > Soil microcosm > Unclassified ... | reverse complement strand
TGGTCAGCTATTCGAATCACGCAGCCGGCAAGGCGATGGCCGAACATCTGCTGGGTCTTGGTTATCGCCGCTTCGCGTTCGCGAGCTTGCCGGTCGCGAGCAGCGAACGGCTCAGGCAGCGGCGCAACGGCTTTCTTGCGGGTCTGCGCCGCGCCGGCATCGAGATCGATCCGGCGCTGCTGCTCGAGGTGGAGGCGGGCCTCGATAGCGGCGCACAGGCATTAGCCGACGTGATCGCGCGCGCACCGCGCACCCAGGCGGTGTTTTTCGCGGGGGACGTGCTGGCCGCGGGCGCGATCTTCGAATGCCAGCGGCGTGGGCTGGAAGTGCCCAAACGCATCGCGATCGCCGCATCGGACGATAACGACCTGATGCAGAACATGGTGCCGCCGATTACGACGGTGGCGTTCCCGCGCTATGAAATCGGCGTGCGCAGCGCCGAGATGATCGTCGCGCGCGGCGCGGATGAGCCAGTTGGTGCGCCGCGCGTGGATCTGGGTTTTAGCGTGATCCAGCGCGGTAGCACCTGAGACGCGTTGCGCACGTCGCGCGGCATGGGGCTGACGTGTCGAGCGCGGGTGCCGCGCGGACGGGCCGAGCGAACGTGTCGCTCCGCCGTGTCGCGTTGACATGTAATACGCAGCGCCCCGCGTGGCGCACCACCCGTACCCGCGCACTCCGGGCACTACCGCTTCCCCGCGCCCTCCTCCATCGCCTTCAGCGCGGCCACCAACGCAAAGCGCGATTGCTCGACCGCCTGCCCCGGCTCCGCACACCGCGTGCTGTAGTAAAGATCGCGTCCAAGCGCAATGATGTCCGGATTACACGCCGCCGTGCAGTCGGCCAGCTCGATCGCCCGCGACAGCACCTCATCTGCTGGCATCGTCTCATTCACCAGATGCAGCTCGCGCGCCTCGGCGGCACTTAGCAGCCGCGCACGATAGATCAGATCGAACAGCACCTTCTTTGGCAGGCTGTCCTTGACGATGGCGAGCGCAAGAAACGGAAAAAGCCCGTGCGCGATCTCCGGCAAGCCGAGCGTAGCGGAATGGCTGGCCACCGCGAGATCGCATGCCGCGACGAGGCTGAAACCGCCGGCATGCGCATCGCCGTTGAGCGCCGCGACAAGTGGTTTGCCCAAACGACAGATCGCGCGCTCCATGTCGGCAAACGCGCGCGCAAAGCCGAGGCGCCCGTCGCTGGTGGCGCCCGCGCTCAGGAAATCGCCGCCCTTGCAGAACACGTCCCCGTGCCCGGTCAGCACGCAACCCGAGATGGAACGATCGACGCGTGCGGCTTCGAGTAGACGCGTCGCCTGCTCGGCCATCGTCTGCGTCACGCGGTTCTGCCGTTCCGGACGATTCATCACCAGTATCTGCACGCGACCGTGCATGCGCGTGTCGATCGTGCCTGCTGCAACTTCGCTCATTCACATGCTCTCCTGAGTCAACATCAGCTACGGGCTTCGCCGACGCGCGCCGCGCTGTCGCGCGATGTCGCCGCACGCGCGTGATAGTGGCCAAGCCACGCGAGAATCACGAATGCAACGCATCCGTACAGCGCGATCAGCTGCATGCCGCCGGCCGTGCTGCCAGTCGCATCCTTCAGCGCGCCGACGACGAACGGCGCGGCAAATCCCGACAGATTGCCGAGCGAATTGATCACCGCGAAACCCACTGCCGCCATCGCGGGACCGAGCAACCCCGGCACCAGCGCCCAGAAAATCGGCAGCGCCGCGTATACGCCAAACGCGGCGACGCATAGCAGCGCGAGTTCGACCGGCGGGTAGGGCGCAATCGTCGAGCCGCCGAGCCCGATGATCGCCAGCGCAATCGGCAATAGCTGATGAAAGCGCCTTTCGTTGCGCCGGTCGGAGCGCTTGCCCCACCAGATCATGCCGAAGCCGCCGACTGCAAACGGAATGGCCGCGACGAAGCCGGTTTCGAGCAGGCTCAGATGGAAGCCTTTGACGATCTGCGGCAAAAAGAAGCTGAGCCCGAAGTTGAACGCAACCAGCCCGAAGTACGCAGCGGCAAGTAGCAGCACCATCGGACGTCGGGCGATATTCCAGAAGCCGTGCTCGTTTACCGGCACGCGCCGTTGCCGCTCGAGTTCGAGGGTTCGCGCCAGCCACTGGCGCTCTTCGGTATCGAGCCACTCGGCCTGTGCGGGGCTATCGCGCAGCACCTTCAGCACGAGCGCCGCAAGCATCAACGACGGAACCGCTTCGACGATGAACATCAACTGCCAGCCCTTCAGGCCCATCACGTTGTCGACCCCGAGCAGCCAGCCCGACACCGGGCCGCCGATCACACTGGCAAACGGCATCGCCGCCATGAACACACCGACCACCCGGCCACGATAAGCGGCAGGCACCCAGTAGGTGAGGAACAGAATCACGCCGGGAAAGAAGCCTGCTTCGGCGATCCCCAGCAGAATCCGCACTGCGTAGAAGCTGCGCTCGCCGACCACGAACGCAGTCGCAGCCGATATCACGCCCCACGTCAGCATGATTCGCGCGATCCAGCGGCGCGCGCCGTAGCGTTCGAGCGCGAGGTTCGACGGTACTTCGAAAAAGAAGTAGCCGATGAAGAACAATCCGGCGCCGAGGCCGAACACCGTGTTGGAGAAGCCGAGATCCCGGCTCATCGTCAGGGCCGCGAAGCCTACGTTGACGCGATCGAGAAACGAAACGACGAAACACACCACCAGGAGGGGCACGAATCGGCGCAATACCTTGCGCATCGTGCGCGACTCGACTTCATCCATGGCGCTCCCTGCAAGTGTGATCCGTGACTGATCCGACCGTAACGACCACGTTATAGGGTCCTGCGCGGGCCGGCGAGTATCCGTGAAAACCCTTCGACGCCATGCGGCAATCGCACGCGGTTCGCGTCAACGCCTGCTGCAACGGCGATTTGCGCGCCATAGACAGAAAAGTTATCGATAACATAAACCGCGTGATGTCTTGCATTGCGCTCAATGTTATCGATATCATGAAGTCCATCGTCATCGATCTGGAGAACGTCTTGAGTCGCTCAGCCCAATTCCGCGAACTGCTGAAATCGCCGCCATTCGTCTGCCTTGGCGCGCACGATGCGGTCACTGCAATGCTCGCCGAACAGGCCGGCGCGAAAGCGATCTACGTCAGCGGCTTTGCTGCTTCGGCCATCGTGGCCGGGCAACCCGACGTCGGCCTGCTGACGCAAACAGAGATGTTCGAACACATCCGGCGCATCTGCCGCGTGACCAAAGTGCCGGTGTTCGCCGATGCCGATACCGGCTACGGTGGCACGCTCGACGCACAGCGCACGATCCGGCTGTGGGAAGAAGCCGGCGCATCGGTGCTGCATCTGGAAGACCAGGCCGTGCCGAAAAAATGCGGACACTTCGCGGGCAAGCAACTGGTGCCGAAAGAGGAAATGCAGCAGAAGCTCGCCGCCATGCTCGCCGCGCGCAGCGATCCGGATTTCTTCGTGGTGGCGCGCACCGATGCGATTGCGGTCACCGGGTTGAACGATGCGATCGAGCGTCTCGAAGCGTACGCGGCGGTCGGCGCGGATGGCCTGTATGCGGATGCGCCCGAAAGCGTCGACCAGATGCGCGAACTGGTGCGCCGGCTCAAGCCGCTCGGCAAGCCAATCCTGTTCAACATGGCGCGCTCAGGCAAGAGCCCTTATCTGTCGATGAAGGAAGTCTACGAAATCGGCTTCGACTATGCGTTGTGCCCGATCGAACCGATGTTCGCGATGCACAAGGCGGTGAAGGAGATGATGGAAATCTTCATGCGCGAAGGCTCGACCAACGCGGTGGCGGACCGGCTGACTTCGTTCGAGGAGTTCAACCGGTTTGTCGGTCTGGAGCAGGCGGTCGAGGAAGAGCGGCGCTATACGCGCTGAACTTTTGCGGCGGCGCGCGCGGCACGACTGGCCGCAAGCGTCCCGGCGCGCGCGCAACGAATGAACAGCGCTGCGGGACGGCACGCCGAGCTAGCCTTTCGCCTGCGGCCGCCCCGCAGCATCACAGTGACGGATCGACCGGCTGTATGCCCCGCCACTCCGGCGATCCCGCGAGGCGCTGCAACTGCGCGAGCATCGCAACACGCACCACCTCCGCCGCAGCGGATAACGGCACGCCGGCAGGCAAACACAACGACAACTCCCGCTGCAACAGCGCATCGTTCAGCACGCGGGCGGTAATCCTGCGCTGCGCGATATCTTCGGCAAGTGCGCTCCATGGCAATGCCGTTACGCCGATTCCCGCAGCCGCGAGCCGTATCAGCAAATCGGTCGCGCCAACTTCGGCGGCGAGCCGGTAGGGAAGATGCGCCGCCAGCAGCGCACTCTCGATGCGGCTGCGAATCGTGCTCGGCGGGCTCGGCAGCAACAACGGCTGCGCGGCGAGCTCAGCCAGCGTAATCGACGACGGCTCAGCCTGCTGCCCGCGGCCCGCAGCACCGCGGCCCGCACGTGCGCCGCGACCATATCGCTGCACTACGTAAAGCCGCTCGTAATACAGCGGCGTAAGCGTAATGCCGCGCATCGGTTGCGCGTCGACCGCGATCGCCAGATCGAGCGCACCTTGCGCGACCAGGCCGACCAGCTCCGCACTCGGGCGCTCGACCAGTTCAACGAGGATATCCGGATAGCCACTGAGCGCGGTCAGCAACGGCACCGAGAGCATCCGCGCGGTGCTGCCCGGAACGCCGAGCGCCACGCGGCCAGAAGGACGCGCCATTTCATGATCGATCGCCGCGCGCATATCGTCGATCTGCCGCAGCAGCGTGCGCGCGTGGCGAAACACGATCTCTCCCGCAGCGGTGACGCGCATGCCTTGCGGCCCGCGCTCGAACAGCCGCCCGCGCAGCTCACCTTCGAGGTTCGCGAGTTGCTGGCTCAACGCGGGCTGTGCGACGTGCAGCGCTTCAGCCGCGCGCGTCATGTTGCCGTGTTCGACGATCGCCGCGAAGTAGCGCAGCTGGCGTAGTTCCATGCGTTTTTCTCCGTGCCGGCAGGCAATGAACGGGTGATAAACGGGTGATAAGCAGGCAACAAACAGACAATAAGTTTGTCTTATCGACCAATCTCGATTTCGTATTTTTACATATCGCTGCGTCTCCCTATACTCCCCGGAACACAAAAAAACCGCCGTCGCCGATGCAACCCGCACGGCACGCCACACACAGCGCCGCGTGGGGCGCATCAGGAGACAACACATGACCTCCCTTTCGGGATCCTTCCAGCTCAGCGATGCGCAACAAGCGGTGTGCCGCAAGGTTGTCGCGCGTCTGACGCCCGTGCTGTTCCTGAGCTATCTGTTCTGCTCGATGGACCGCTTCAACATTTCGTTCGCACAGTTGCAGCTGCACGAATCGCTGAAGTTCTCCGATTCGATCTACGGTCTCGGCGCGAGCCTGTTCTTCGTCACCTACGTGCTGTTTGAAGTGCCCGCCAGCATGCTGCTCAAGCGCTACGGCGCGCGGCGCCTGTTCTGCACGATCATGGCCGGCTGGGGGCTGTGTTCGTCGGCGATGCTGTTCGTGCGTACCCCGCACGAGTTCTACGCGGCGCGGCTGCTGCTCGGCGCGCTCGAAGCGGGCTTTTACCCAGGCGTCATCTACTACCTGAGCAGCTGGCTGCCGCAAGCGCATCGCAGCAAGGCCATTGCAATCTTCGCGTCGGGCATCGTGATCGCGGGCGTGGTGGTCGGCCCGCTGTCGGGCTGGATCATGACGGCATTCGACGGCGCCCACGGCCTCGCCGGATGGCAGTGGCTATTCCTGCTCGAAGGCACGCCGAGCGTCGTGATGGCGTTCGCCTGTGCGGTGCGCCTGTCGGATAGCCCGCAAACTGCGGCATGGCTGTCGCGTGAAGAAGCCGCCACGCTCGAAACCTGTCTCGCTGCCGATCGCGCCAGCAGCAGCATGCGGCTGGGCGGCGATTCGGTCGGCTCGCTGTTGCGCGAACCCAAGGTGTATCTGTTCGCGCTGGTGTTCTTCTGTGCGACCTCGGGCATCTACGCACTCAACTTCTGGGTGCCGAGCATCATCAAGGGCTTCGGCATCAAAGACCCGCTGCACATTGGCCTGTATTCGGTGATTCCGTGGGGCAGCGCCGCGCTCGCGACGATCCTGATCGCGCGTCACTCGGACCGCAGCGGCGAGCGTCGCTGGCACTTCGCCGGCACCGCGTTCGCCGGCGCCTGCGGGCTCGCGCTCTCGGCGATACCCGGCACGCCGATGTGGCTGGCACTCGGCTTTCTCAGCGTCGGCGCAATCGGCGTATCGGCCACGCTGCCGGTGTTCTGGTCGATGCCGAGCGCCGCGATCGCGCCGTCGCTGGTGGCCGGCGGTCTCGCCTTCATCAACAGCATGGGCGCGAGCTCCGGCATCGTTGCGCCCTACGCGATCGGCCTGATGAAGGAAGCCACCGGCTCGCTGACCTCAGGCCTGTATCTGCTCGCCGCCGTGCTGTGCGCAGGCGGCCTCGTGCTGCTCGCCATCGTGCCGCGCCGGCCCGCACTTCACGTGCGACCGGGTCAGTCCGGCCAGCACGGTCAACACGAGGCGCCCGTCGTCGCGAACCCACAAACCGTCGATCGCTAACGCGCCCCCTTCAATACGGAGTCACCCACATGCATTCGCTGCCCAACGATCTCGACCGCCCGCTCGAGGGCGTCAAGGTGCTCGAACTGTCGCAGATCATGGCCGGTCCGACCTGCGGGCTGATGCTGGCCGACCTCGGCGCCGACGTGATCAAGGTCGAGCGCTATCCGCAAGGCGACGACGCGCGGCGCTACCGCCGCGCCGGCGATAGCGGGCTGCCGCCTTCGTTCATGATCCTCAATCGCGGCAAGCGTTCGATCGCGCTGGACGTCAAGCATCCCGATGGCCGCGCGGCGTTGCTGCGGCTCGTCGCGCAGAGCGACATCCTGACCGAAAATTTCCGCACCGGCGTGATGGAACGGCTCGGTCTCGACTACGAGACGTTGCGCGCGATCAACCCGGCACTCGTGTATTGCTCGATCACCGGTTACGGCCGCACCGGGCCGCTGGCGTCGCGCGGCGGCTTCGATCTGATCCTGCAGGCGTTCAGCGGCCTGATCAGCGTGACCGGCGAAGAAGACGGCGAGCCGGTCAAGCCAGGTGTGTCGATCGCCGACGTCAACGCCGGCATTCTCGCCGCGTTCGGCTCGCTCGCTGCATACACGCGGCGCCTGCGCACCGGGCGCGGGCAGCGCGTCGACACCTCGCTGCTGCAGGCCTCGATGCAGCAGATGTACTGGCACGCTGCCGCGTACTTCTCGCGCGGCATCGTGCCCAAGCCGGCCGGCACCGCACACCCGCTGATCGCGCCGTATCAGGTCTACCAGTGCAGCGATGGCGGCCTCGCGATCGGCGGCGCCAATGAGACGAACTGGCAACGCGTCGCCCAGGTGCTTGGCCATCCCGAATGGATCGAAGACACACGCTTCGATACGCCCGACATCCGGCTGGCGAACCGCCGCGAACTGGCCACGCTGATCAACGCAGTGCTCGCGAGCGATACACGCGCAGCATGGACGGCACGCTTCGAAGCCGCGCAGGTGCCATGCGGGCCGGTGCAAACGGTCGGCGAGGCGCTCGATCACGAGCAGAACCGCGCGGTGCGCATGGTGGTCGACGTGCCGGCGCCCGAAGGCGGCACGATGCGCGCGCTCGGTCTGCCGGTGCTGTTCGACGGCACCTCGACGCTGGCCGAGACGCCCGCGCCGCGAGTCGGCCAGAATACGGCCGAGGTGCTGCGCGAATTCGGCTTTGCCGAATCTGAAATCGGGTCGTTGCTCGACTCGGGCGCGGCGCACCAGAGCGAGCAGGCCGGCGTTCCCGCTGCGGCCGCGAGCTGACCCCCACCCGAGCGCAACACTCTACAAAAATGGAAAGCCAGATGACAGCAAGCGACGATGCGATCCTGACCGAGATCGACGACGGCGTCGCCCGTGTGACGCTGAATCGCCACGAACGGCGCAACGCCCTGACGTTCGCGTTATGGAACCGCCTCGGCGACACCTTCGATGCGCTGGGCGAGCGCCGCGACGTCCGCGCGATCGTGCTGACCGGCAACGGCACCAGCTTTTGCGCCGGCGCGGACATCTCCGAGTTCGGCACGGTGCGCGCCGACGCCGCCCAGGCGCTGGAATACGAACATGCCTACGAAGGCTGCTGCAACCGCATCGCCGCGACGCCGAAACCGACCATCGCCGCGGTCAACGGTTTTTGCATGGGTGGCGGCTGCAACGTCGCGATGTCGTGCGACTTCCGCTTTGCGGTGCCTGCCGCCCGCTTCGCGATTCCCGCGGCACGGCTGTCGATCGTGTACGGCGTGGCGGGCACGCGCCGGCTGCTGTCGCTGGTCGGGCTGGCCAACGCCAAGCGGATTCTGTACTCGGCCGAAATCTTCGATGCCACCCGCGCGCTGCGCATCGGCTTTATCGACGAAATCGCCGACGACGCGCTTGCCGCTGCACTCGCCTTCGCGCAGCAACTCAAAGACTGCGCGCCGCTGACGATCTCCGGCTCGAAGACGATGCTCGATGCACTGGCATCGGGCGCAGGCACGCTGCGCGACGACGTCGTTGAACAACTGCTGGAAGGCGCGGCGCAAAGCTACGACTATCGCGAAGGCCGCGCCGCCTTCGCGGAAAAACGCGCGCCGCGCTTTCGCGGCGAGTAGTGATCGCAAACCAGACACGCAAACAGGCCACGCAAAGGAAGCCCTCGATATGCCGGGTTATCAGTTTCAGTCTCCCAACAAGCTGATCGTCGAAGCGGGCGCTGCCGCGCGCATCGGCGATATCGCAGCAGCACTGCATGCGGATTCGGTGCTGCTGGTTTCGGATCGCGGCGTCGAGCGCGCCGGCCTGCTCGAGCGACCGCTGCAGCATCTGCGCGAACGCGGCATGGCGGTCGAACTGTTCGTCGAGGTTGAAGCGGACCCATCGGCCGCCACCGTCGAGGCCGCCGCGGCGCGCGCACGCGCGTGCCGCGCGGACTGTGTGATCGCCATCGGCGGCGGCAGCCCGATGGACGTCGCCAAACTCGCGGCCTTGCTGGCCAACGGCGACGTCGCACTCGACGCGATCTACGGCGTCGGCAATGCGCGCGGCACGAGGCTGCCGCTGGTGCTCGTGCCGACCACCGCGGGCACCGGTTCCGAAGTGACGCCGATCTCGATCGTCACGACGGGTGAGGGCGAAAAGAAAGGCGTGGTCTCCGAGATCCTGCTGCCCGACATCGCCGTGCTCGACGCCGAGCTGACGCTCGGCCTGCCCGCGCACGTCAGCGCCGCCACCGGCATCGACGCGATGGTGCATGCGATCGAAGCCTATACCAGCAAGCGGCTGAAGAATCCGATTTCGGATTGCCTCGCGCGCGAAGCGCTGCGACTGCTCGGCGCGAATCTCGCGCGAGTCTGCACGAACGGCGCCGACGTGGTCGCCCGCGAAGCGATGCTGGTTGGCGCGAACCTCGCCGGCATGGCGTTCGCCAATGCGCCGGTGGCTGCGGTGCACGCGCTGGCATACCCGGTCGGCGCGCGTTTTCATGTGCCGCACGGCTTGTCGAACTCGCTGGTGTTGCCGGCTGTGATGCGCTTTAACCTGTCGCATGCCGCACCGCTTTACGCCGAGCTTGCGTCGTTGCTGCTGCCGGCCATCGGCGGCAGCGAAAGCGCACGCGCCGAAGCGCTGATCGGCTGGCTCGGCGATGCGGCGGCGCGCCTCGGTCTGCCGGTTCGCCTCTCGCAGGTCGGCATCGGCGCCGACGATCTGCCGCAGCTCGCTGATGACGCAATGCTGCAAACCCGTCTGCTGATGAACAACCCGCGCGACGTCGGCTATGAAGACGCGCTTGCGATCTACCGGGAGGTTGCATGAGCAACCCACGCGAAGCGCGCTGGCAGCGCGCCGAATTTGCGGCGTGGCGCACCATCACGACCCGCTGGTCGGACAACGACGTCTACGGACACGTGAACAACGTGGTCTACTACTCGTACTTCGATACGGCGGTCAATGTCTGGCTGATCGAAGCGGGCCTGCTGACACTGGCCGAAAGCGAGCCTGCAGTCACGCAGCCGATCGGCCTCGTGGTCGAAACCCAGTGCCGCTATTTCGCCCCGCTCGCGTTTCCGGACGACGTGAGCATTGGCTTACGCGTCGCGCACATCGGCACCAGCAGCGTCAAATATGAGCTTGCGGTGTTCCGCAACGACGATGAAGCCGCGGCCGCGCAAGGGCATTTCGTGCACGTCTACGTCGACCGTGTCACGCGACGTCCGGCCGCGTTACCGTCTGAGTGGCGGCAACGCCTCGAACAATTGCAGATGGAACGGCAAGCCATCTGAGCCAGGTTTTCAGAATCTCAACAGGAGCAGCAATGGATCTCGAACTGAGCGGCAAGACGGCATTGATCACCGGTGGTTCACGCGGCATCGGCCTTGCCTGCGCGCGCACGCTCGCCAAGGAAGGTTGTGCGGTGCACCTCGTGTCGTCGAACGCACAGGCGCTCGAAGCGGCGCGCAGCGAACTCGAAGCGCAATCGGCCGCGCCGGTGCGTGCGACCGTGGCCAATCTGGCGGATCCGCTAGCGCGTGCGGCATTGCTCGAAGCGGCAGGACCGATCGACATCGTCGTCAACAACGCCGGCGCGATCCCGGGCGGCGGCTTGCAGGAAGTAGACGAAGCCGTGTGGCGCGCGAGTTGGGAACTCAAGCTGTTCGGCTACATCGATCTCGCGAAACTCGTGCTGCCCGCGATGATGGAACGTGGCAGCGGTGTGATCGTCAACATCATCGGCATTGCGGGTGTGATGCCGCGCCAGGATTACATTTTCGGCGCTACCGCGAACGCAGCGTTGACGGCGTTCACTCAGGCGGTCGGCGTACATGCCACCACGCGCGGTGTGCGCGTGGTAGGCGTCAACCCCGGCCCCTGCGTGACCGAACGGCTCGAGACACTGTTCAAGGCCCGCGCGCAGACCAAGCTCGGCGACGCATCGCGCTGGAAAGAACTGCTCGGCAATCTGCCTTTCGGGCGCGCGTCGGAACCCGAAGAAATGGCCGATCTCGTCGCGTTTCTTGCGTCTGCGCGAGCGTCGTATCTGAGCGGTGTGGTGATCGACGCGGATGGCGGCGCTAGGTATCGCTAGAGCTGGGACCTGTGCGGGACGGAGGCGGCCGGCTGAGGCAACGTCAACGTTCCGTTGCCTCGTAGCGAGTGCTCTCAGGCCTGCGCGGCGAACCACCCTTCGACACGACCGTATAGGTCGATGAACCGCGCGTAGCGGTCAACGATGGCACGATC
>Ga0310811_10011812_pt1 | contig 11338 bp, 11 predicted proteins | sample YCmetagenome_FD_207642 | JGI IMG/M metagenome (GOLD analysis project Ga0310811, IMG submission 207642) | Soil microbial communities from experimental microcosm in Duke University, North Carolina, United States - YC | ecosystem: Engineered > Artificial ecosystem > Soil microcosm > Unclassified ... | reverse complement strand
CGAGGCCATGCTGCATCAGCAGCTTTGGCGGCGTCGCGGCTTTATAGTGATCGAGGATCACGCTCGATACCGAGACGATCGTATCGGCGGTCTCCGCCGCCCGGAATACATGGCGGCCGGTATAGAAGTCATAGAGGAGCAGGACAGTGCGCCTGGCCCCGAATACGGTGAGATCGACATAGGTATGAGGATCGAAGCACCATACCTCGTCGATCGGTTTTGCAACCAGCCGGCGGATCGCTTTTGCATAGCGGCCGGTGACCCAGCGGCGATAGAGCGGGAACAACTTATGCCGGAGGAAGAGCGCCTGTGGCACCGGCGTGGTATCGATGACGGTAACTCCCGGCGCCGGCTTAACGGCGGCGATCGCCGCCAGCCCCGATCCGCCGGTCTCCCTTGGCGGATTGACAAAAAACACGTCGTTACCCAGCTCGGCCAGCTCGATGGCATAATGCATCTTCGAGAGCAACATCCTGCCCCAGGGTTCGGTCGAAAGGATGACGATCGTCTTCCGACCCTGCTCGGTATCAGGCATGGGATCCTTTTAAGATGGAAGCCACGTGGTCCATCTGTTGTTGGGTAAGCTCGGCGAACATGGGGATGGAGAGGATGGTGTGCTGGCAGGCGGTTGCAACCGGGAAGTCTTCGGGTTTATGCCCATAGTGCGCATAGCAGGGCAGGAAGGGAAGAGGAGTGGGGTAATGGATGGCCGTTTCGACGCCGGCTTTTTCGAGTTTTGCCTGGACGGCTGACCGGTCTTTTGTCCGGATGACATAGAGGTGATAGACATGACGGCTGCCCGGGCGGGTCTTTGGGATGCAGACATCGCTGCCCTTCAGCGCCTTGTCATAGTAAGCGGCGTTGGTGATGCGGCGGTCGGTCCAGCTATCAAGATGCGGGAGCTTCGCCAGCAGGATGGCCGCCTGGAGGCCGTCGAGTCGGCTGTTACGGCCTTCGATGAGGTGGTTATGTTTACCCTTCTGGCCGTGCTGTGCGATCATGCGCGCCTGTTCGGCGATGGCGGGGTCGTTGGTGGCCATACAGCCGGCGTCGCCGTAGGCGCCAAGGTTCTTTCCGGGGTAGAAGCTGAAGCTGGCGGCATGCCCGAACGTGCCGGCGGCCTTACCATTTACGCGGGCCCCGTGGGACTGGGCGCAGTCTTCGATGACCACGAGCTTGTGTTTGGCGGCGAGGGCCATGATCGCGGGCATATCGGCAGGATGTCCATACAGGTGGACAGGGATGATAACTTTTGTGTTCTTCGTTATGGCCGCTTCGATGCGCGTTGGGTCGATGGCGAAGTAGTCCTCTTCGATATCCACGAAAACCGGCGTCGCGCCAACGGCGCCAACCGCTTCCGAGGTGGATATCCAGGAGATGGCCGGGACGATGACCTCATCGCCCGCCCCTACCCCATAGGCCTTCAGCAGGATCTCGATGGAGTCGGTGCCGTTACCGCAGGCGACAACATGGTCGATGCCTGCCCAGGCGGCAAATTCCTTTTCAAATTCTTTCACCGCGGGACCCCCGATATAGGACGAGTTGCGGATGGTGGTCTCTATTGCCGAGTCGATGTCTTTTTTGATGTCGAGGTATTGGGCGTACAGGTCTACGAATGGGACTTTCATGGTTGGAGTTTGCGGGCCGGGTTTCCCGCATATTTCCCCGGTGTGGAGATATCTTTTGTGACGACGGCGCCGGCGCCGATGACGACATTGGAACAGATGTTAACCGGCAAGATGGTGGCATTGGAGCCGATGGAAACGTTATTCCCTATAAAGGTCTTTTTCCATTTCGACTTGTCCCCGCGGGCGGGTCCACCGGAAGAAAAGAGGTCGTTGATGAACATGACGCCATGACCGATAAAGCAGTCGTTGCCGATGGTCACGAGCTCGCAGACGAAGGCATGAGACTGCACCTTGGTGCGATCGCCGATGGTGACATCCTTCTGGATCTCGACGAAGGGGCCGATAAAACAGTCGTTGCCGATGGTACAGCCATAGATATTCACCGGCTCGACGACGGTTACATTCGTACCAAAGGAGACGTCCTTTATACCTGCGGAGAGAAGGGTCGGCTTGTTCATATCCGGGTGGCTGCTTTATAGATCTTTTCGATGATCTCGACCGTTTTCAGTCCTTCGAAGGAGCTGGTCGAGATGGAGGCGTTGTTCCGGAGCACTTCGACGAGGTTGTCATAGACCTTGTCATGGTTGCTCATCGAGCCCTGGTAGTTGCCGTAGTTATTGGGCTTGTTGCCCTCCGGCAGGTTCTCGATGCGGTAGCCTTCGATATTCTGGTATTCCAGCTCGTTGAGGTATTGGCCGCCGATCTTCACGGTGCCCTTCTCCCCGAAGATGGTCAGGGAGCCCTCCATATTCTTTCCGTAGCTGTTGACGGTATAGTTGATCGCCCCGATGGCGCCGTTGACGAATCTCAGCACGACGACGCCCGTGTCTTCGAATTCGATGATCCCCTGGTGGTGGAAATTGCCCAGATAGGCCTGGACGGTATCGACGTCACCGATGAGCCAGTAGAGGAGATCGACAAAATGACTGAACTGGGTGAAGAGGGTGCCGCCGTCAAGTTTCAGCGTTCCCTTCCAGGAGTTGTGGTAATAGTCGGGGTTCCGGTTCCAGAAGCAGTTGAGCTGGATGCTGTAGATCTTGCCGAGCCGGCCTTCGTCGAGCAGCTGCTTTACAGCGGCTACGGGCGGGTTATAGCGGTTTTGCTTGATGGCGAAGAGACGCTTGTTCGCGCGCTCGGCGGCCTGGATCATCCGGCCGCAGTCCGCTACGGTCAGCGCCATGGGCTTTTCACAAAGGGCATGGAAGCCGGCCGTGAGCGCCTTTATAGAGTGTTCGGCGTGCAGGCCGTTGGGGGAGCAGATGCTCATTACATCGATATGCTTTTCAGCGGCGAACATTTCTTCCGGGCTATAATAGGCTTTGACGCCATATTTTTTTGCCATTTCGTCCGCCTTTTCCTTCACGACATCGCATACGGCCACCAGCTCACCCTTGTTATGAATGTGCTCTGCGTGACGTTGTGCGATGCGGCCACAGCCGACAATGCCAAATTTTACTTTATCCATTCTTAGATCTTTAATGATTGGGCCGGGAAGCTGATCAATACCCCCATGCCTTTCTTCTGGTAAACGAATAGGCTGCCGGCTGCGACGGCAGAGGCGCCGCCTTCGGTGATCGCTTTCCGGAAATCGTCCACGCCTGCCGCGCCGCCGCAGGCGATAACGGGTATCGAGACGGCCTTGCTGACCATCTTCACCAGGGCGAGGTCATAACCTTCCCAGGTCCCGTCGCGGTCGATAGAGTTGATGAGGATCTCACCGGCGCCTGCCGCTTCCATTTCTTGCGCATAGGCGTCCGGCGCCTTGCCGATGCTTCGGCTGCCATTCGCGGTATAGACCTTATACCGGCCCAGCCAGTCCTTCTTTCCATCGATGGACACAACGACACTTTGGCTACCATAGACACTTGCTATTTCCCCGATCAGCGCCGGATTTTCGGCGGCTGCCGAATTCAGGATCACCTTCTCATACCCGGCATTGAACACTTTCTGGGCCTCGTCGAAGGTCTTTATCCCCCCGCCATACGCCATCGGCATGAAAGCCTCGCCGGCGATCTCCGCTATCTTCCGGTAGTTGATGGGCTTCTTATCGCGGGTGGCGGTGATATCCAGGACCACTACTTCATCGGCGCCTTTCTCATTGAATATCTTCACCGTATTGATCGGGTCGCCGACATAGCCCGGGTTCCTGAAATGAACGGTCTTATACAGTCCGTCATTGATCAGCAGCAGGGCGGGGATGATCCGAATTCTCTTCATGTCACAAAGCTGAAAAATTTGTCAATATGCTCATCCCAAAACGGTGGCTTTTTTCCGGGTGGAACTGGACGCCGAAGAGATTGCCCTTTTGGAACGCACAGGTGAAAGAATAGCCATAGTCGCAGGTCGCGGTGGTGAGGTCTTCGCCGTAGAAGCGGAAATGATAGGAGTGCGCGAAATAGAAGCGAGGCTCATCGGGAATATTTTTGAAGAGGGGCGAAGCCGAATTTGCCGCTGATACATCGGTCCAGCCCATATGCGGCACCTTGAGTCCCAGCGAAGGGTCCAGCTGGAAGCGTACGGTGTCGGCTTCCACCCAGCCGAGGCCGTTCTCTACGCCTTCCTCGCTTCGGCGGGTCATCATCTGTGCGCCGACGCAAATGCCGAGTATCGGGGTGCTCCCTTCCGCTTTTATCTCCTCAATGGCCGGGCGAAGACCGCTGGCATTGAAGTTCTGCATGCACTTGTCAAAATGGCCAACACCGGGGATCATCAGCTTGTCGGCCTTCCGGATCGTTGCCAGGTCTGAAGTTATAGAGGCCTCTACTCCCAATCGTTTGAACATATTGAGAACGGAAGTCAGATTGCCTACGCCATAATCGATTATTGCCAGCATAAAATTCTTTCTAAACTCCTCTGATCATCCGGGCCAGGGGCTTCAACGGCCGGAGGACGGGATATCGATCAAATACCCCGCGTTCGATCGGATAATCCGTATGTTTTTTTGGCGGCAGCTTCATGATCACTTCGAACTCTTCGGTGCTGAGCCCCAGCTTCTTCAGCACATAGTCGAGCTTCAGCGCTTCGGGCGTGTACAGCGGCTGTGCCAGCTCTTTCAGGGCCTCTTCCTTTGTCATCTGGCCGGAGCAGATGAGGGTAGAGAGATGCGCCTTCCGTTTGTCGATATGGAATTTCGTCGGCAGGATATACGCCTGGTAGAACTTCGTAAAAATGGACTCATAGTGTTTGCCGCCATAGTCCCTCCAGCCCAGCTCTTTTGCGATCAACTCCTTTACGGCCTTTTTGTTATAGGGCAGGTAGTTCAGCAGGGTGACCGTCGAGATATGCAGGATATCGTTGCAATACTTTTTCAACGCGGTGTCGTACACCGGGTAGGTCTTGAACGGCACCGTGCCGAATTGTTTGTGGATGGAACGGAGGTTGACATGATCCATCTTATTGAACAGCCAGCTGCGGGGCATGATGTATTCCGTGGCGACATTGTTGCCGCTGAGAATGTACTTGATCTTGTATTTTTTGGCCAGCTTGTAGAGGGTGGTGAAGATGCCGTGGTCGGAAACGACTTCGATGTCCACGACCGAGGCCTTCATATAGGACAGCTGGATATCCCTGAACTCTTCCCAGTCGACGACCAGGGTATGGAGGTCCAGGCCAAGCCGGCTGACGATGTTCTCGATGTTCATCACCGCCAGCTCGGAATTCCAGCCATTGTCGAAATGGACGGCGAGTGGCCGCAGGCCCAGCTTTTTTGCCTGGTAGGCGACATAGGTGCTGTCCACGCCGCCGCTCAGACCCATGATACAATCGTAAGGTTTGTTCTTCCCGGCCTCCTTTATCGCCGCGACCAGGCTTTCCAGCTTATCATGGCCCTGCTGACCGGTGAAGACCTGTTCTGCTTCGGCTTTTTTGAAGTCGTGATAGTAATTAGAGACGCCCTTTTCATCGAATCGGATATCGTCGTCGGCAATGGTGTCCATTACCGTGATCGCGCACTGCTGGTAGGGTCTTTCCATGTGTTACACCTTTAATTTTTTCTTTCTGTAGGTTTCGAACCGGTCGTCCCGGATATAGCCCCGGTACGATCGCCGGCATTGAAAAGGGATACATTTTTCCTTTTCGAGGTCTTTGATCTTTTTCGCCGGTACTCCGCCGATAACGCAGTATCCCGCCGGAAAGGAGGAGGTGACAACGGCGCCGGCTCCGACGACGGTCCAGTCGCCCAGCTCGACCCCCGGCATGATCTTGGCGCCGGCGCCGATCCAACAGTATTTGCCGATGGTAACGGGAGCAGAAATATGTTTCCGGGTGTCGTAGATATCGTGATTGGCGGTAACAATGACAACATTGGGAGCGATCTGGGTATAGTCCCCGATGGTCAGCCCTCCTCTCCCGGTGATATAACAGCCGTTCATAATACCGGGGTAAGCATCGATCCCTACCAGGATATTTTCGACATCATAGACTTTACTCGTCCAGTGAACAGGCCAATACGCCTTTTTATTGCCTCCCCAATTCAAAATTTTTTGTTTGAACCAGAATTCGAAAGGAACATAATTTTGGTAGTCCGTCGTCTCCCGGATGAATCGGAAATGCGGGATCGTCTTCGTCAGCAGGACGATGGGCAGCTGCAGGGGGCGGCGCAGGAAATAGGTAAGCTTATCCAGCATGCCGATAGGTTTGAAGCTTGCGGAAAGTATCTTTCAGCCGGGCGAAGTTCAGGGTCACCACGCTTTTCATCATTTCTTTGCGGAGCCGGTCCTTCTCGGTAATCAGTATCTCCTCCACCTGTTCCTTACCGATCGGGCATTTCTCATCGTTCAGGTAGCGGAGGGTCGTTTGAATATAGGTAGCGTAATATTTTGAGAAGGAGTTCATTTCCTGTTCGCCATGTTCGCGGTACCAAACGATCCCCTGGGGCATCAGCACCACGGGGAATTGCTGGCCGAGCCGGTGCCACATCTCGAAGTCACCGGCCATGCGGATCGGGGCGAAGCCTCCGACCTGATCAAATGCGGATTTCCGGATGATGGCCGAAAGGGGCGCTTTGTGAAATAGGCCGGGGCCTTGGTAATGATATTGGTAGGCGGCGCGGGGATCGAGTTGAAAAGGGAAGGGGCGGGCGATGTCCTGTTCCAGCGAGCAGAGGCCAAAACCTGCTTCGGGGAATTGTTCCATCATTTCCACCAGGATCTCGAGACCGCGGGGATAGATATAGTCGTCGGCATCGACGTATTTCAGGTATTTGCCTCTTGCATAAGACGCTGCCTGGTTCCGGTTAGGGTAGTCGCCAAGATTGTTTTCGTTGAGAAATACCCTTACGCGGCTATCCTGTTCCGCGATGCCTTTGGCGATGTCCAGGGTACCATCCGATGACCGGTCATCGGCAATGATCAGTTCGAAGTCGCGATAAGTCGATGCCAGCACGCTTTCCATGGCATAGGCGATGTATTTCTCCCTGTTGTAGGCGGTCATCAAAACGCTGACCATGGGGTTGTTCGTCATACTCGATCCGCATTTGGTTCCGGCGCCTGCGGTGGAACACCGCAAATCCGCTCGTGCACACGGTCAAGGATGATATTCCCTTCACCGAGGTATCGTCTAAAGTCTCTGACGGCCTTTTCGTAAGCGGTGCGCAGCCGGTAATTGTAGAACCACCATTTGATCCGGGTAGCAAAGCCGATCTCTTTTTCCCGGATAAGGATCTTTGCCGCCCTTAACAAGGCGGCAAGCCGGTCGCCGGGGGTCTCGACATAGCCGAGTATCCGATAGACATAGTAGCACTCGGTGAAAGTCCGTTTGTAGGTGTATTCCCGGTTTTCGTGATGATAATGGTAGACGCGGGCCGCATTGTTGTACACCAGTGCATATCCCGTAAGCAGTGCGTCCTTTGCCCACTGCATGTCTTCTCCGAAACCGATCTGTCGGAAGGGCACCCTGAGCAGTGCATCCCGGCGGTACATGGCGTTGACATCGTCGAAAGCGCAAACCTCCCGCTTTTGTGCCGGCGGCAGATCGTTAAAATCAGTAGGATCCGCAAAAACGTATTTGGTCAGCCGGGGTTCCGATATGGGCCGGAACCATTGGACGGGATTCAGCTGCCTGTCATGGCGGACGATCTGCTGACCGCAGACACCGGCGACCGACTCTTCGATGAAGCCTTCGAGCAACCGGTCAAGCCAGTCGTTGCCGACCGGTTCGGCATCCTGGACCGTGAGGACCACGTATTTGCCCCGGGATTCCTGTACTCCCAAATTCCGCGTACCGCCATGGTTGAACGTCTCCGGCGGGATGGTAATAAGCCTCACGGGAAACTGCCGGATGATATCGAGGCTTCGATCCGTGGACCCCGAATCAATGATTATGATCTCCGTCTGCCCGGCCAGCTGCTGTTGCATCAGTTTCGGCAGCAGGTTCCCCAGCCATTGTTCTCCGTTCTTCACGGGAATGACGATCGATATCAGGGGTGAAGTAATAGAAGTCATAGTGTGTTCACATGGATCCGACGCGGACACTTTGTATGGCGATCCCGCCGGGTACCAATCGCTTTTCGGCCATCTTACCGGGAAACGAAAGAAATGAAACCTTGTTCCGGGTCCATTTTGCCAACCATAGCCTGTTTTGGAGGCTGGCGTTCTCTTTTTCGCCGATGATCGAATGTGCGATCGCTTTTCTCAGTGCCTCGGCGGCGAAAGTCCATCTTCCGGCCGTTGCAGCCGACTGAAGAATACTGAGCAAGACGGGGCGAAGCATCGGGGGGTTGATGATCCCCGGATCTTTTTCAAGTCTTTGCACGTATTTTGTCCAAAAGGAAAACCTCGAGCTCACCTTCAACTTGTTGAAGTAGTCCATCCTGCTGGTGCTGTCGGGGGAATCGCTTCTGACGCCATAGTCATAAGGGAGATGCCAATGCACCTGGTATTGAAGACCGGCCAGAATGGCCCGGACATGAAAATCGATGTCCTGCCAGAGGAAAAGGTTCTCGTCCCAGAGCAATCCCGCCTCGATCAGTTTTCTTCTTTTCCAGAGGGGCCCGGTGGTCTGCCAGGGGCTATCGAACTGAAAGAACCGGTCCAGATCCGTTGCATTCCCCGGAACGTTCCAATAAAAATCGGGCTTTGCGATGTCTGTCGTAAAAGTTACTCCCGGGAAGACCTGGAAGTCGAGCTCCGGTGCGGCTGCAGCCTGAACCATTCGCTGTTCAAGACAAAGAGGCATCAGGCAATCGTCCGAGTCCAGGAAAAGGATATAATCGCCCTTTGCGTATTGCAAGCCGATGTTACGGCATCGATTGCCCCCGGAAATGTCTCCATTGCGTTGCCTGTATTGGATCCTCGGATCGATGCAGCTCCAGTTTTCGACAACTTCTTTGGTATCATCGGTAGATCCGTCATCGATGATCAGCGCCTCCCAGTGAGAATATTCCTGCTTATGGATCGATTCGAGAGTCCGGTCCAGCAGAACAGCTCTATTGAAGGTTGGAATGACGACACTGACGAGCGATTGGATCATTGCTGTATAATATCTCGTGTCACTATTGCCAACGAAGCCTTCCCTTCAGTTGGAGGAACGGCTTTTCGACGATATAGTAAGAAAAACTGGCTACGACGACCGAAAGAAGCGAAAAGAAAAGGAACTCGCCTATCCAGGTATTGTAGGTCAGCTTATGCAATGGACCGAAATTCAGCCCACCCCACCACTTTTTGAACGGATGGTCCAAAAGGAAGAACAGTATCCAATGATAGATATAGACCCCGTAGGAAATCCTCCCCAGGTACCGTAGCCAGTTGTTGCCCATGAACCTTCCCCAGAGCGATTCCTTGCCGGACACTCCTGTAGCCAGCAAAAAGAACCCGGTGACGGAGCAAAGGAGCCTGCCAAAGGTTTGGAAGACGAACGACTCTTCCGGGAAGGTCCGGGCTATGACTATAAATACGGTCACGGCGGATATCGTGGGGAGGACCCAATGTTGCTGGATCTTCCTGAAAAGGCCGGCCCTATGCAGTTGGAGATAAGCCAGAAGGCCTCCGGCGCCAAGCGAGTCCATGCAGCTAAAGGTGAAGCTGTGACCAAATGTCTCCAGGCCCGGCCCTCCGGACAACTGGTAGATCGCCCTCAATACTACCGAGGATATAACGATCAGGATCAGGAGGAGAAGGTGGTATTTCTTCGGGGTCTTTATCAGCAGGACAGGCCAGAAAAGGTAGAACTGTTCTTCCACGCAAAGGGACCAGAAATGCATGGTCACTGAATTCCCAATATTCCACCAGATGTTGCCCAGGTTCAGCGTGTAGGTGACCAGGTAGGGGAGCAGCGTTTGGCTGTTGTCGACCCGAAACAGGAAAAGCAGTAAGATCGTCAGATAGTAGATCGGGAATATCCGCAGGACCCGCCTGGCATAAAACCCTTTTAATATCGAGGGGTGAGATTCCCCGCTCTCTGTGGCCCGTAGCAAGATTCCTGTGATCAGGAAACCGCTGAGGACAAAGAACAGGTTGACCCCCCAGAAACCGAAATTTAGAAATTTCAGCTGCGGGAAATTCATAATAATAATATAATGAGAGATCATGACAAGTACTATCGAGAAACCTCTTAAACCCTCCAGGCGCGGATAGAATTTAGCCGACATTATGCAGTTTCAAGGATTTTCCAGCTAAGTTCTTTCATAACAATGCCTATTTTTTTGTACTCGCCGCCGGTATTTGAAAATTTTGTGCCTGTCTCGTTTACATTGAAGGAGAGGACCGACTCCCGGGTATCATAAGCTTCCCGGCTCGACCGGTGCGCGAGAGCCGAGATCTTGTAAGATCCCGGCATAAGGAAGTTGCCCGGTACTTTTATCGATATGGAATATTTGCCGGGGGTGGTCTTCAGTTCGGCAGGGTTGCCGCTATCACTATAACCGGTTGTAAATACCGCAATGTCGTCATTTGTCTCGAACCGGACCGCCAATTGGATCACATCAACCTGCTGATAGACCGTATATTCAAGACCGACCGTAAAACCCCTCAAAACGTCGAGTTCAGCGCTGACATTGTCCAGGTGATCCTGGAGGTAAACGCGGGTAAACAACAACCTCGCCCCGGGACGGCCCTCCAATACCACCTCCCCGTCAGAGGGGGCATCACTGGAGAGATATTCGCGGGTGACGGAAAGGGTTTCGCCGAACGAGTGGAGCAGGCCGTTCCTAAGAAGCACAGTGCTCTTGCAAAGTTGATTGATGACGCCGATATTGTGACTTACGAATAGCACGGTCCGTCCGTCCTTGGTAGCGACGTCATTCATCTTACCGATGCACTTCCGTTGAAACTCGGCATCTCCGACGGCCAGAACTTCATCCACTATGAGGATCTCAGGTTCCAGATACGCGGCGATCGCGAAGGCCAACCTAACGTACATTCCACTGCTGTATCGTTTCACCGGGGTATCGACATAGCGCTCCACTCCGGCAAAGGCGATGATCTCATCGAATTTCCTCTTTATTTCCTGGCGGGTCATTCCGAGGATCGCGCCATTCAGGAAAATGTTGTCCCTGCCGGACAACTCCGGATGAAAGCCGGTGCCCACTTCTAGCAGGCTGGCCACGCGTCCTTTGATCTTTACTTCGCCAAAAGTCGGCGCGGTGGTTCTGCTGAGGATCTTTAGCAGGGTGCTTTTCCCCGAGCCATTGCGTCCGATGACACCCATCACTTCGCCGTGACGAACCTCGAAATTGATATCCCTCAATGCCCAGACATACGGACTGTCGCCCACAG
>Ga0310811_10011811_pt1 | contig 11338 bp, 7 predicted proteins | sample YCmetagenome_FD_207642 | JGI IMG/M metagenome (GOLD analysis project Ga0310811, IMG submission 207642) | Soil microbial communities from experimental microcosm in Duke University, North Carolina, United States - YC | ecosystem: Engineered > Artificial ecosystem > Soil microcosm > Unclassified ... | reverse complement strand
GGTCGCTGCCGCCTCATAAAGTCGTAAAGATCGAAAATGATGTTCGCCGTAACCTTCCCCCGTCGTCCCGCTCGTCCGGAACGTGCGCGTGGTCTCATCCGGAGGAAAAGAACGGAGGGCATGCTCCTTGAACAGCCGCTGCGGCACCGCGGGAATGTCGCGCCAGTCGCCGGCCGTGGGAAAGCTCTCGCAATATTTTCCATACGCGGCGTTGGCCTCGCGCTGGAAGAAATGCACCTCGAGCAAGCAGGCTCCGAAATCGACTCCGGCCGGGTTTTGGATTCCCTGCCAGAGCTGCTTTTCGAGGGTGTCGGCATTCATTTCCTTCAGGATGAGCGGTATGGCGAAAATGTCACAATCGTTTTGGCCCGCAATCCGCTAACTCAGGGGCTGGCATGACGAAGGTGTTGTTTTCCCGATTGGCGATTCTGGCCCTGACCACGGTGGCATTTGCGACCGCGTTCGCGCCCCTCCGCGCCCAGACGCCGGCGGCTCCGGGCGGCGAGATGACCGCCGACGAACTCTACCTCAAGTCGATCAACGACTACAACGCCGGCAAGTATGCCGAGGCCGTCGCGGGCTTCAAAAAGTTTCTGGCGAACTTCGGCAAGTCCGAGCAGGGGCAGAAGCAGTACGCCTTCATGCGCTATCCGCTCGCGATGAGCCTGCTTCATTTGCAGAAATTCGACGACGCGCTCGAGGCCATCGACGATTGCCTCAAGTCGCCGCCGGCTCCGACCGCGGCGCAAAAGGAGGATCTCCTTTTCTACAAGAGCGTCTGCCAGATGCAGGGCGACGACGATCAAAAGGTGGCCCGCGAGTCGCTGCAGCAGTTCCTGAAGGAGTTCCCGAAGTCGCATCAGGCGCCCGAGGCCATGCTCCTCTTCGGCACCAGCTTCCTCATGGAGGAGAAGTACGCCGAGGCGGTGACGCAGTTCGCCGCGATCAAGCCGCTGCTCGATCCAGTGAACCGTGGCCGTGCGACCGTCCTCCAGCTCTACGCCCTGATGGAGCAGCAGAAATTCGACGACGCCCTCGCCCTCGTGATCGAGGAGTACCCGCGCATGAACGAGATGCTGCAGATCGCGACCTTCCAGACGCTCGCCCTGCAGCTCGGTTCCGAGTTCCTGGAGAAGGGGGAGTACCGCAAGGCCATCGCCGCCCTCCAGCGCGTGTGGAATAGCGACCGCCTCACCAAGTACCAGGAAAAGCGCCTCGGCGAGCTCGAGGACGCGCTGGCGGCCTCGGAGGCCCAGCCGAAGAGCGATCCGTATCGGAAATTCCAGCTCAAACAGATGATCTCGAAGGTGAAGCGCGAGATCGCGAACCTCGAGAAGATCCCGAACTTCGACTCCGCGCTGCGCCTCCGCCTCGCCACCGCCTACCAGGCCATGCACCGCTATCGCGAGGCCGCGCTCATCATGGAGGCCATGCTCAACGACATGCCCACGGACTCCGTCGTCGAGTCCGCCTCCGTCGGGCTCGTGCAGTGCTGGTCCGCGATCGAGCGCTGGCCGAAGGCGATCGAGGCGTCGGATACCTTCATCGAGAAATTCCCCGAGTCGAAGCAGCTGCCGATGATCATGTATCTCAAGGGCATCGCCCAGCAGCGGCTGAACCAGCAGGACGCCGCGATCGCGACCTTCGAGGGCATCCTCAAGCAGTTTCCGAAGTCGAATTTCGCCGAGCGGGCGATGTTCATGAAGGGCTTCAGCCAGCTCCTCGCGGACAGGAACAAGGACGCCATCGTGACCTTCGAGGAGTTTCCGAAGGAATATCCGAAGGCCGACCTCACCGAGGCCGCCGCCTACTGGCGGGGCATGGCCTACTCGCTCGACAAGCAGTACCCGAAGTCGCGCGACGTCTTCGACGAATATCTCAACCGCTACAAGAGCGGCACGTATGAGGGCCTCGCGGTATTCCGGAAGGCCTACGCGGCCCAGTCGATGCGCGACTATCAGACCAGCATCCGCGAGCTGCAGGCTTATTTGAAAAAATACCCCGGCCACGAGTCGAACGACGAGGCGCTCGTCCTGCTCGGCGACGCGCTCATGGATCAGGGGCAGATCGAGCCCGGTATCGCGGCCTTCAAGCGCATCGACCCCAACGACGCGAAGTTCTTCGAGGAAGGCTGGTTCAAGGTCGGCAAGGCCTACCGCATGCTTGAGGAGCCCGCGAAAATGCGCGCGCATTTCGAGCAGTTCGTGAAAGAGCACTCTCGCAGCCCGCGCGTCGCGGAGGCGATCTACTGGATCGGCTGGACCTATCTCCAGGACAAGGACGTGGACAAGGCCCGCCAGGCCTACTGGGACGCCATTGCCCAGTACGGGAACGATGCGACGATCCGCTCCGTGGACGATCTTTTCCCCGCGTTGCAGAAGCTCTACCCCGGCGAGGAGGAGCAGCCGAAGTATCTTGCGAAACTGCGCGACATTCGGGAGTCCGCCGACGCCGGCAAGCAGACGACGATGGCCATGCGTGCCCTCTGGGCGCAGGCGCTGTTCTACAAAAAATCCGACCCCGACCGCGCTCGCGATTTCCTCCTCGACGCCGCCAGCCGCGCGGATGTCTCCATGACCAATCCGCTCTTGCTCGCGGATTTCGCCCGCGCCTACGAGCAGGCCGGACGGACCGAGGACGCCGGGAAGATGTGGCGCGATCTCGTGAAATGGAATCCACGCGCCGTGCAGAAGGACGAGGCCTTCGCGGCCCTGGGCATGATCGAGGCGAAGCGAGGCAACGAGAAAGCGGCGCTCGAGTATTTCGACCGCTTCGAGAAGGAAACCTTCGGCTCGCTCATCTTCGGGAAGGTGATGCTCGCGAAGGCCGGCATCCTCGTGGAGCGCGGCGATCCCGCCGCCGCCCGGAAGACCTACGAGGCCCTGCTGGCCAGCACCTATCCCACCGGGCCCGAGAAAGCTGAGGCGCTCTACCACATCGGCGACCTCTACATGAAGGAGAAGAAATACGCGCTCGCGATCCCGTATTTCCAGCGCATCTACGTCCTGCACACACGCTGGAAGGATTGGGTCGCCAAGGCCTACCTGAGCAGCGGCGAGGCCTTCGAGGAGCTCAAGGACATCACGGCCGCGCGCAAGACTTACCAGGAAATGAGCGGGATCGAAGAACTGCAATCCATGCCGGAATTCACGAAGGCCAGGGAGCGCCTCCAGGCTTTGGGAGGGCCGGTGCAATCATGATCACGCGTTCGTTTTTATCCGTTGCCCTCATGGGTGGCTTCCTGCTCGGGAGCGTTTCCGCCTTCGGGCAGGCCACGGAGGCCGTCGATACGATGTTCCTGAACGACGCCGCCGGCACCCGGCGCACCGGGCATATCGTCGGGATCGATGCGAGTTCCTTCAAGGTCCAGGTTCCCCTGGCCGTTGGCGGCGCTACCGCGACCGTGGGCGTGCCCCGGGCCCAGGTGAGCCGCGTGGAATTTGCGCCCCAGCCCACGCGCGACCGGCTCGTGGCGAATCCCGTCCCGGCGAACATCCCCGCCCTCAGCGTCGAGTGGCAGCGCTGGCAGGCATTTCTTCCCATCGCGAAATCACCGGCCGGAGCCATTGGCAATGCCTATGCCGCCGCGCTCCTGGCGACCGGGGATGCGAAGCAGGCCTCCGCCGCGCTCACTCTCTACAAGGCCGTCGAAAAAGACGCCTGGAGCGACACCGACAAGGCCACCGCGAAGCGAGGGCGCCTGCGGGCCCTGGTGGCCACCGGCGCCGCCGCCGATGCCCTCACCGAGGCGGCGGAGCTCGCGAAGGATTCCGAGGACCCCACCGTCCTGATCGAGGCGAAGTTCATCCTCGCCGAGGCCACGAATGCCAGGCTCCACAAGCTCCTGGAGGATAATCCTCGCTGGATCGAGGACCCCCTGGTCCGTCCGGAGCGCGATCGTCTCTACAACGAGGCGCTCGATCTGTACCTCCATCCCTACCTGTTCCTGGGCTCGGAGACCGAGGCCGCCTCGCGCGGGCTCTGGGGTGCCGTGCAGGTCTATCGCTTCGGCGGGGACGATGCGAACGCGATCGAGTCCTCCCGCGACCTCGTCACCCTCTACAAGGGCACGCGCTACGCCGCGCTCGCGCAGGACTATCTGAACAAATTGCCCGCGGACTTGAAGAAGCAGGACGCGGAAAAAGAAGCTAAAGCCGATGCCGGGAATTAAACCAGCGCCACCGAAACCAAGGACCCTGTCGGGCGCGGCTCTTGAAGTCGTCGACCGCAAGACACGGCTTCGCAAACTTTTCTGGACCGTCATCATTGGCGTTCTGCTGCTGCACCTGCTCGCTGGTATCTGCGCCGGCGTGCTCGTCGTGGCCCGCTATTTCATGAAGCCCCAGCCGACCTTCGAGGCGGCGAAGGATTTGCGGATGCCCGCCAAGGAACGCGAGCAAAAGATGAACATGGCGGAGTTCGACTCCCTCGCGCCCAAGCCCAGCTTCAACGACAAGCTCCAGGCGCTCAAGCCGACGAAATTTTCGCTGCCGGAGCTGCCGAAGGTCCCGATGGATCAGATGCTGCCGCTCGACCCGAGCGCGATCGTTTCCGACCAGGTCTCGAGCATGATCGGCTCGGCCGGCACGGGGAATGGCGCGGGCAACGGTGGCGCTGGCGGGGGAGGCACGGGGACCGGGTTCAGCTTCATGGGCATCCAGACGACGGCGAAGCGGGTCCTCATCCTGTTCGATATTTCCACCACCGTCGTGAATGCCGCCCAGCGAGCCGGCTATCCGATGGAAAAGATCGAGGAAGAGGCCAAAAAGTTGCTCGCCGCGCTGAGCGTGAATACGCGCTTCGGCATCGGGCAGTTCGCGCGGAACTACGCTTTCTTCAACTCCGAGTTGCTCCCGGCCACGGACCAGAATCGCGCGGCTGCGAATCAATGGTTCGACGAATGGTTTGCCGGCAGCGACGGCACCATGAAGCCCTCTACTCCGAATACGGTGCGAGGCAGCCCCGGCTTCATCGAGGTCATGAAGGCTGCCTTCAAGATGCAGCCCGACGTCATTTTCGTGATCTCCGACGCATCCTTCGAGCGCGGCACGGGCGAGAGCGGCGGGCAGATTCCGTTCCCCGAGCTCGACGACGCCCTGCACGATCTCCAAAAAGGGATGCCCGAGCCCGTGAAGATCAACTTCATCGGGGTCGGCATGAAGCCCAAGAACGAAGGCGAGATGCGCCGCGTCATGGGCAAGGATTCCGGCGGCGGCAAGTTCCGCGAGCTAAGATAGCTTCCCGCTCGTTGAGCGGGTAGACTACCCGGTACCCGCGAGTGGGTACCCGTGTACCCCATAGTGGTTGCCCAGCCTCGCGGATTCTGCAAAAAAGCCCCCTTCTTCATTTCTGGGGGCATCGGATCGGGTTTTTCCCCGATGTCCTCATCGGGGTGTTCCCCTAAAAAAGAGAAGTTTTCTCTGCTTTTTGGGCGAGAATTTTACAGAGAGCTGTCGATTTTTGATTGACAGTGCGACAGTTGAGTCTTACCGGTCATTTCAGTATCCCCTCTACCGGGGACAAAAACCCCGAAAAAGGGGGATGAGAGTCCCCTGTAGATAATCGCACCTCGAATCAGCCTTCCCAACCAATGACTCCTCAATCTCGTTTCAAAAATCTTAAGACAGCCGGCAGTGCGTTGAGTCTTGCGGTAGTCATTATCTCGCAAGCCTCGGCGGCGACCTACCCGCAATCGACCTATACTTGGGATCCGTCTTTGACGGGCACCGGAAGCGATGGAAGCGGAACGTGGGACACGTCGACAGCGATTTGGGCCAACGGGGGTGTGGATACAGTGGTTCCGTCGGTAGATAGTGCGCTGGCTGCAGCGGCAACAACGACCTCATCGGCTATCGCGGTTGGAAACACGTCGTTCAATGTAACGAGCGCCACGGGTCTGGCTGTGGGACAATATATCTCGCTGACGCAGTATGCGCCAACCACCTATATCACGAGCATTGTCGGGAATACCGTGACTGTGAGTTCGGCCGCTACAGGGACGCTGACCTCGGGCAGTTCCATTGGCTTTACGACGGGAGCGAATGCGGTGGTCTTCGGAGCCGGAACGGGGAGTGCGGGGACGGTGACGGTGAATACGGCACAAAAGGCCGGATTCATGACGATCAATGCGGCCTCGACGGGCAATTATACGTTTTCCGGAACGGGAAGCATCACCGTGGGAGGAGGAACTGGCACAGCCAACGGCTTGGGCACAGTGTTCGTGAACTCAAGCGCGACCATTTCATCGCAGTTCAATTTCAAAAATGTTACGTTTGGAGCTACAGGACAAACTCTGACCCTGAGCGGTGGTTCAACGGCAGGAAGTGCCGTGGGAGCATTTAACGGAACGGCGACCGGATCGAGCAACGCCATTGCGGCTTCGAGCACGATTGCACTAACCGCGGGAACCTTCACGACCCAGGGAGCGGGAAATATCATCGACCTTGGTGATCCGGCGGCTCAGACGGGAGGCTTCCAGATGAGCGGAGGCACGTTCAATGTGGGCGGCAGCTTCCAGATCGGCGGTACCCGATCTGGATTTGCGAATCTGACCGGGGGCACGATCACGGCCTCGGGACAAGTCGCGGTGGGCCGTAATGCGACGACGAACATCGGTAAAATGGTCATCAATGGGACCGCGTTTAGTTCGACGGGCGTCAGCAACACGGACACACAGTTCCAGATTGGCCGAGGCAACGGTGTGGGCACGGTAAATGTGCAGAGCGGAAGCTTGAGTGTGATTGGCAACGGCCTGGCGGGGAATAACGGCGGGGTGCTGGTCATCAACTCCAACAACACCGGAACGACCGGTACGGGCACGCTGAACATCAGCGGAGGCACGGTGACGGCGAAAGACCTGCGCTTGAACGGCGGCAACAAGCTGATCGGCGGCACGAACAGCACCTCGACCTCGTCTGGCGGTAGTGCGACGCTGAACATGACGGGTGGCTCGCTCTATATCGGGGGGACGATTCAGGACGGTTCCAATGGAACGACGGCTGGAGGACTGTCCAACTACGGAACGGGGACATCGACCTATACGATCGCGCTCTCCGGTGGAACGGTTGGAGCGAATGCGAACTGGAGCTCGACTCTGAATATGTCCTTGGGGACCACCAACGGCAATGTCACCTTCAAGGCAGCCAACGCGTCCGGCACCGCATTCAACATCAACCTGAGTGGCGTTCTTTCGGGCAGCGGAGGTTTGATCAAGAGCGGTGGAGGTACCCTGACCCTGACCGGGGCCAATACGTATGCGGGCTCGACGTCCGTCACGGCTGGCACGCTCTCGATCAATTCCGCTTTTCTGGCTGACGGTTCGGACGTTTTGCTGACCACGGGGTCGATCTTCGATCTCAACTTCACTGGATCTCCTGACACGATCGGTGCCCTCTACATCGATGGCGTGGCCCAAGCGACGGGCACGTGGGGAGCTATCGGATCTGGTGCGACCAATACCAGCAGCCTCTTCACAGGAACGGGTGTCCTCAACGTTACGGCCGTTCCGGAGCCAGGCACCTGGGGTGCTGTGATGGGCTGTGGGCTGCTGATGATGATCGGCTATCGCCGATGGAATCGCCGTTCGGTTGCGTAAATCGTTGTCGTAGTAATAGTAGCAAAATATTTAGAGGACCCCCCCTTATGAGCAAAATAAATCTATCCAGTTTCGCCTTCGTTCAACGTTTCAAGCCGGTTCTTAAATTGAGTTTGGTGGCCTTCTTACTGAGTCCTGGGGCCAGTATGGCTGCGACCTACCCGCAATCGACCTATACTTGGGATCCGTCGTCCACGGGTACTGGAAGCGATGGAAGTGGATCATGGGACGCGTCGACAGCGATTTGGGCTAACGGGGGTGTGGATACGTTGGTGCCGTCGGTCGATAGCGCGCTGGCCGCTCCGGCGACAACGATATCGTCGGCCATCGCGGTCGGAAACACGTCGTTCACGGTGACAGACGCCACGGGTTTGGCCGTGGGGCAATATATCTCGCTGACGCAGTTTGCGCCGACCACCTACATCACGAGCATTGTTGGGAATACGGTGACCGTGAGTTCGGCAGCAACTGGGACCCTGGCGTCGGGTGCGATCGGCTTTACGACCGGAGCAAATGCGGTGGTCTTCGGAGCCGGAACGGGAAGTGCGGGGACGGTGACGGTGAACGCGGCGCAAAAGGCCGGATTCGTGACGATCAATGCGGCCTCGACGGGCAATTATACGTTTTCCGGAACGGGAAGCATCACCGTGGGAGGAGGAACTGGCACAGCCAACGGCTTGGGCACAGTGTTCGTGAACTCGAGCGCGACCATTTCATCGCAGTTCAATTTCAAGAATATCACGTTTGGAGTCGCGGGACAAACCCTCACCTTGAGCGGTGGCTCGACGTCCGGAAGCACCGTAGGAGCATTTAACGGAACGTCGACTGGATCGAGCAACGCCATTGCGGCTTCGAGCACGATCGCGCTGACTGCGGGAACCTTCACGACCCAGGGAGCGGGAAATATCATCGACGTCGGCGATCAGGCAGCCCAGACAGGAGGCTTTCAGATGAGCGGCGGCACGTTCAATGTGGGCGGCAGTTTCCAGATTGGTGGCACGAAGTCCGCATTTGCAAATCTGACCGGAGGCACAGTCGTGGCCTCGGGACAGGTGGCGGTGGGCCGTAACGCAACGACGAACATCGGTAAAATGGTCATCAATGGGACCGCGTTCAGTTCGACGGGCGTCAGCAACACGGACACACAGTTCCAGATTGGCCGAGGCAACGGTGTGGGCACAGTGAATATGCAAAGCGGAAGCTTGAGCGTGATTGGCAATGGCCTTGCAGGGAATAACGGCGGGGTGCTGGTCATCAACTCCAATAACACCGGAACGGTCGGTACGGGCACGCTGAACATCAGCGGCGGTACGGTGACGACAAAGGATCTGCGCTTGAACGGAGGCAACAAGCTGGCCGGCGGCACCAACAGCACCTCAACCTCGTCTGGAGGCAGTGCGACGCTGAACATGACCGGTGGTTCGCTCTATATCGGAGGGACGATTCAGGACGGTTCCAATGGAACCACAGCTGGAGGATGGTCCAACTACGGAACGGGGACATCGACCTATTCGATCGCGCTGTCTGGCGGAACGGTTGGAGCGAATGCGAACTGGAGCTCGAATCTGAACATGACCTTGGGGACCACCAACGGCAATGTCACCTTCAAGGCGGCCAGTGCATCCGATGCGGCATTCAATATCAACCTGAGCGGAGTTCTTTCGGGCAGTGGAGGTTTGATTAAGAGCGGTTTAGGCACCCTTACTCTGACCGGAGCCAATACATATGCGGGTTCGACGTCCGTCACGGCTGGCACGCTCTCGATCAATTCCGCTTTCCTGGCTGATGGCTCGGACGTTTCGCTGACGACTGGCACGATCTTCGATCTCAACTTCACTGGTTCTCCCGACACCATCAATGCCCTCTATATCGATGGAGTGGCTCAAGCGGTAGGCACGTGGGGCGCAGTTGGATCTGGCGCAGCTCATACCAGCAGTTTCTTTACGGGAACTGGCGTCCTCAACGTTACGGCCGTTCCGGAGCCGTCGACCGTTGTGCTGTTCGGGATGGGATTCGGTCTGATCCTTTTCACGATCCGCCGCCGTCGGTGGGACTCTTAAAATCAAAGATTTTATCTCTGACAAAGCCCGCCTCAAGGCGGGCTTTGTGTTTTCAATGTCCATTATAGTATCCTACGTCTCGTCTTAGAGGATCGCTTCGTATAGGACATGCCTTGTCGCAATTTCAGCGGCATCTTTTGATCGTCGAAGTCCGGCAGGAGAAAAATGTCTGCAGTGTTAACCGAGATATCGCGCCGTGCTAAGTAGCTGGGAGCGTTGAATACTTCCGACATGCTGGCTCTCTCCGGAGCGCTCACGGCGGACTCGGGCACCTCGCTCTACACCTTCGACTTCAGCGGTGGAGAAGTGAACGGGGTCTACACCCTGGCCACCTTCGCCAGCACGAACCTCTCGGTGAGCCAGCTCAACGCGAGCGGCAACTACGCCGGCACCTTTGCCCTGACCAATGGAGGCACCACGCTTACGTTCACCGCGAGCGCCGTGCCGGAGCCAGCGACCTGGGCGCTGATCGGTGCGGGCCTGGGTGTGACGCTTCTGTCGATCCGCCGCCGCCGGGCGACATCCATCGGCTAAGCGAGGCTGCGGCCTAAATTATCTGAAAAGCCCGCGCGAGTGATCGCGCGGGCTTTTTATTTGATCGTCTGAGAGTGCGGCTCGAGAGATGGTGCCCTTCCGAGATTCATGTCGCTGGAGATTATGGCTGGCATCCCGACGAAAGCCTGAGCCTTTGCCAGCTTGGAGCGCTCGAAAGCGGGTGGCTACGGTTTCGTGGTGGACGGAGCTGTCTTGCCCGTCAGCGCCTTATAAACGGTCGCAGCCATCACGGCGGCGCCTTCGTTGTTCGGATGGACGCGATCAGGCAGCAGGTTTGCCGGGACGGCGGCGTGCATGTCGATAAGGCCGAGGTTCATTTCCCGGGCGAGCTGATTAATCCAAGGGATTTCCTTCTGCAGGTTCTCTTCGTTGATTCCGTAGTTTCCCGGAGCCGGTACGGGGCAGGGGCGGCAGATGTAGATTTTCGGCTTGGACGGGAGGCCTTGGAAGATTTTCACCAGGTCGCGATAGTCGGAGAGAAACTCCGTGTGATGCACCCAGTTCTGGGGTTTCGTGTCGTTCGTCCCCAGCATGATCACGACGACATTGGGGGCGAAGTCCTGCGCATTCTTGAGCGCGGCTTCGTTCCAGTAGGGAAAGTCACCTTTGCGTAAAAGCGTCCGTCCGCTAACCCCGAAATTTTTGACCTCCCACTGGCTGCCCAGCAGTTCCTGGAGCTGGCTCGGGTAGGAGTGCCCCGGCGTGGCGCCGGCTCCTTGGGTGATACTGTCACCGACACAGGCGACCCGTCCCGGTGAGGGGAGCGAGCTTGTCGGTTCTCCCAAGGCGAGATGAGACATGCAAATAAAGGCCAACGCGGTGAGCCGGGGAAAAATTCTCATGGAAAGACCGTATTTATAACGAGAATCCTTCTTTCGCCATTCCGAAGGAGGCCGCATCGGTGACTCATTTAGGGGACAAGAGAACCTTTTCGAGCTCGGCGAGGCGCGGCCGCACGGCGCCCATCGTTGGTTCCCAACCGACCGCTCGAAAAATCCCCATGGGAGCAACTGTCTTTTAAGCGGGAGTTAAAGGAAGGCTTTTGAGGAGGGAGTTGAGGTGGATGAGGAGTTTACGCATGACGGCCGTGAGGGCGAGTTTGGCGGGTTTGCCGTTGGAGCGGAGACGA
>Ga0310811_10011810_pt1 | contig 11339 bp, 12 predicted proteins | sample YCmetagenome_FD_207642 | JGI IMG/M metagenome (GOLD analysis project Ga0310811, IMG submission 207642) | Soil microbial communities from experimental microcosm in Duke University, North Carolina, United States - YC | ecosystem: Engineered > Artificial ecosystem > Soil microcosm > Unclassified ... | reverse complement strand
CGAGAATCGGCACCACCGGGGCCGCGCGCTCGATCAGATCGAGGCAAATGCCGGCGCGGTCGGGGTCGCAAGGACCGGGCGAGAGCACGATGGCCTCGGGGCCCTCGGCGAGGACATCGTCGACGCTCACTTTGTCGTTGCGATAGACGCGGGTCGATGCGCCCAATTCGCCGAGGAAATGGACGAGGTTGTAGGTGAAGCTGTCGTAGTTATCGATCAGCGTCAGCATGGGGTGGTGTTACGCTCCAGGCGAGCGACCCGTCAAGGCCGCCACAGCGGTAGAATTTAGGAGCGGAGATCCTTCGGCGCTAGGAAGAGGTTCAATGTGCCGCTATTGACGGCAATGTTGCTCCACAGCCCGCTCGGGAAATTGATGACCGCAAGTGCCGCCGTAGGAAACTTCTCTCTGAGGCGATCCTGAAAGTGCTTCGGTCCGGCGCCGACGAGGTCAAGTGCAAAACTGTGGAGCTCCGGGTTATGGCCGACAATCATGACCCGGCTCGAGCCGGGCGGGATTTCCCTCACTCTTTGCAACAACTCTGCAGCACTCGGGTGATAGAGGCGGTCTTCGTAGACCACTTTAGGCTCGATCTTGAGCTCAGGTAAAACCAGCGCGAGCGTATCCCGTGTCCGCCGCGCCGAGGAGCAGAGCACGAGATCGGGATCGATCCCGCGCTCGGCCATGGCCTTTCCCATCAGCGGTGAGTCGGCAATGCCGCGCGCGGCGAGCGGACGGTCCTGGTCCGGAAGAGAAGGGATTTTCCAGCTCGATTTGGCGTGGCGCAGCAGGCTTAGCGTGAGCACGAGCAGGAGCCCTCTATTGAGCACGCTTGGCGCGCGCCGCAAAGCGCACCGCCTCGTCGGCAGCCTTGAACAAAGCGCGCGCCTTGCTCACACATTCGGCCTGCTCGCGTTCTGGCACCGAATCGGCCACCACGCCGGCGCCGGCCTGCACATACATGGTGCCGTCCTTTACAACCGAGGTTCGGAGAACGATGCAGCTATCCATCTCGCCATCAGCCGAGAAATAGCCGACGCAGCCCGCATAAGGCCCGCGCGCCGCATCTTCGAGCTCGTCGATGATCTCCATGGCGCGCACCTTGGGTGCGCCTGACACTGTGCCCGCAGGGAAGCCTGCCATCAGCGCATCGACCGCATCGAAATTGGAGGCAAGCTTCCCTTCGACATTCGACACAATGTGCATGACCTGGCTGTAATACTCGAGGAGGAAGGAGTCGGTGACGCACACGCTGCCGACATCGGCCACCCGACCAACGTCGTTTCGTCCAAGGTCGAGCAGCATCAAATGCTCGGCACGTTCCTTGGGATCAGCGAGTAGTTCTTTGGCAAGAGCCTTGTCTTCCTCCGGAGTGGCACCGCGAGGTTTCGTACCGGCGATCGGCCTGATCGTCACCTTGCCATCGCGCACCCTCACGAGAATTTCGGGGCTCGAGCCGACCACGGCAAAGTCGCCGAAGTTGAGGTAGTAGAGGAAGGGCGAGGGATTGACGCGTCTTAGTGCCCGGTACAGCGCAAACGATGGAAGCGTGAAGGGCGCCTCGAAGCGCTGGCTCAGCACGACCTGAAAAATATCGCCGGCCGCGATGTATTCCTTGGCGCGCCTCACCTTCGCCATGTAGGCATGCGGCGCGGTGGTCGCGCGAATCTCGGGATGCGCCGCTTCAGCGTTGAACTCGCTGCCATGAGGCAGGGGCTGCTCGAGCCGTTCCAAGACCAGGTTCAGCCGATCTGCCGCGCGCGCATAGGCCGCCTTGGCGCTGACCCCGGGCGCAGGCCTCACCGGTGTGACAATCGTCATCTCGTCCTTGACGCTGTCGAAAATGACGATCAGCGTCGGCCGGACCAGGATCGAGTCGGGAAGACCGAGCGAGTCGGGCTTCTCTTGCGGCAGGTGCTCGATCAGCCGCACCGTGTCATATCCCATATAACCGAAGATCCCGGCTGCCATGGGCGGAAGCTCGGGAGGAAGCGCGATCGCCGATTCGGCAAGCAACGCGCGCAGTGAGGCGAGCGTCGGCAGAGGCGATAGCGCGAAGGCCTCCTCGTCCGACTGCGGCGCGCGATCGATCTCCGCCTTGGCCCCCTCGGCACGCCAGATGAGATCGGGCTCGCAGCCAATGATGGAGTAGCGCCCTCGGGTTGCGCCTCCTTCCACCGATTCCAATAAAAAACTATTGGGCCGGTCATAAGCGAGCTTGAGCATGGCCGAGACCGGCGTCTCGAGATCGGCGACGAGCCGCGTCCAGGCCACCTGCGGCACACCCTCTTCATAACCGCGCGCGAAGCTGGGGAAGTCCGGCAGGATGGGATGGGTCGCGCCGTGTTGTGGCAAGGACGTGACGGAGGCTTGCGCCTGGCTCATTGCTCCTCGCTCGTGCCGACCAGCTTGGCGAGCGCCGGCTCGTTGACGCTTACGCCATAGCGGTTTTCGAGCGCGCTGAAATATTCGGCGATGACATCCTCGCCGATCAGAAGGCCAATCTGCCGTTTGAGCCGCTCGGTCTCGGCCTGATCGAGCGCAGTCGGGGGCGTGACCTTATCCACTTGGAACACGATGCGCCCCTCCTCGACGCCGGATGGGGCTGATCCATAACCCTTCTCCGGCAGTGTGAAGGCCTGGGCCACCGCAGCGGGAAGCACGTTCACGGTGATGCTGTCGCGCTTCAGCGGATCGCTGGTGAGGATCTGCGTGTTGAGATCCTTGGCGGCGTCTTCGATCGTCTTGCCTCCACTCAAGCTGTTGACCAAGTCCTGTGAATATTTGGCAAGGCGGGTGCGCACCTCTTCCGTCTTCCAATCCTTTGTTGCTTCGTCCTTGACCTGATCGAAGGGCTTGAGCTGCTCGGGAACGATGCCCAGCACCTCGTACCATATGACGCCATCATCCTTGGCGTCGATCGGATCGTTCTCAACTCCGACGTCGGTGGAGAACACTGCGTTGAGCACGTCCTTCTGCGCCGGTAGGGTGACAGTTGACCCATCGGGTTTCTTGCCCTGGCGGTCGACCTGATCGATGAGCAGGTAGTTGAGCTTGAGCTTGTCGGCGATCTCGGAGAGCTTCGCGCCCGATGCCAGTTGGTCCTCGATCTTGTCATGCAGATCGAAAATCGCGCCGGAGGCACGTTCTTTGAGAATTTTCTTCTCGAGATCCGCCTTCGCCTCTTCGAATGTCGGGGTCTTGCCAGGCTCGATTTCGGTGACGCGCACCAGAACCACGTTACCGAGATTGCCGGTGATCGGCTCGCTGACCTTGTTCGCCTCGAGCTTGAAGGCGGCGTCGGCGATGGCAGGATCGGCAAGCTCGTCGCGCGTCACTTTGCCGAGGTCCATGTCGGCGTCGCTCAAGCCTTGCTCCTTGGCGACCGCAGCAAAGTCGGTGCCCGACTGAATCTTCTGATAGGCGGCATCGGCGGCGGCTTTGTCGGGAAAAGAGATTTGCTGAACGTGCCGCTTCTCGGGAGTGCCAAGCTGGTTCTTGCTCGCCTCGTAGGCGGCTCTCACGTCACTTTCGTTGATCTGGACCTCGTTCTTGACGGTCTCAGGAGTGACCGCCAGCACGCCGACCTTGCGGTATTCGGGTTGCGTGAACTTGTTGTGGTGATTGTCGTAGTAGCGCTTGAGGTCCTCGTCGGTCGGATCAGGGATGGTTCCAGCCGCGCTTTGCGGAACGAGCACATAGCGCAGCTGGCGCGTCTCGCCGTTATAGTTGTTGAGAGCAGTGATCAGCACGCTAGGACTATCAGCCACCTTGCCGATGGTCGCGAGGATCTGGCGGCGCAAATTGCGCTCGCGCAGCGAGTCGATATAGCCCTGCTCGCTCATGCCGACGGCCTGCAGCGTCTGCTGGAATATGGCGGGACTGAAATTACCGGAGGCATCTTTGAAGGCGGGATCCTTCATGATTTCATCGAGAATCTCCGCATCGCTAATGGCAAGATTGAGCGCCCGCGCATGGGCATCGACGGCCGCACCGCCAATCAGCCGCTCCATCACCCTGCTGTCGAGCCCGAGCCCGCGGGCTTCTTGTAGGCTCAAACTCCTGCCGGCCTGCGAGCTCATGGTGCGAAGCACATCCTGCTGGGCACGCATATATTCGTGCGGGCCGATCTTGGTATCGCCCACGGTTATTAGGTCTTGACTGCCGAAGCCCTGGAACCAGCCGGCAGGGAACCAAATGATAAAGCTCGCAATCAGCAAGAGGACGAAGATGATGCCAATGACGCCACCAGCCGATTTGCGCAAAGAGTCGAGTGCCACGCGTAGCCTGCTTTCTATTCCTATTTGCCAAAGCCGCGCTGTAGTCCGATTACTTGGACAACCCCGCGCGGCGGCGGCATCATAGGTAGCAAGGAGAGGCGCGGCAAGGCGGCGCAATCCTTAGCATTGGTTCGAAAATCGCCTTTTGCAGGCATCCGGCGAGAGGCAGGGGGGAGGACGTGGCAGGGATCAGGCCGCTCGTCGCGGGCAACTGGAAGATGAACGGGCTTGGCAGCGCCTTAGCCGAGCTCCGAGCCTTGCAGGTCCGCCTTACACGAGGCCCGGTGATCGAATCGGACATCATGGTGTGTCCGCCTGCGACACTTCTATCGCGTGCGCGTGACACCCTGAGCGGGACACCAATTCTTCTTGGGGCGCAGGATTGCCATCCTTTGCCATCTGGCGCGCATACCGGCGATATCTCTGCCGAGATGCTCGCTGACGCTGGCGCTTCAGCCGTGATCGTCGGCCATTCCGAGCGGCGCACCAATCATGCGGAGACCGACGGGCTTGTCAGTGCCAAGGCCGAGGCGGCTCTTCGCGCCCATATGACAGCCATCATCTGCGTCGGTGAAACCGACGAGCAGAGGCATAGAGGCGCCACACTGGAGATCGTGAGGGGTCAGCTGCAAGGATCCTTGCCGCCGAAAGCGCGCGCGGCAGACACTGTCATCGCGTATGAGCCAGTGTGGGCCATCGGCACGGGGCTTACGCCGACACCCGAAGACGTAGCTGAGGTGCATGGGCTCATCCGAGCGGAGCTTTGCGGCATGCTGGGCCAGGCGGACGGCAACCGAACCCGCATTCTTTATGGGGGCTCGGTGAAGCCGGAAAACGCCGGCGACCTTCTCCTCATTCCGGAGGTGAATGGCGCTCTGGTCGGCGGCGCGAGCCTCAAAGCGAGCGATTTCTATGGAATTCTGTCTATCTACGCAGGCACGGGCGCTTCATGATCTGGTCGCAAAACCGTTGGCAGTAGGGTTGGCAAATGGACCAATCTTCGCCATTGTGATGTGGTTGATTTGACGAAGGGGGACGACCTATTCCCGCGGGGGTAACGATGCCGTTGCTGCGCTTTATCGCCGTAGCGCTCGTTTCGGGCTCAGCTGTAGTGCTTGGGCTTAGCGCCGCCGCCGAGCCGCTGGATAAACAGAGCTGCGCAACCTTGCAATTCGAGCGGAAAAAACTTCTGACCCGCGAAATGCAGGCTGCGCTCGATCGCGGGCCAGACTGGGTGAAGAACCACCTCAATGACCAGGAGCTCGAGCAAGTTCGGCGTTTCCTGGGGATCGAGGAAAGTATCGAGTTCCGCTGCCGCGGGGGCGGCGTAGCGAAACCCGCGGTGCAACCTGGTGGAAATTCCGCCCAGGGCGACCAGACAGCCGGTAGTGACGATGCGGTACCCCTGCCGGACCGCAAGCCCGCCCCGCCAAACGAGACGGCCTCTGACGCCAAGCCTAGCCAAGCGCTGGCAGATTCGGCTAAGACACCGCCTTCGAAGGCGAAGGCTACAAGATGAGTACTGTTCTTCTTTTGATTCACATCATGGTTGCGCTCGCTATGGTCGGAGTCGTGCTGCTGCAGCGCTCCGAAGGAGGCGCCCTCGGCATCGGCGGCGGCGGCGGCTTCATGACTGGTCGCAGCGCCGGCAATGCCTTGACCAAGACCACCGCCATTCTGGCTGCCTGCTTCTTCGCGACCAGTCTTGTCCTTTCGATTCTCGCGGGTCAGCACGGCGGGGCGCCTTCGATCCTGAGCCCTGGTGGCGGAGGAGGGTTGGCCCCGCTTCAGATGCCAAGCAGTCCGGCGCCCGCTGCACCCGGCGCGCCAGCTGCGCCTCCAGCCCCACAAGCGCCGCAGTCGCAATAAGCGTCTCACACAAATCGCTGTGATAAGCAGCGCCTCGCGTGCTGTTTGGGCTACCGACTCGCTTCCGTTTCGGTATATGGTCGAGGCCCATGGCGCGGTACGTTTTCATTACCGGCGGCGTGGTCTCCTCACTCGGCAAGGGGCTAGCGTCTGCGGCGCTCGGCGCGCTGCTACAGGCGCGCGGGTTCAGCGTGAGGCTGCGCAAGCTCGACCCCTATCTCAATGTCGATCCCGGGACCATGAGCCCCTATCAGCACGGCGAGGTGTTCGTCACCGACGACGGCGCTGAGACCGACCTCGATCTCGGTCACTATGAGCGGTTCACTGGACGTCCGGCGAGCCAGGCAGACAACATCACCACAGGACGCATCTATCAGGAAATCATCGCCAAGGAGCGCCGGGGTGACTATCTCGGCTCGACCGTCCAGGTCATTCCTCACGTCACCGACGCGATCAAGTCATTCATCACGAGCGGCAACGAGGGCGTCGATTTCGTCTTGTGCGAGATCGGCGGCACCGTCGGCGATATCGAGGGGCTGCCCTTCTTCGAGGCCATTCGCCAGCTTGGCAACGAGCTTCCCCGCGGGTCGACCGCGTTCATCCACCTGACGCTGGTTCCCTTCATCCCGAGCGCGGGCGAGCTCAAGACCAAGCCGACACAGCATTCGGTCAAAGAGCTTCGCTCGATTGGTATCCAGCCCGATGTCCTGCTTTGCCGCACAGACCGGCCTTTGCCCAAGGACGAGCGGCGGAAGATTGCCCTGTTCTGCAATGTTCGTCCAGAAGCCGTTATCCAGGCGCTCGACGTGGCGAGCATCTATGATGTGCCCGGCGCCTACCACGCCGAAGGTCTGGACCGCGAGGTGCTCGCCGCCTTCGGCATCACACACGCGGCCGAACCCGACCTCGAGCGGTGGAGGCAAATCTCTGAAACGGTCGCCAATCCCGACGGCGAGGTGACCGTCGCCGTGGTCGGCAAGTACACAGGCCTCAAAGACGCCTACAAATCGCTCAACGAGGCGCTGGTTCATGGCGGTATCGCCAACAAGGTGAAGGTCAATTTGCAATGGATCGAGTCGCAGACCTTCGAGAGCGAAGATGCCTCGGCCTATCTCGAGGACGTGCACGGTATCCTCGTTCCGGGCGGCTTCGGCGAGCGCGGCTCTGAAGGCAAGATCCAGGCGGCGCGTTATGCGCGTACTCGCGGCGTGCCCTATTTCGGCATTTGCTTCGGCATGCAGATGGCCGTGATCGAGGCCGCGCGCGATGCAGGAATCGACGGGGCGAGCTCGACAGAGTTCGGGCCGACCGAGGAGCCAGTGATCGGACTCATGACCGAATGGATGAAGGGCAACGAGCTTCAGCAGCGCAAAGTCAATGGCGACCTCGGCGGGTCAATGCGGCTCGGCGCCTATGAGGCCGTGCTTGCCAAGGGCAGCAAGGTTGCCGGAATCTATGGCACGACCCGCATCTCGGAACGGCATCGCCACCGTTACGAGGTGAATACGCGCTACCGCAATAGGCTAGAGGCCGCCGGCTTGAGCTTCTCCGGTCTCTCGCCTGACGGCCTGCTGCCGGAGATCGTCGAGAGACCGGACCATCCCTGGTTCATCGGCGTCCAGTTCCACCCTGAGCTCAAATCGCGACCGTTCCAGCCGCATCCACTGTTCGCCTCCTTCATCGGCGCCGCGGTCGACCAGTCGCGGCTCGTTTAACGTCCCCATTGCACATGGCAAATAAAGTCCATAAAGGCGGCTGCGCTTGCGGCAAGGTGAGGTTCGAAGCGCGCGGGAAGCCTTATCGCATCGGCGTCTGCCACTGTATGACCTGCCGCAAGGTGCACGGCGCACCGTTCAATTTCTATGTCGTGTTTCCACGCGATGCGGTGACAGTTACGGGAGAGGTAACGGTCTTCGAGAGCTCCGAGCATGGCCGCCGATATTCCTGCCGAGCTTGCAGCGCGCCGGTTTATTCCCACTACGACATACCCGACGAAATAGACCTTTACCCCGGCTCGTTCGACGATCCAGGGCTGTGGCAGCCGAGCTATGAACTATGGACCAAGCGTCGCGATCCGTGGCTCCCCGAGTTCACAAGCGTCGCTCGGCAGTATGAGCAAGATCGGCCGGAATGGAAGCGAACCGAGCCCTGAGCCAGTCGCCCCCCAGTTGACGCTACGAGCCTCGCGCCCCATGGTCCGGCCATGACGGCAGCCCTGCGCCCCACGCCAAGCCCCGTTGTCGCGGCGGGAAACGCCCGTTTTGGCAATGGTTTGCCGCTTGCGATGATTGCCGGGCCTTGCGTGCTGGAAAGCCGGGCGCATGCACTTGAAACTGCGCACGCCCTCAAGGAGATCGCCGGCCGTCTCGGCATCGGACTTGTCTATAAGAGCTCGTTCGACAAGGCGAACCGAACGAGCTTGGCTAGCGCGCGGGGACTCGGACTGAAAGAGGCGCTTCCAATTTTTGCCGAGATCAAGGAAGCCACCGGTCTCGCCATCACCACCGACGTGCATGAGTCCGATCAGTGCGCCGCGGTGGCGGCGGCGGTCGATATCTTGCAGATCCCGGCTTTCCTTTGCCGCCAGACCGACCTTCTTTTGGCGGCGGGCCGCACGGGCAAAGTAATCAACGTCAAAAAGGGTCAGTTCCTTGCGCCATGGGACATGAAGAATGTCGTGGCCAAGGTCGTTGGTGCCGGCAACCCAAATGTGCTGGTGACCGAACGCGGCGTCTCCTTCGGCTACAACACGCTCGTTTCGGACATGCGCGCGCTGCCGATCCTCGTCGAGATGGGAGCACCGGTGATCTTCGACGCCACGCACTCGGTGCAGCAACCTGGAGGGCAGGGCACGTCGAGCGGAGGTGAGCGGCGCTTCGTGCCAGTGCTCGCCCGCGCCGCGGTCGCGGTAGGTGTTGCCGGAGTGTTCATCGAGACGCATCAGGACCCCGACCGCGCGCCCTCCGACGGCCCCAATATGCTGCCGCTCAAAGAGCTGGAACCCCTGCTCGCGGAGCTAATCGCTATCGACCGGCTCACCAAGAAACTATCAGTCTGAAACTCTGCGGGGATAATCAGCCGCGGCCGCGATAGGGCGAAACCCCTTGGTCTGGAATCCAGACGCCTTCTGGCGGCGTGCCGTGTTGCCAGAACACGTCGATCGGGATGCCGCCACGCGGGTACCAGTAGCCGCCGATCCTGAGCCATGTCGGCTCGATCAGCTCGACGATGCGTTTGCCGATGGTAATGGTCGCGTCCTCGTGGAATGCACCCGTGTTGCGGAAGCTTGCGAGATAAAGCTTGAGCGACTTCGACTCGAGCAGCCAGACACATGGGGCGTAGTCGATCACGAAATGCGCGAAGTCAGGCTGGCCCGTGATTGGACAGAGACAGGTGAATTCGGGGCAAGTGAAGCGCGCAAGGTAAGGCGTGTCCTCGTGCGGGTTGGGAACGCGCTCAAGCTCGGCCTCACTTGGTGATTTTGGAATCGGCGTTTTGGCGCCGAGCTGCTTCAGTCCTGAGATCTTGCGCGCCATTGCCTTACTCCGCCGCAAGCCGGCGCTGAGGCCCCCGATAGATGCATCCTTCATGACAGGTGTCGCGAGCGACCTCGATCTCGGCAAGCCCAGGCAGGCGGTTATGCAGGCGGTCCCACAGCCACACGGCTATGCGCTCGAGCGTCGGCGCGGCGAGCCCCTCGATGTCGTTGAGGAAACGATGGTCGAGCGCGTCGCGGGCATCTTTCATCGCCGCTTCGAGGTCATCGAAATGGACGACGACGCCGGTTTCGTCATTCGGCTCACCGTCGACGGTAACCCGCACGCGGAAAGAATGTCCGTGTACTCGTGCATTGGGGTGGCCCGGCGGCGCGGACGGAAGCAAATGAGCGGCTTCGAAAGTGAACTCCTTATAGACACGCATGGCAGTCGTTTATGAGATTTTGCTGCACCCGGCCAGGGCGATGCTCATGGCAGCCCTAACAGCTTATGGGTCTGCATGCTTAAGCGCCATTTGGGATGGGCCAGGCAATAGTCAATGGCAGCGCGGAGGTTGGCTGGCGTCCTTGGACCTTCGTCCATGGGCTGGAGCAAGAAATGAGCGAAGTCGAGATCTTCCACCTGCTTGGGCGCCAGCGCATCCTGTGGGTACACGAGCTTGAGCTCGTCGCCTGAGCACTGGACGAGCCGCGCTCCAGCCTTAGGGCTCACGCAGATCCAGTCGATCACGCGCGGGACAGGCAACGTGCCATTGGTCTCGATGGCGACTTCGAAGCCTACCTTGTGCAGAGCATCGATCAGCGGCTCATCGACTTGCAGCATCGGCTCTCCGCCGGTCAGCACGACATAAGGCGGCGTTCCCGAATTGCCGCGCCACCTCTCGCGGCACGCCCCGGCGAGACTTTCTGGTGTGGGAAACCTTCCACCCCCCGGCCCATCAGTACCGACAAAATCAGTGTCGCAGAAATTGCAGGTCGCTTTCGCGCGATCCTGTTCACGGCCGGACCAGAGATTGCACCCTGCGAAGCGGCAGAATACCGCCGGGCGGCCGGTCTGGGCGCCTTCGCCTTGCAGCGTGTAGTAGATTTCCTTGACGGCATACATGGACAGAACTTGGCGCTTGCCGGCACCAAGAGCAAGACCGACTGTGCGTGTGTTGCCATTGTGCGTGGGCCAAAGAAGGACTTAAGGACGGCGAGGATGAACCCGGATCCTGAGCGCGGCGGGGGCCAAGTTCTGGTCGACCTTGCGTTGCAAGGCGGTGGCGCGCACGGAGCCTTTACCTGGGGCGTGCTCGACCGCCTTCTCGATGAGCCTTGGCTCTGCATCGAAGGCATATCCGGCACCTCGGCCGGGGCAATGAACGCCGCCATTCTCGTCGACGGCTATGCCGAGGGAGGCGCTGAGCCCGCCAAAGCGAGACTAGAATTGTTCTGGCAAAGTGTTTCCCGCGCGGCCCTGTTGAGCGCGTTCCGACGCACGCCTCTCGACGTCATGCTAGGGCGTTGGACGATCGATACATCGCCCATCTTCATTGCTTTCGATCTCGCCGCGCGCGTTTTCTCGCCTTACGATCTCAATCCGCGCGGTGCGAACCCACTGCGCGAAATCCTGGCCGAATGCATCGACTTCAAGCGCGTTGCAAACGCTGCGATCAAACTCTTTGTGACGGCGACCAATGTACGCACTGGCCGT
>Ga0310811_10011809_pt1 | contig 11340 bp, 10 predicted proteins | sample YCmetagenome_FD_207642 | JGI IMG/M metagenome (GOLD analysis project Ga0310811, IMG submission 207642) | Soil microbial communities from experimental microcosm in Duke University, North Carolina, United States - YC | ecosystem: Engineered > Artificial ecosystem > Soil microcosm > Unclassified ... | reverse complement strand
ACTCCGGGTGAAACTGTACACCACGCACATCATATTGCTTGTGGCGCAGTGCCATAATGCTGTTGTCCTGTTCGTCAATAGCGGTTATGGTTAACACATCAGGAAGGCCCTTATGGTCTACCACCCACGAGTGATAACGCCCCACCTTAAAGCTTTCCGGTAGTCCAGCAAACAGCTTTTCGTCGGCATCGGTTACCTTGATTGGCGTTGCTATGCCATGCATTGGGCGACTCAGGTTGTATAATTGTCCGCCAAATGCCTCGGCTATAGCCTGCTGACCCAAGCACACGTGCTATCACATCCAGCAACAAACCCGCCTCTGACGGTATGCCTGGCCCGGGTGAGAGTATGATATGGCTAAAATCCTCCACATCGTCCAGATTAAATTTATCGTTCCTCCATACCTCGCACTGCAAACCAATCTCGTTTACCAGGTGCACAAGGTTATAGGTGAATGAATCGTAATTGTCTATTATTAAAATCTTGCTCATGTTAAAGTTCCTCCGCTAATTCAATAGCCTTACGCAATGCCGCTATTTTGTTGTCCACTTCTTTTAATTCGCTTTCCGGGTTCGAGTCGGCTACTATGCCGGCACCTGCCTGGTAATGCAGCGTATTGTTTTTGCTCAGAAACGACCGTATCATGATGGCATGGTTAAAGTCGCCGTTGAAGCCCAGGAAACCGATAGCGCCGCTGTAAAAGCTGCGCTTGCTCTTTTCGTTTTCGTCGATGATCTCCATCGCCCTGAACTTTGGTGCCCCGCTCAATGTCCCGGCAGGGAAAGTATCTGCTACAATTTTGAACGACGATACCCCAGGACGAAGCTTTCCGCTCACGTGCGACACCAGGTGAATGAGGTGCGAGTAGTATTGAACCTCTTTAAAGGCCTTCACCTCTACTTGTTCGCAATGGCGGCTCAGGTCGTTACGTGCCAAATCCACCAGCATTACATGCTCTGCCGACTCTTTCGGGTCGTTTTCCAAAGCGCGTGCTATTTCGGCATCTTTTACGTCGTCGCCACTGCGCTTAAATGTTCCGGCAATCGGGAATATATTAGCCACATTATCCTTTATAGTGATCTGTGCCTCCGGTGATGAACCGAATATCCTAAAATCCCCATAATCAAAATAAAACAAATACGGTGAAGGATTGATGGACCGCAACGCCCTGTACACGTTAAACTCATCGCCCTGAAACGCTCTTGAAAACGGTCTCGACGGTACGATCTGGAACACATCACCCCTGAAAATGTGCTGTTTCATCTTCTCCACCATCGCCATAAACTCCTCGCCTGTCAATGCCGACTTTTCATCGCCATTGCTCTGGAAATGGTATTCGGGGAAGTTTTTGTTCTTGATCAGATATTCCAGCTTCTCCAGTCCGCCGTTGGTCGGTTGGCCTTCGGGTTGGTTCTGGAAGATGTACAGTTCATTCTTAAAATGATCTATAGCGATAATGTAGCGGTAAATATGGTACTGCATCACCGGTATTTTGCGCGTATCGTCGGTGCTTTGTTTTAGCTTGATGGTCTCGTAATGCTCCACCGCTTCGTGGGTAAAATAACCCCAGATACCGTTGGATATGATCTTGCTGTTGTTCTCTGTGGTTTCAAAGTTGGCCACAAACTGGGCTATCTCGTCAACCAGGTCAAATGTTCCCGGCTCGCTTATTTCAGTATGCCCGTCGGGATAGTTTTTCTTTAGCCTGCCGTCGGTTAATACTAATCCGCTGATAGGTTCGCAGCAAACATAGCTCATGCTGTTCTCTCTGCTGTGATAGTCAGAGCTTTCCAGCAGCAGGGCATTGGGGTACACATCGCGCAGGCGCAGGTAAATGCTCACCGGCGTGGTGGTATCGGCTAGTAGTTTTTTAGAAGTAGTGGTTATTTTATATCGTTTCATTTTGTGTTGTTCAAGAGCATAAAATACAAAACCCGGCGTTGGTTGGCGCCGGGTTCATATTAGGTTTACAATTGATTAGTAAGTCTTACCAAAAATATATCCGGACGCCATTTTCATGGTGCCACCAGCTAGTATTTTTGTTAGTTTTAATCATCGCGGTCACAAATTTATAAAGAATATTGAATTAGCAAATTTTTCAGGAAATTTTTTTTCGGTTTTCTTAAAAAATTATGATTATGACATTCCAAGCAGTCCTCTTTTGCTGAAAATTATGATTATTGCAATAACAATGAGTGCTAAAGTATAGAATATAGCGATGCTTTTATGTTTTGCGTCAGATGTTGAACCGCGCTTAGAGCGGGCATGACCGATGGTGATCAAAGCAATGGCTATCAGCATGCCTACAAGGTGCTCCATTGTCCAGTAGCGGGTGGTGGCATCCTTCATGGTGTCGCTGCCGAACCTTACGAAGGGGCTCACAAAATACAATATGATACCGATGAGCAATTGCGTATGCGCCGATATCATGGCGAACAGGTTGAGCTTGCGGTTGCCCTCGCTATAAGCTTTGTGGCCCAGCCAGTCGGCCCAGGCGCGGATGATGGCTACCAGCAGTAGTAAAAGTACGATGTACCTGAAACCCGAGTGCAGGTGAAGGAGAAAGCTGTATAATGTCATGACGTGAAATGGTGTTTAATGGACAAATGAATCAACGTAGCAAATATAGAAGGATTTTGAAGCTACCGATACTTACTGTTGTTTCTTTTACATCGTCGTGTAAAAAACTTGTACAACTCATTACCCCAATTGCAATTAACACATTAGTGATTATATTTGCGTTCGCAAAACGAATTTAAAATAATAATGAGAGAAATACAATTCAGAGAAGCGCTTCGTGAAGCCATGAGCGAAGAGATGCGCAAGGACGATAAAATATACCTGATGGGTGAGGAAGTGGCCGAGTATAACGGTGCATACAAAGTAAGCCAGGGTATGCTGGACGAATTTGGCGCTAAGCGTGTTATTGATACTCCGATCTCTGAATTGGGCTTCGCCGGTATCGGCATCGGTTCAGCGATGAACGGCCTGCGTCCGATCATCGAGTTCATGACCTTTAACTTTTCGCTGGTAGCAATTGACCAGATCATCAACGGCGCTGCTAAAATCATGTCGATGAGTGGCGGTCAATTTTCGGTGCCTATCGTATTTCGTGGCCCTACCGGTAATGCGGGTATGCTAAGTTCACAGCACAGTCAGTGTTTTGAAAATTGGTATGCCAACTGTCCTGGCCTGAAAGTGGTTGTTCCATCTAATCCATATGATGCAAAAGGTTTATTAAAGTCTTCTATTCTTGATCCCGATCCGGTGATTTTCATGGAATCAGAATTGATGTATGGCGATAAAGGCGAGGTTCCTGAAGAAACTTATTATATCCCGCTTGGTAAAGCAAACGTAACCAAAGAAGGTACTGATGTTACTCTGGTCGGCTTTGGTAAGATCATGAAAGTGGTTAATGCCGCTGCTGCTGAATTGGAAAAAGAAGGCATCCACGCTGAAGTGATCGATTTGCGTACAGTGCGTCCTATCGATTACGATACAGTTATCAACTCAGTTAAGAAAACAAATCGTTTGGTGCTGATCGAAGAAAGCTGGCCATTAGGTTCAATAGCTACCGAAGTAGCCTTCAAAGTACAAAAAGACGCATTTGATTATTTAGATGCTCCTATTCTACGCATTATGGGTGGCGATGTTCCACTTCCTTATGCACCAACTTTGATCCAGGAATATCTGCCAAATGCGGAACGTGTGATCAAAGCTGTAAAAGAAGTAATGTACGTTACAAAATAATCTTTTCTATAATGACCAACGAAAAAGCCGGCGATTCGCCGGCTTTTTCGTTATATAAAGATTTTTATTCCTTCTTTTTAGAAGCCTTTTTTTCTTCAGTAGTTTTTGTGGTAACCTTCTTTACGGTATCCGCTTTTTTAGAAGTGTCGGCACCCATTTTCATGCCTGTGTCTTTCTTAGTAGTATCAGCTTTTACTGTTGTGTCTACTTTAGTCGTAGAAGACGAGTCGACCTTAGTCGAATCTGAACTCGAGCTCGAACTATTGCCTTTACATGCCGCTAAAGAAAAACATACCGCCGCGGCAAGAAACGATGCTTTAATGTGATTTTTCATAGTGTTGATTATTAATGTTTTGTAATCTATACTTAACCAAAAGATAAAGAAAATGTTTGGCTAATGGTTTTACTTCTTAATATTACAAGCTGGGAATCTGCAATAAAAAACGGGATCTGCCGATTGCAGGTCCCGTTTTGGATCGGATGATCCTTGCTGTTATACAGCATCACTGCTGTTTCTTAACCATTTCACCGGTGGCTTTTTGAGTTTTGATTACCCTGTTGCCTGTTCTGGTCGCTTCTTTCAGTGCTTTTCTGGCGACTGCTATTTCCGGATGAACCTGAAGATGTTTGTCCTCCCATTCTCCTTGAGTTTTCATTTTCCCTTGTACTTTCGGGATTTTTTGTGGTAGGCATAACTAAAAAATTTAAAAGGTTAACATTTTGGTTAATTGCCTATACTCACGTCAAAACCATGCCTTGGCTAGATCCAATCAACATAAAATTTATTTTTAATTTAAATAATTATGCAATAGTTAATTATGAATCAGGCCTCTTATTCTTAAAAAAATGGCGTGGTTTTTATGTCCTCTGAATGTCCAATCATGTAGACGATTCGTCGGGCTCACAAGATTGATGCCTTAAATCAGAGGCTTGCACCCGGTGGCAGTTTTGCAGCGTCAGTGGTATGAGGCAATGTGTAAGCCCTTTCTACTGCCTCGGTTACTAATAAATAATAGTCTTTTTTCTCTTGCTTATTATTAACCGGTTTGTTGTTGATCACTGCTTGCGCAGCAGCCCCGGCATCACTGTAAATTTGTGATAACAGTGCAGTTGACGAGCGGTCATACTCTGCAGTAGGCAGGTCGTGCCAAACACCGCAAAAGTTTATGGAACGGTAAAATTCCCTGTCACGCATTTCCTGGTGCAGCAATTCATAATCGTCCGGATCGGGGTTAACTAATTCAACGCGTGTAGTGTAAGTTGTCATCGTTTTAATATTTAGGTTTTTGAATAATTCAAAGTTGGATCAAATATTGATATGCCGCAATTCGTTTTTTAACGGTAATTTTTGCGTATCAGCCGCACGTAAAACTACTTGCATGGCGGCCATTTACTCACCCCGAATGCGCTGCGCTGTTCGCCCCTCCCTTCGCTGCGTGGAAGGAGGGTGGCCCAATCACCACAAAATCGTATCTTTGCCGCTAATCGGTGAAATCACAAACCCATCGGTGTAATCAAATCAATATCAGTGGAATCGCAACTACAGCAGGGAATAAAGGGATATAACAACTATGGTGCATGGTTGCGCGAAAAATACAAAGGGCAGCGTGTGTTCAAAGTTATCATTGATGGTGGTTTCACCTGTCCCAATCGTGATGGCTCTAAAGGTTATGGTGGTTGTACCTATTGTAATGTTGATTCGTTTACGCCTTCTGTATCGCGTAAAAATCCGTCTATTCGCGAACAGGTAATACAGGGCGTTGAACGTGCCCGTAAAGGCAACCGGGCCGATAAATTTATCATCTACTTTCAGCCCAACACAAATACTTATGCCCCGGCGCATTATTTAAAGATGATGTATGACGAGGCACTGAGCTATCATACGGAAGATATTGTTGGGCTATCAGTCGGCACACGCCCGGATTGCATCGATGCTGAAAAGATTGCCCTGCTGGAAAGTTATACAGATCGCTTTGATGTCGACCTGGAAATGGGTATGGAGTCTATCTATAATGATACACTTTCGCAGATCAACCGTGGCTGTGATCATGAAGATTTGTTAAAGGCTTTGAAGTTGGTAGAAAACAGTCCGCTGGATATTTGTGTACACACCATATTTGGTTTCCCATGGGAAACTAAGGAAATGATGCTGAAATATGCGGACGAGATCAACCGCCATCCGCAGATCAAATTTGTTAAGTTCCATCACCTGCATATTGTAGAGGGTTCGGTAATGGGAGTTAAGTATAAAAGAGAGCCTTTCAAACTGTTTAGTTTACCAGAATACACTGATTTTCTATGCGAGTTGCTGCCACTCGTCCGCCCGGACGTGGTGATACAACGCTTATTTGGCCTCTCGGATATGGAATTATTAATCGCACCTAACTGGGGTTTAAAGAAGTCTGAGATTCAGCACTATATCGACAAAACTATTTCCGACAGAGGAATTATTCAGGGTTCGTCCTTTATATAATTCAATAATAATGCTTTATTTTAGCGTGTTATCAAAACTTTGGGGCGCGTAGCTCCGTTAAAAACCAATAAAAAGTTTTGCCACGCATCGACCTGAAAAACTATATTCCGGCCTTAACAGGCGTACGTGCACTTGCTGCCTATCTTGTTTTTATTTCGCATTACGCATACGTTTTTGACGGGGACATGCCCCATGCGCTCCAGCGCTTTTTTAATGAGTTTCATATCGGGGTAACCATATTCTTTGTGCTTTCGGGTTTCCTGATCGCCTTTAGGTATTTTGATAATTTCCATCTTACCGGCGATTGGTTTAAGCAATACCTTAAAAACCGTGTCGCGCGTATCTACCCCATGTATTTTCTGCTTACTATCGGCGCGTTTGTATATTATTATTTTACCCGTGAACCCGCTATTGTAGGCAAATTCCCGAGTGCAATCGGGCTATTCTTCATGCACATCACTTTTGTACGCGGCTTTTTTTATGACCTCAACTTTACCGGCATTGGCCCGGGATGGTCGCTTACAGTAGAAGAATGCTTTTACTTTTCGGCCCCTATCGCATTTTTTATTATTAAAAAATACAACAAGTTCTACGCTCAAATATTCGCCCTTACTGCCTTCGGCTTTTTGTTAGTATTCATATTCCGCAATGTGGATTGGTATGGTTTCTTCGGCAACTTCACCTTCATGGAACTATACACTTATTTCGGCCGTTGCTTTGAATTTTTTGTTGGGATCAAACTAGCGTTGTATGTGCGTCAGCATGGACTGGAGCGCAAAAATGCCATTCGTTTTACTTACTTTGGGTTTGTCGGAATTTTTGCCTGTATAGGGGCCATGTCAAGGTATACTATCCCGATGGGTTGGTCAGCGGGTTTGCACAATCCGCTGGGTATTATCACCAACAATTATATACTGCCCATATTCATTGCCATGTTTTTTTATGGGTTGATCACCGAAGGCAGCAACCTTAAAAAAGTGCTTGCAAACCCATTCGTGGAACTACTAGGCAAAAGCTCTTATATATTCTACCTCATCCACCTGGGTTACATGTACAACATGCTGCACCACGCATTCAACTGGCTTAATGATGAGGTATTTGCTTTATACGATAAATGGGAGGTCGACTGGCATTCGCCGTTCCAGTATGATGCCCTGAACTTATTGTTTGCATTTATCGTATTAAACTGTATTTCAATAGTGTTATTTAAGTTTATTGAAGAACCTTTGAACCATTATATCCGGAAATCAAACTTTCTTATTAATAAGCCAACAACTTGATATGATATACTTTACTTTTAAATACTTTCTTAGGATAAAATATTAACAGTGAAAAAAAGTAGATTTTTAGTAATTATTTGCGGATTGTTTTTCCTGCTGATCCTTAATAATGCAGAGGCTTTCGGAGTAAAATCTAAACCAGACGGCGAGGTGAGCACCGAAGTTAAAGTTCATGATAGCGACGGTATTTTCAACGGCACCGCATCTTTTACATTCTCGGTAAAAAATACGTTGGATAATGAGCAATCCGGTACCGTTTCCTATCAGGTAACTACCGAAAAAGGAGAGAAGGTAACCTCAAAAAAAATTGATGTAAAGATTGGCAGAAATAGTTCTGAAGATTATAGCTTCAGCATTCCTGACCTGCATGCCGGGTTTTATAAGATCAATTTTATGATCAATGTGAGCGATTACGACGATACCACTCGTCGTGCATTCGGCATCAGGCCAAAAGAGATACAATCTTCTTATTCCCGTCCTGCTGATTTTGATGAGTTCTGGCAAAAAACAAAAGCCGAATTAGCTAAAGTGAACCCCGATTTTAAAGTGATCCCGTTACCAAAACAGAATACGGAAAACCGTGAGGTATACGAGATACAAATGCGGTCGTTGGATAACTACCTTATTAAAGGTTATATGACCTTGCCAAAGATAAAAAATAAGAGCCGTAAATTTTCTGTCTTGTTAGGTTTGCCGGGATACCAGGTTGACCTGTCGCCAATGGTTGGTACCGATCCGGATTTGGCGATTATTACCCTGAATACACGCGGGCAAGGGACTAGTCGTGGTGAGATAGATACCCGTCGTGATGAGTTTTTGACTTATCGTATTGAGAACAAAGAAAAATATGTAATGCGTGGCGTGATCATGGATTGTGTGCGTTGTATCGACTTTATATATAGTCAGCCCAATTTAAGGCATGATAATATTTTGGCGACAGGCGGTAGTATGGGCGGATATTTAGCAATTGCCCTGGCAGGCGTTGATAGCCGTGTAAACCTGTCATCAGCTCAAAACCCGATCCTGTGCGATATCCGAGGATTAGTAGGCGAAGTTGACTGGCCGATAAGCAGCTTTAAAAAATACGCAGCAACCCAACCGGGGCTGACCATGGACAAAGTATTAAGCAACCTTGATTATTTTGATGGCAGAAACTTCGCCGTAAATGTAAAATGCCCTTTTATAATGGGTATCGGCCTGCTCGATCCGTTTGCGCCACCTGGTAATGAATTCGCGACGTATAATTTGATCCCTGGCAGAAAACGGATAATGGTCTTTAAAAACCTGTCGCATGAGATTAGCCCGAAATATAAAGAATTGGAAGGCCGGTGGATGCGCGACGCCTTTGCACTATTTTAAGATATGACAAAGAAATTTACACCTATAAAATATAAGCCGCTGCTGATTGCTTTTTTGCTGATTGGGGCATTGCGCAGCAACAGCTATGCAGGTGGTTTCCCGGTAAGGCCGCATAGTTTGCTGCTATCGCCATCTATAAGCTATTTTTATGCAAATAAAGCATGGGATTCGACGGGGCATTTGGCTTCTTTCCCAAGTAACGGGCATTTCTCGTCACTAACTTATCAGTTATATGCTGAATATGGCTTGAGTCGCCGCTTTACATTGGTGGCCCAACTCCCCTATGTAACCAACACTTTTGTACAAGGCAATTATAAAAACACAGCTGCGGGGTTAACTGACCTCGAAACCGGCATCCGCTGGTATGTAGCCAATATCGATTATCGCTTTTACTTTATGGTACAGGGTACGGTTATTACACCTTTATATGTCAATAACCCAAGTTTAGGCTATGGTCTGACTGGCGGAGAATTGAAGCTGATGTTTTCGGGCAGCATGAAGATGTTTGGCACCAATGCGTACTTCACGCTGGAGAATGGCTTCAGGCAGTATATTGGTAGCACAGGGCCTTTCCAGGACAGGTATAGCGGGACTTTAGGTTTCAACCTGGATAAGCAATTCAAAAATCAGATCTCGGTTTCTGTAGGCGGATTTTATTCAACCAGTACCAATAAGCAGTTTTCGTATGTACAGTACGCGAATAAGGACTTTTCATTCAACCAGGTTTCACTCAGCTACGGGCATTCGTTTAGCAGGGAATTCTCTATATTTTTAACCGGAGGTAAATTTATAAACGGACGTAATACAGGCGATGGTGCAAGCGGCACAGTTTCACTGGTACTTAGACCGTTTTAAGACATAAACATTAACAATGACCAGGTTACTTATCATATTATTCCTTTTACCTATTTACTGTATGGCGCAAACCGCTGACAAGTATATACAAGCGGGTAACGAGAAAAGCAATCATAAAGATTATAAAGGTGCTATTGCCGACTTTACAAGAGCTATTCAGCTGAATGATAAGGCATCAAAAGCCTATTTTTATCGTGCCAATGCTGAAGAGAATATCGATGATAACAATGCGGCTATTGCAGATTACACCAAAACCATCGGGCTTGATCCTAACAATACTAATGCATGGTTTTATCGCGCCAACGCAAAAAATGCTGTAAAAGATTACAAAGGCGCCATTGAAGATTTTGATAAAGCGATCTCCATGAATTCGCGCAATGCGGATATGTATCATTACCGGGCTAATGCAAAATCAAACTTAGGCGATTATACTGGTGCTGTTGAAGATTTTACCAAAGCAATGGAATTCGCTCCAAATGATCCTCAATTATATGAGTACCGTGGTGTTGCCAAAGCAAATTTGCACCAGGATAAGGAAGCTATTATTGATTACAATAAGGCAGTTAAACTCGACCCAAAAAATGCAGACCTGATGTATTACCGCGCCAACTCCAAAGGTAATGTTGGTGATTTTAAAGGTGCGATTGAAGATTACAATACAACGCTAAATCTCGACCCCAAGAATGCGCATGCGGTATTTTATCGCGGCAATGCCGAAGACAACCTGGGCGATTATAAAGCGGCTATTGCCGATTATAAGAAGACCATCGAGATGGATCCCAAAATGCCAAATGTGTATAAATACCTGGCGCATTCTTTGGCTAATGACGATAACGAACCGGCTGCTTTGGAATACTTCGGCAACCAGATAAAGAAAGACCCGAACAACGCTGAATTGTACATATACGATGGCCTTGTAAAAAGCAATATGAACCGTAAAGCTGAAGCCGTTGCTGAGTTTAACAAAGCGATAGAGCTTGACCCCCAAAGTTCGGATGCTTATCAGAACCGCTCGGATGCCCGTTATGGTTTAAAAGAATATACCGGGGCTATAGAAGATGCAGAGATGGCGGTAAAGCTGGATGCTAAAAACAGCTATGCCTACATATCCCGTGCCCGTGTAAAAGCATTTCAGCATGATACTACGGGTGCCATGGCTGATTTGAATAAGGCGATCGAAGTCGCGCCGAAAAATGATTATGCCTACGCCATCCGCGGCGATATGAAATATTCGCTAAAGGAATATACTGCCGCGATGGCCGATTATAATAAAATGATGGATTTTGGCGCGTCAAACGCCGAGAACTATCTGAGAAGAATTAAATGCAGGATAAAGCTTGGTGACCGTAAAGGTGCTTTGGAAGATACAAAAGATATGATAGACCTTAACTCAAGGTTCCAGCGTTTGTATGTGGAACTGGGTAAGATTTTGATAGATGCCAAATTCTATAAAGAGGCACAGGGCCTGTATGATAAAATGATAAAAGCCCATCCTAAAAATCCTGACTTTTATGTAGAGCGCGGTGTAGCCAAACAAAACCTGGGCAACATAACTGAAGCCATTGCCGATTATGACATGGCGATGCGTTTGGATACCGCCTCTGGTGCCGCATATTATAACCG
>Ga0310811_10011808_pt1 | contig 11340 bp, 9 predicted proteins | sample YCmetagenome_FD_207642 | JGI IMG/M metagenome (GOLD analysis project Ga0310811, IMG submission 207642) | Soil microbial communities from experimental microcosm in Duke University, North Carolina, United States - YC | ecosystem: Engineered > Artificial ecosystem > Soil microcosm > Unclassified ... | reverse complement strand
AGACTTGCGAGAAATCCGCGACCACGTCCGGCTGGAAATACTTTTGGGGATCATGGACCTCATAGAGCAACTGCTCCTTGCAGGTCTGCGCCGTCACAGCGCCGCCCGATCCCGGCACTTTGGTGACGACGAGCGAGCCATCCTCGCCGACTTCGCCGATGGGAAAACCGAGCCGCGCCAGATCAGGGATGTCTTTATATCCGGGGTCGGCGAAATAACCGCCGGTGATCTGGCCGGCGCATTCGAGGAGATGGCCGGCGACGGTGCCCCGCCCCAGCAGATTCCAGTCGTCCATCGCCCAGCCAAAGGCGTGGATCATGGGCGCGAGGAACAGCGCGGGATCGGAGGCGCGGCCGGTGATCACGACATCGGCACCGGCACTTAGAGCCTCTGCCATGGGCTCGGCGCCGAGATAGGCATTCGCCGAGAGAAGCTTGTTGCCGAGCTGCTTGATGGTGCCGTCGAATTCCATGATCGGGAGATCATGGGACTTGCAGGCATCGAGCACGTCGTCGCCGACGACCGCGGCGATCTTCAGCTTTGACAGGCCGAGCGAACGCGCAATGTCGGCGGTCTTTCTCGCCGCGGCCTCCGGATTGGCCGCGCCCATATTGGTGACGATCTTGATGCCCCTGGCGGCGCAGAGCGGCAGCACCGCGCGCATGCGCTCTTCCAGCAGCGGATCGTAGCCGGCTTCCGGATTTCTCATGCGCGCCTGCTGCGCCAGCGCGACGGTGCGCTCACCGAGGCACTCGAACACAAGATAGTCGATGTCGCCCTTTTCGGCGAGCTCGACCGCGGGCTCGATGCGGTCGCCCGAATAGCCTGCGCCAGACCCGATCCTGATCGTTCGCATCACTTCAGCCCGAAATAGGCGCGGTGCAGCTCTTCATTGCCGCTCATCTCGGCAACCGTGCCGGAGAAGCGGATGCGCCCGCCTTCCAGCACGAACACGCGCGTTGCGACCTGAAGGAAAGCGATATTTTGCTCGGCAATCAAGAGCGCGAGCCCCTTCCCCTGCAGGCTGCTCAGCACGCGGATGACTTCCGTCACGAACAGCGGCGACAGCCCGGCGGAGGGCTCATCCATCACCAGAAGCTTCGGTTCCGCGGACAAGGCCTTGGCAATGCCAAGCATTTTGCGCTGGCCACCCGATAGGCTGGAGGCGGGATCGCGGCGTTTGTCGCGCAGCACCGGGAACAGGCCGTAGAGCTCGTCGACCCGCGCGCCGGGATTGGCATGGCCGAGCGCCTGCGCGCCGACGCGGATGTTCTCCTCGATCGAGAGGTCGGGAAATACGGCGAGTTCCGACATATAGGTCATGCCGCGCTTCATGCGCTCGGCCGAGCGCATCCGCGTGATGTCCTCGCCGCCCAGGCTGATATGACCGTGACGGGCGTCGATCAACCCGACCAGGGATTTCAGGAAGGTGGTCTTGCCGGCGCCATTGGCGCCGAGCAGCAGCACGGTTTCGCCCGGGCGGACGTCGAGATTGACGCCCCACAGCACCTGCATGGTGCCGTAGCCGGCATCGACGCCTTGGGCGTTCAGTAGCGGGGCAGCATCAGGCGGCATGCTCGCCTCCCAGAAACACCTCGATCACCTGGGGCTCGCGCACGGCGGCGGCAAGCGTGCCTTCAAAGATTTCCTTGCCGGCATTGAGCACGATGACGCGATCGGTGATCTGCTCGATGAATCCCATGAGATGCTCGACCACGATGATCGCCATGCCGGTGGCCGCCAATGCCTTGATCCGCCCGGCGATCCAGTCGAGCTCTGCCGGATTGAGGCCGGCAGCAAGCTCGTCCAGCAAGAGCAGCCGCGGCCGGGTGGCAAGCGCGCGGGTGAGATCGAGCATCTTCTGCTGCGCGCTGTTGAGATCGGCGGCGGGGCGGTCAGCGACCTCGCGCAAACGGTATTCGTCGAGCAACTCATCGATGGTCGGCGGCGCGACCTGCGCGTAGCCATAGGACAGCGCGACCTGGATGTTCTGGCGCACGGTCAGCGACAGGAACGGCTTTGGCACCTGGAAGGTGCGGTTGATGCCGCCATGCACCAGTCTGTGCGAGGCGACGCCACCAATCGAGGTGCCGTCGAAGACGACCTCACCGCCATCGGGCGCGTAGAGGCCTGAGATCACGTTGATCGCGGTGGTCTTGCCGGAGCCGTTCGGGCCGACCAGACCCAGGATCTCGCCGGGCACGACGTGGAAGCTCAGGCCATCGAGCGCGTAGAAGCCGCCGAAACGCTTCACCAGCTTGGTGACATTGAGAATGGGTTTGGCGTCAGGGGACATTCCACCCCCTGCGGGTTGCGAGGGACACCAATCCTGCGGGCAGGAACAGCACCAGCCCCATGATCAACAGACCATAGATGAGCTGGAAATATTGCGGCGTGGTGAAGCCGATGAGGTTGTAGATGCCATAGAGGATCAGCACGCCAAGAATCGGCCCGGAGATGGTGGCGACACCGCCAAACAGCGCGAACACGATGGCGAAAATCGAGAAGTCGCCGGAGAAGACGTTGTCGGGATAGAATACCGAAACGTACCAGGCATAGATGCCGCCTGCGAGGCCTGCGACCAGCGCAGATGCCAGCCACGCGATCACGCGCATCTTGACGACGTTGACGCCGGCCATCGAGGCCGAGACCGCATCCTCGCGCACCGCCTGCAACGCTAGACCGAAGGCGGAGTTTTTCAAATAGACCACGCCGCCGACCGTCAGCGCCAGCACGACCAGCGCCGCATAATAGGCGTCGGTCGGATTGAAGATTCCGGTCAGCGAGACGCCGTAGGGTCCCTTGGTGATGCCTTCAAGCGCCGGATTGGCGACGAAATGCAGCACGGCGAGCGCCGCCGCGAGATTGGCGATGGCAAAATAGGCGCCCGACAATCGGAGCAGCGGCGTCAGCAACAGCCCCAGCGCAACTCCGACGAGACCACCGACCAGCACGGCGGGGATCGCGGGCATATGCAGATGCATCACCATGACAGCAAAGCCATAGGCGCCGGCGCCGAAGAACCCGACATAGCCGAACGGCAGATAGCCGGTGAAGCCATAGATGATGTTCACACCCTGGGCGAGGATCAGGAAGATCACGAAGTTGAACAGCAGCAAATGGTTCTGATAGACGCCGGGCGCGACCGCAAACAGCACCACGAGCGGAACGAGGACGAACAGCGTATGCTTGACGGTATCAGGCAACGCGCACCCGCCTTCCAAGCAAGCCGCTCGGACGCAACAACAGGATCAGGATCAAAAGCACGTAAGGCAAGAGGTCGGCCCAGGACGAGAGATAGGTCTGCACCAGCATGTAGAAGACGCCATAAACGACGCCGCCAAGTGCAGTGCCCAAGGGGTTGCCGAGTGACCCCAGCACGACGATGGCAAAGGACGTGACGGTCGCGTCCGCACCGAAAGCCGGCGTCACCGAGCCGAACATGAAGGGCGCGAACACGCCGGCGACCGCCGCAAGGCCAAGGCCGATGCCGAAGGCGGCAGCCGAGACTCGGTCCACGTCGATGCCGGTGGCCAGCGCCTCGTCACGCCGCGACATCACCGCGCGCGTCAGCGTGCCAAGACGGGTGCGATAGAGATAGACATAGACCAGCCCGATCGCGACCAGGCTCGTTGCCGCCGCGATTACCCAGGGCGCCGGAAAACCCTGACCTAAAATCTGGATCGGCCCAGCCCCGCCCGGCTTGCCACCGAACAATTTGACCTTGATGGTCGTGAACACAGTACCGAGCAGCCGGCTCTGGATCGACCGCTCACTGGTGCCGGCAAAGATTGTGGTGACGGCCTCGATCACCTGCGACAGGCCGAAGAACAGGATGATCGACAGCATTTCCGGATTGGCCGACCCCTGCAGGCGCGGCACCAGTATCCAGTAAAGCAGGAAGCCTGCGAGCACGAAGACGACGAAGGCGAGCGGCACTGCGAACAGCGGATCGATCCCGAGGATGCCAACCACGCCGACGGCGATGAACGCGCCCAGCATCAGCATGTCGCCATGCGCAAGGTTGACGATACGCATGACGCCGAACACGAGATTGAGTCCGATGCCTACCAGGCTGAAATAGAGCCCGAACAGCACGCCGGCGACGAGCGCGTAGGTCATGACTTGCGCCCGCCGCCGGAAATCGCGTTAGCCCCCGACATCAGCATTACGGCGCCGGATAGACCGGCTTGCCGGTGGCGGTCTCGTGCGGATAGATCGAGATGAACTTGACGTGGTCATGCTCGTCGACCGCGAGCTGGCCGAGCGGCGTCAGCTCGCCAATCTGGCCGCCCGTGTCATCCAGCGCAAAGGTGCCGTCGAGCGTCTTGAGCTGGCCGTTGAGCGAGAACACCGCGCGGCGCAGCTCCATCTGATCGAGGCTGGTCGCCACCGACAGCGTCTTCTCCAGCACGAGCGCGGTGGTGTAGCCGGCGACCGCATTGAAGCCGAACTCCATCTTGCCGTCGTTGTATTTCTTTTCCCAAGCGGCGCGAAAATCCTTCATGTTCATCCCGAAATTGACGGGATAATCCAGCTCGGACGGCGGCACATAGGTCCAGATGTGATCGAGCCCTTTGGCGCCGACGTTCTTTTCCAGAAGCTCGGTCTCGAGGCCGGCATAGATCGAGAACAGCATCTTGAACTTGATGCCGACGTCCTGGACGTTGCGCAGGAAGGCGATGTCGTTCGGCGCGTAGCCGAAATGGATCACCGCATCCGGATTGGTGTTGTTGATGTTGTTGATGATGACATTGTAGTTCGTGGTCTCGGTCGGAATGCCCTGGTCGTAGACGATTTCGATCGGCGCGCCGGAATCCTTGACGAACTTGCGGAAGGCATTGGCCTGCGTGCCCGTGAACTCGTTGGTCGCATAAAGGAGCGCAACCTTCTTGATGCCGAGGCCCGGGCCGTCATGGGTGATGAAATCAGCGATCGGCTTCGGCCAGACGGTCGAGACCGGATCGGCCATCAGCGCGATGTAGGGATTGTCCTTGGAGAAGAAGCTCGCGCCAGTGCCGGTCTGGTCGAACAGGAACATCTTGTGGTCGCGCGCGATCGCAACGGCGGGAGCTGTCAGCACCGAGCCGGAATCGGCGACCAGAAGATCGACCTTATCCTGGGTGATCAGCTGGTTATAAAGGGTGGACGCAGTCGCCGTGTTGCTCTGGTCGTCGTAGGAAACGAGCTTGATCGGGATCTTCTTGTCGAAGGCCTTCACATAGACGCCACCATCGGCGTTCTTCTGCTCGACCCACAATTTCAGCGAGCTGTAGACCGGCATCGAGATCGAGGCGAAGCGCCCGGATGACGCGTACAGCGTGCCGATCTTGATCTCCGACGGCGCGTCCGCGGCAAACGCCTGCGTCGCCATTACGAGGCTTGCGGCCAATGCCGCGCCTACCACCTTGAACATCGAATTCCTCCCGAATTTCTTGAGCGCTCTGGGGTCCTTCTACGCGGGCCATCCGGGCGACACAAGCGCCCCAACCTCATCCATTGTGCGGGTGACGGAATACTCGGCATGCGCTGCGCGAAGTGGACCGTTGACGGCTGGCGGGCAAATGTCGCATCAAAGATTTCAAGAAGATCGGGAGGAAAGAAACGATATGGCCGAGCCCGCCCGCGCGAAACCCAAACCGACACCCGAGACCCAGCATTTCTGGGATGGCACGCAGGCCGGCGAGCTGCGCCTGCAACGCTGCGACGCATGCGCGCATGTCTATTTTCCGCCGCGGCCGTTCTGTCCCTCCTGCGCCTCGCGCAAGGTCTCCGTCTTCAAGGCGAGCGGCAGGGGTAAGCTCTACAGCTACGTCATTAACCATCGCCCCGCCGCGCCGGGCTTCACGCCGCCCTACTCCATTGCCGTCGTCGAGCTCGACGAGGGCCCGCGGATGATGACCAACATCGTCGACTGCCCGCAGACGCCGGAGGCGCTCGTGTTGGACATGAACGTCGAGGTCAAGTTCGAAAAGCTCGACGACAAGATCACCCTTCCTCTGTTCCGTCCGGCAAAGGGGTAAGGCCATGCGCAGGAACCAGGTTGCCGTCGTCGGCGCAGCCGAGACCACCGAGCTTGGCGTCATCCCCAACATGTCGCAGATCCAACTCCATGCGGATGCGGCGCTGAATGCGATCGCGGATGCCGGACTGAAGCTGTCCGACATCGACGGCTTTGCCACCGCGGTCGAGACGCCGCAGCAGATCGCGCATTACCTCGGCATCACACCGACTTGGGTCGACGGCACTTCCGTCGGCGGCTGCTCCTTCATGCTGCATGTCCGCCATGCGGCAGCCGCGATCGAGGCTGGCCTCTGCAAGACCGTGCTGATCACCCATGCAGAGAGCGGCAAGTCGATGATCGGCAAACAGCCACGCTTCACGGCGCCCGACAGCCTCAACGGCCAGTTCGAACAGCCCTACGGCGTGTACGGCCCGCCCAGCATGTTTCCGATTCCCGTGCTGCGCTACATGAAGACCCACGGCATCACCCATGAGGAGATCGCCATGGTCGCGGTGGTCCAACGCGAATGGGCCGCGAAGAATCCGCGCGCGACCATGAAGGATCCGATCACGGTCGCCGACGTCCTCAATTCGCGGATGATCGCCTATCCTTTCCGTCTGCTGCAATGCTGCCTCGTCACCGACGGCGGCGGCGCGTTGATCCTCACCTCCGCCGATCGCGCCAGGGACTTTCCGAGGAAGCCAGTCTACATCCTCGGCACCGGCGAGAGCGTGGAAACGCCGATGGTGAGCCAGATGGAGACGTTCAACTCCTCGCGCGCCTTCAAGGTCGCAGGTCCCCTCGCCTTCAAGGAAGCCGGGATCACGCACAAGGACGTCGATCACCTGATGATCTATGACGCCTTTGCGCATCTGCCACTGTTCGGCCTTGGCGATCTCGGCTTCATGCCGCATGAGGAGACAGGCAAATTCATCGCCGCCGGAAATACCCGGCCGGGCGGCAAGCTGCCGCTCAACACCAATGGCGGCGGCCTCTCCTACATGCATTCGGGCATGTACGGCATGTACGCGCTGCAGGAGAGCGTGCGGCAAATGCGCGGCATTGCGCCGGCGCAGGTGCCGGATGCGAAGATTTCGGTGTGTCACGGCGTCGGCGGCATGTTCGCCGCGAGTGGGACGATCATCTTTACGAACGAGAAGTAACAGCTGTCGTCATTCCGGGATGCGCGAAGCGCAGACCCGGAATCTCGAGACTCCGCGTTCGATGCTTCGCATCGCCCCGGAATGACGACAAAAACAAACGGGAGGCAACCTTGGCCAAATCACTCGAAGGCAAATCCATCATCGTCACCGGCGCTGGGCGCGGCATCGGACGCGAGATCGCGCTGCTCTGCGCCACCGAAGGCGCGAAAGTCGTGGTCAACGATCCCGGCGGCGCGGCGGATGGTTCGGGCAACAGCGCCGCGCCTGCCGAGGAAGTCGTCGAAGAGATCAAGAAGCGTGGCGGCACGGCGGTTGCCAATTTCGAAACGGTCGCCGAAGCCATTCCCGCGAGCCGCATCGTCAAGGCGGCGACCGATCATTTCGGTAAGCTCGATGGCGTCGTCAACAATGCCGGCATCCTGCGCGACATGATCTTCCACCGCATGAGCGTGGAAGCCTTCGAGGCCGTGATCAAGGTACATCTGATGGGCTCGTTCTATGTCTCGCACGCCGCCGCGCGACTGTTCCGCGAGCAGGAGAGCGGCTCCTTCGTGCACTTCACCTCGACGTCCGGGCTCGTCGGCAATTTCGGCCAGGCCAATTATGCCGCGGCGAAGCTCGGCATCGTGGGGCTGTCGAAATCGATCGCGCTCGACATGAACCGTTTCAATGTTCGCTCGAACTGCATCTCGCCGTTCGCGTGGAGCCGGCTGATCGGAACCATTCCGACGGAGACCGACGCCGAGAAGGCACGCGTCGAGAAGATCAAGCAGATGGGACCGGAAAAGATCGCTCCCGTCGCATCCTACCTGCTCAGCGACGCTTCCAAGGACGTCACCGGTCAGATCTTCGGCGTGCGCATGAACGAGATTTTCCTGTTCAGCCAGAACCGTCCGTTGCGCTCGGTGCAACGCAGCGAGGGCTGGACGCCGCAGACCATCGCGGAGCACGCGATGCCGGCGCTGAAACCGTCGTTCTACAAGCTCGATCGTTCCGCCGATATTTTCAGCTGGGACGCGATCTAGTTCTTCGCGCCAGCGGAAATCGGCGCGGTTTTCGCACGATCGGAGGTTGTCGCCCGCAATATGCCGGATTGCGGCCATAGGAGTTTGCTCCCAACGAAAATCAAGGGAGGAATCCATGACAACTCCACTGACCTTTTTCGACAAGCAACCCTTCAATCGTCGGCAACTGATCAAGGGCGCGGCAGCGATTGCCGCGACCACTGCCGCGTCTACGAAAGCCACCGCCGCGGTCACCGAAAGGGCGTTCGGCGAATTCGGCGTCCCGACCCCCAACACCGATCCACTGCCGCTGGGCCCATTACCAGGCAGCATCTATCCTGATCCTCACATCGAATCCATGAAGAAGCCCCAAGGTCCATCGTTCGGGCCAACCGGCTTCCCGGCCTTCGCCGGCACCAGCGCAGTTGAGCGCATCGCAACCGGATTCCGCTGGGCCGAGGGTCCGTGCTACTTCCCTGCAGGGCGCTACATGGTGTTCAGCGACATTCCCAACAACCGCATCATGCGAATTTCGGAGGATGACGGTCACGTCAGCGTATTCCGCCAGCCGTCGATGAACTCGAACGGCAACACCATCGATCGAGAGGGACGCCTGGTCACTTGCGAGCATAGCGGGCGACGGATCACTCGGACCGAGCTCGACGGCTCGGTCACCATCATCGCCGACAAGTACAACGGCAAGAAGCTGAACTCGCCCAACGACGTCGTTGTCGCTTCCGATGGTTCGATCTGGTTTACCGACCCGGTCTACGGAATCGGCGGCTACTACGAGGGCCTCAAAGAGGAGCCCGAGCAGGAGAAGCACAATGTCTACCGGGTCGATCCGAAATCCGGTGACATCAAGGTCGTGGCCGATGATTTCGTGGAGCCGAACGGCATTGCCTTGTCGCCTGACGAGAAGAAGCTTTACGTCATCGATACCGGCTTCACCGACGATCCGAAGAACCCGTGCCATATTCGCGTGTTCGATGTCGACGTTGCCTCCGGAAAACTGTCGAACGGAAAAGTGCTTGTGGAGATGCCCAAGCCAACCATCACGGACGGCATGCGGCTGGATACTGCCGGTCGAATTTGGTGCTCTGCGGGATGGGGCGATCCGAACGAGAACGGCGTGCGTTGCTATACCCCCGAAGGCGAGTTGCTCGGCAAGATCCACATCCCGGAAACCGTGGCCAATTTGTGCTTCGGCGGTCAGCAGCGGAACAGACTTTACATCTGCGGCCAGACATCGATCTATGCGCTGTATACGAGCGCGCAGGGCGCGATGAAGCCGTAAGGCCCTAACGTCGTCGTCATTGCGAGCAAAGCGAAGCAATCCAGAGCCCTAGAGGAAGTCTGGATTGCTTCGTCGCGTCGCTCCTCGCAATGACGAGCTAACCTGTATTTCGCAGTCCCGCCGAAATCCCGTTGATCGTGATCTGAATCCCGCGCAGCACGCGCTCGTCCGTGCCTTGCGCGCGGTGGGTTTTCAGAAGCTCGACCTGCACATGGTTGAGCGGATCGAGATACGGGAAGCGATGGCGCACCGAACGTTCGAGCAGCGGGTTGCCCTGCAAGAGCCGGTCCTGGCCCATGATGTCCAGAAGCGTTTCGACCACGAGATGCCATTCGCTGCGGATGCGGCCGAAGATGCGTTCGCGCAAGGCCTCGTCCGGCACCAGCTCGGCATAGCGCGAGGCGATCGCGATCGAGCTCTTGGCGAGTACCATGTCCATGTTCGAAAGCAGCATGCGGAAGAACGGCCACTCCCTGTAAAGCTCCTTGAGGAACGGCATCCCCTGCTCAGGATGCTCCGCGATCCATCTCTCGACGGCGCTGCCAAAGCCATACCAGCCCGGCAGCATCAGCCGGCATTGCGCCCAGGAAAACACCCAGGGGATCGCGCGCAGATCCTCGATCGCGCGGGTCTTCTTGCGTGAGGCCGGACGGCTGCCGATGTTGAGCGTCGCGATCTCGTTGATGACGGTCGAGTTCCAGAAATAATCGACAAAGCCGTCGGTTTCGTAGACGAGGCCGCGATAGGCCTTGAAGGCGAGCTCGGACAGTTGATCCATCGCGGTGAGATACTCGCCCTTCGGCGCCGGCTGCCGCGGATGCAGCAGGCTCGCTTCCATAGTGGCGGCGGCGAGGATTTCGAGATTGCTGCGGCCGACCTCGGCGTTGGAATATTTTGACGAGATGATTTCGCCCTGCTCGGTGATGCGGATCTGGCCGTTCACGGCGCCGCCGGGCTGGGCGATGATGGCGTCATAGCTCGGCCCACCGCCGCGACCGACCGAGCCGCCGCGGCCGTGGAACAGACGCAGCCGCACGTGATGGCGCTCGAACACCTCGACCAGTTGAATCTCGGCCTTGTAGAGCTCCCAGCCCGAGGTGACGAAGCCGCCATCCTTATTGCTGTCGGAATAGCCGAGCATCACCTCCTGCACCGAGCCGCGGCTGTCGACGAATTTGCGATAATCGTGCAGCGACAACATCCGGTCCATGATGCCGGCGCAGGCCTGCAAATCCTCGATGGTCTCGAACAGCGGCACGATGTTGATCGCGCTGCGCCCCGACGGATTGATCAGGCCGACCTCTTTCAGCAGCAGCGCGACCTCGAGCATGTCGGACATGCCCTGGCACATCGAGATGATGCTTTGCGGGATCACGTCATCGCCGAATTTGGCATGCGCCTCGGCGGCGGCACGAAACACCGCAAGCTCGCTTTGCGTCTCCTCGCTGTACTTCACGAAGGGCGAGGCCAGCGGGCGCGCGTTGCGCAGCTCGCTCGACAGCAGCGCCACGCGGGCGTCTTCGCTCAGCGCCAGATAGGACATGCCCGGCATGGCCGCATCGAACAGCTCGGCCACCGTGCGCTCATGCACGGCGGAGTTCTGCCGGATGTCGAGCCGGGCGAGATGGAAGCCGAAGCAATCGACGGCGCGGCGCAACTGCCGCAGCCGTCCGCGGGCGATGACCCGCGCATTATTTGATATCAGCGAGCGATCGAGCACGTCGAGATCGGCCTGCAGTTCCTTAACGCTTGCATAAGGCTCGGCCTTGCCTACCGGCCGCCGGACGATCTCGACTTCGAGCCGCTCGGCGGTTGCCGCCAGCCGCGCATAGATGCCGGAAACGGCCAGGCGATACGGCTCGCCACTCCGGT
>Ga0310811_10011807_pt1 | contig 11340 bp, 8 predicted proteins | sample YCmetagenome_FD_207642 | JGI IMG/M metagenome (GOLD analysis project Ga0310811, IMG submission 207642) | Soil microbial communities from experimental microcosm in Duke University, North Carolina, United States - YC | ecosystem: Engineered > Artificial ecosystem > Soil microcosm > Unclassified ... | reverse complement strand
CCATATGCCGGGCGAGTTCACGGTCCTTGACCGTCACGTCAAGTTCACGATTGGACACCCAGCTGGCCAGGTTGGAATTGCTCGAGCCAATCCGTGTCCAGCAACCGTCGGCGACGGCGGTTTTGGCGTGCAGCATCGGCCCGTTCCATTCGAAGACGCGCACCCCCGCCTGCAGCAGAGGACGATAAGCGGCCTTGGACAGGGTTCCGACCAACGGCCAATTGCTTGAACCAGGGACAAGGAGACGGACATCAACCCCGATTTGCGCCGCGCCACCCAGGGCGCGCACATAGCCCGTGGTCGCCACGAAGTAGCCATCGGTCAACCACAGCGTCCGTGTCGCGACGGCCGCGACGAGCTGCTCCAGACGATATAATCCCATCGCCTCCGGGCGGCCGGCGATCACCGACACGTCGCAACCGCCTTCCCGGGCAAGCGCCGCCGGCCCTTCGGCCGGCGGCAGGCTTGCCCCCCCGATAAACGCCCAGCTATCGGAAAACGCCGCCTCAATATGCGCCACGGCCGGCCCGCGGATCTCGATCGCCGTATCCCGCCATGGCGGGAGGTTGCGCGCTGGATTGCCCACCCAGTCGTGACCGATGCAAAGCCCACCGGTAAAGGCCACGGCGCCATCGACGCATAAAATCTTGCGATGGTCGCGGCTGATCAAACGCAAAGGGTTCATGAAATGCGGCGGATTATACCGGCGCACCTGGACCCCCGCTTCGGTAAGCCGCCGCCAGAAAGCCCGCGAGGTCCGGGTGGCGCAGCCCAGCCAGTCATAAATGATTTTGCAGGCAACCCCTCTTTGTTGCGCACTGATGAGCGCGGCGGCAAACGCCTCTCCGACCTCATCTTCCTGGAGGATGTAATTTTCCAAATGAACCGTGGCCGATGCGCGGCCAATCGCCTGCAACCAGACGGAGAACGTCTCTGGCCCGTCGCACAAAATCCGCACCCGATTGCCCGTTGACTGTTGGGCGTCCGCCACACGGGAAAATACATGGGTCGCCAGAGCTTCAAGAGGATCCACACTGTCCATGCTTTTAAGCTATTGAAACAAAATAAATACCAACGCTGTTCAAACCTTAAAAGGACAAAGAACCCGCCTGCGCAAAGTTCCGCCTCTTCTCCTTAATTCTCCTGTTGTGGCAAATATTTTCCCGCTGCGGTAAAAAAATTTAGGTAAGGTTTGTAGACAAGTCCCACGCAGGAGAAACCGCAGCCCGGCCGAAAACGGGCTTGAAATTCTGCCGTTTCAATCGCACATCAGGAAAACGGAAAATGCCGATAAATTGCTGTGTTCTTTGATTTTTCTTCTGGCAACCCAGCTCGTACAGAGCTTAGACTTTCCTCAAGCAAAAGAACCAGTGCAATTTAGATAAATCGAAAGCGATGAGGCTTTTCAGGGAAATTGTAACTACACCCACATCTTGTATCGTTCGGCCCTATTTCGCCACTATACTTGCCGAAAGCAAACAAAGGAAGCTGGAACATTCGAGAGCTGCGAAAAAAGGACTATATTAGTTGACAGGAGTAACCATGGGTATGGTCGACCAGATTTTCTCTCGCTCGATGCAGTCATACGAGGCGCAACGGCAACATGAGATGTCGCTCCTCGAATACCTCGATCTGTGCCGGCGAGACCCCATGACTTACGCCTCCGCCGCCGAGCGCATGGTCGCGGCGATCGGCGAAGCCCAAGTGATTGATACCTCGAAGGATCCGCGCCTCGGGCGGATCTTCATGAACCGCACCATTAAAGTCTATCCCGCTTTTGCCGATTTCTACGGCATGGAAGATACGGTCGAGCGGATCGTCAATTTCTTCCGCTATTCGGCCCAGGGGCTCGAAGAGCGCAAGCAAATTCTCTACCTTCTGGGCCCGGTCGGGGGCGGCAAATCGTCGATCGCCGAGCGGCTCAAGCAGCTTATGGAGCAGATCCCGATCTATGTGCTCAAAGCCGGGCAACAGCTCAGCCCTATTTTTGAAAGCCCGCTTGGCCTGTTCCACCCCGAGCATATGGGCCCGGAACTCGAGGCCCAGTTCGGCATTCCGCCGCGCCGGCTGCCGGGGCTGATGTCGCCCTGGGCGGTGAAGCGCCTGGACGCGTTTGGCGGTGACATTTCCAAATTCACCGTGGTGAAATTACACCCCTCGCGGCTGCGCCAGATCGCCATTGCCAAAACCGAGCCGGGCGATGAGAACAACCAGGACATTTCCAGCCTGGTGGGCAAAGTCGACATCCGCATGCTCGAGCTCTACAGCCAGAACGACACGGATGCTTACAGCTATTCGGGCGGCCTCAACCGGACCACGCAAGGGCTTCTCGAATTTGTGGAAATGTTCAAAGCCCCGATCAAAATCCTTCACCCTCTGCTGACGGCGACCCAGGAGAACAATTACACCGGCACCGAAAATGTCGGCGCCATCCCCTACCATGGCATCATCCTGGCCCATTCGAACGAGGCGGAGTGGCAGGGCTTCAAACATAATAAAAACAACGAGGCCTTCATCGACCGGATTTGCGTGATCAAGGTCCCTTACTGCCTGCGGGTGACGGAAGAGCAAAAAATCTACGAAAAGCTGATCCGCAACAGCGAGCTCGCGAACGCGCCTTGCGCCGCGGCAACCCTGGAAATGCTCGCGCGCTTTGCCGTCTTATCCCGCCTGCGCCCGCACCCGAACTCCAACCTCTTTTCAAAATTGCGGGTCTATAACGGCGAGAATTTGCGCGAGACCGAACCGAATGTGAAGACCATGCAGGAATATCGGGATACGGCCGGCGTCGATGAGGGCATGGAAGGCATATCCACCCGCTTCGCCTTCAAGGTCCTTTCCGCCACGTTCAACCACGATACGAGAGAGGTTGGCGCCGATCCGGTTCATTTGATGTATGTTCTGGAACAGCACATCAAACGCGAGCAATTCGGCGAGGAGACTGAGAAACAATATCTTGAATTCATCAAAGGAGTTCTGGCGCCGCGCTATGCCGAGTTCATCGGCAATGAAATCCAGAAGGCCTATCTTGAGTCCTACAACGACTACGGCCAAAACCTGTTTGATCGCTATCTGGATTATGCCGACGCCTGGATCGAGAATCTCGACTTCAAAGACCCGGATACCGGCCAAATGCTTGACCGTGAGCAATTGAACCAAGAGCTGACGAAGATTGAAAAGCCGGCGGGGATCGCCAACCCCAAGGATTTTCGGAATGAGGTTGTGAAGTTCGCCCTGAGGGCGCGTGCGCAGCGTTCGGGAAAAAATCCTTCATGGACGTCCTATGAAAAAATCCGCGAGGTCATTGAACGGCGAATGTTCAGCCAGGTCGAAGACCTTCTGCCGGTGATCAGTTTCGGCACCAAGAAGGAAGTCGAGACTGAGAGAAAACACTCCGAATTTCTGGAGCGCATGATGGCGCGTGGATATACCGACCGGCAGGTCCGGCGCCTTGTTGAATGGTATATGCGCGTGAAGCAAGCAGGATAGCAAGATGAGCGCTTAAGATGAATATAATCGACCGCCGTTTGAACCCCCAAGGCAAGAGCTTGTCCAATCGTCGGCGCTTTATCCGGCGCGCCAAGCAGGAGTTGGCGGAAGCTGTTCAAAAGAGCACGGCTGAACGCAGCATCTCCGATCTTGGATCAGAAGAAAAAGTCTGGGTGAAGACCAACCGTTTGAAAGAACCGCAAATACGGCATTCCCCCGCTGTGGGCCAACGGGACTATGTTCTTCCCGGCAACAAGCAATATGAGCAAGGAGACCGCCTGAAACGCAGCTCATCGCAAGCCGGGCTGGGCGGCAGGCAGGCTTCGGCCCATGGCGAAGGCGAAGACGGGTTTCACTTTGTGCTCAACCAGGAAGAATTTCTGGATATATTTTTCGATGACCTTGAGCTTCCCGACCTCCTGCGCAAGCAGATGAAGTCGTCCGACAATTTCATACCCATTCGCGCCGGTTATGCCATTAGCGGCTCATTGCCCAACATGAATCTCACGCGGACCATGAGAAACAGCCTGGCCCGCCGTATCGCCCTGAAACGCCCTCATCCGGCACAACTCGCCCTCGTCGAAGCGGAGATCGCCCGGCTTGGGGAGGCCGACGATCCCGACAGCGTCAAGAAATACGCAGAGCTTTCTGAACATCTCGAAATTCAACGAAAGAGAAGCCAACGCATTCCCTTTATCGACCCGATCGACGTTCGCTATAATCGGTTTGAGCTTGTGCCACAGCCCGTCACCAGCGCCGTGATGTTCTGCCTGATGGATGTCTCCGGCTCGATGACCGAGCATATGAAGGATCTGGCCAAGCGCTTCTACAAGCTGCTCTATCTTTTCCTGCGCCGGCGCTACAAGGATGTGGACCTTGTGTTTATTCGCCATACCCATATGGCGCGCGAGGTCGACGAAGAGACCTTTTTCTTCAGCACCGAGACCGGCGGCACCGTGGTCTCGACGGCCTTTGAGGAAATGCTCCGTGTCGTGGGGCAGAGATACCCCGCCAACAATTGGAACATTTATGCCGCCCAGGCATCTGACGGCGATAACGTTCCAAGCGACAACGCCAAGGTTGTGAGCCTGCTTAGGGAGAAGATTCTCCCCGCCTGCCAATATTTCGCCTATATTGAAGTTGGTCATCAAGACGGCATGACGCAGATGACCGACCTTTGGCGAACATACGAAACCCTCATACGGAGCGGAGAGCCGATCGCGGCGCGTAAGGTCCATGATCGGGCGCAGATTTTTCCTGTGTTTCGCGACCTTTTCACGCCGCCCAAAAAGGCAAAATGAGGCTGCTGATGAATTACCCGGCACCAGAAAAAGGCGCGAAAGACTGGAATTTCGAGAGCCTGAAGCGCATTTATCATGAAATCGACGTCATCGCCGAGAAGGAGCTCGCCCTTGATCTTTATCCCAATCAGATAGAGATCATTACCTTTGAACAAATGCTCGACGCCTATTCGTCGATCGGCATGCCGTTGATGTACCAGCATTGGTCATTCGGCAAAAACTTCGCGCGAGACGAGCTTCTCTATCGTCACGGGCTTCGCAACCTGGCCTACGAAATCGTTATCAATTCCAACCCGTGCATTTCGTATCTCATGGAAGAGAACTCCATGATGATGCAGACTTTGGTGATTGCGCACGCGGCATTCGGTCACAATCATTTCTTCAAAAACAACAATCTCTTTAAACAATGGACGGATGCCAACGGCATTCTCTCCTACCTTGAATTCGCCAAAGGTTATATCGCTCTCTGCGAATCGCGTTATGGCGAGGCCGAGGTCGAGCGCATCCTGGACGCCGCCCATGCTCTGATGACGCAAGGCGTAAACCGCTACCCCAAACGCAAGACCTTCAACCTTGCCGATGAGGAGCGCAAGGCACGAGAACGATTCGAAGAACAGGAACGTTCCTACAATGAGCTTTGGAAGACTGTACCTTCTTCTTCGGCCAAACCAGCGAACGATCCTCGCAACGCTTCTGCGAGACGGCATTTGCTCGGCCTGCCGGAAGAAAATATTCTGTATTTTCTGGAAAAGAAATCCCCTCTTCTGAAGCCCTGGGAGCGGGAAATCATCCGGATCGTTCGACAGGTCGCCCAGTATTTCTATCCTCAGAAACAAACCAAGATGATGAATGAAGGATGCGCGACATTCATTCACTATTACATCATGAATCGGTTGCACCAGACCGGCCGGCTGAGCGAAGGCACGATGTTAGAGTTTCTCCAAAGCCATACAGCCGCCGTATTTCAGCCGGATTTTGACCATCCCGGCTATTATGGGATGAACCCGTATGCGCTGGGCTTCGGCTTGATGCAGGACATCAAACGTGTCTGCAAACATCCGACCGAGGAGGATAAAGCCTGGAATCCGGATATCGCCGGCTGCGGGGACTGGCTTGGGGCCCTTAAGGAAGCCTGGGCGAACCATCGCGACGAGAGTTTTATTCGGCAATATCTAAGCCCTCACCTCATCCGCAAAATGAAATTTTTTGACGTGTATGACGATGGGAAATCCGACCTCCTGGTGAAAGCCATTCATAATGAGCATGGCTACCGCACCATTCGCACCAACCTTGCCGATCAGTTCGACGTCATTCAAAACGAACCTGAGATCGAAATCGTCGATGTCGACTTGAACGGGGATCGCAAACTGCTCCTGCAGCACAGAATTCACAATGGACGTCTAATCGACGAGCGGGATGTCAAAGATGTCCTCCGGCACCTGGCAAATCTTTGGGGATATGAAGTGATCCTCTCCGAAGTGTCCGCCCAGACCCAGGCGACCATAAAACAATATGCCGTCGGGCCGGAGCGCTAGCCCACCTCCGTTTGCGCCGAGCTGGTTTCAACGCCGCAGGCCCAGGTCAATAAAGGTTTTTGCGCCGCTTTTTTTCAAAAAGCGGCCACTTTCTTTGTCCAACACGTCGGACATTGGACGGTTCGGGACTTGCCAGCCGAGGCTGGCACCCTTCATAAGCCAGCCTCCTTGAGACCCCAACCTTGATCAGGCCCCCGGCTTGTCTAAAACCCCTTAAAATCCGATACCTCCCCAGGTAATGACGATCGACCCATAGAGCTCTTTGATGGACTGGCGCACCACCCTATGTTAATCCGACATCTGTCCTATTTCGCTACTTTGGCGCGCGAGAAGCACTACGCGCGCGCCGCGGAAATCTGCAATATCGCGCAGCCCACCCTTTCCGCGGCCATCCGCAAGCTGGAAGAAGATCTGCAAGTCGTTCTTGTTGTCCGGGGCCATCGCTTCATGGGGCTGACCCCGGATGGGGAGAAAGTTTTGCAATGGGGCCGCCGCATCCTGTCTGATTATGACAGCCTCCGCGAAGGGCTGAGCGGCTCACCGTCCGGTCTGTCAGGCACGCTCGAACTGGGCGCGGTTCCCGCGGCCATGCCGGCGCTGCCCTTTCTCACCCAGATCTACGCATCGCAGCACCCCAATGTGACCATCAACATTCAATCGATGACCTCGAAAGCCATCCAGCACGCGATCGAGACCTTCGAAATTGATGCCGGCGTGACCTATATCGACGACAAATCACTCGAGAACAATCGCTACATCCCGCTATACCCGGAACGCTACATTTTCGTGACTCGTCGAGGCAGCAAACACGCCGACCGGAGCACGATCACCTGGGCCGAAGCAGCCGAGGAACGGCTCTGCCTACTGAGCGAAAGCATGCGAAACCGCCGTTTTATCGACGAGATCCTGGCTTCGCTCGGCACACGGGTCAATCCTGTTGTCGTGAGCAATACGTTCCTGGGCGTCTATGCTCATACGGCCTTGGGCAACTGGTCCAGCATCGTTCCGCATACCTTCCAGCTGATGTTCGGGGGTATTCCCGACCTTTGCGCGGTGCCGCTCGTCGAGCCCGAAGCGACCCAAATGTTGGGACTTATTCTACCAAACCGTGAGCCATTATCTCCGATCGCCGGAACGCTGCTCTCGATCGCGACCTCAGCCGATCTTCGTACCCATCTCGCTTAGCCCCTCCGAAACGCCGCCGCCCGGGCGCACTTGAAAATTTCCACCAAGCGCGAAAATAGCGTCAGATCATTATGTTAGGAGATTTCTGTGCGCGCAGTCGGTTTTAAAGCCTGCCACCCCGTTCAGCACGCCGAGGCGCTGCTCGATTTCGAAACGCCTACGCCCGTTCCCGGCCCGAAAGACCTGCTCGTCGAAATCCGCGCCGTGTCGGTCAATCCCGTGGATACGAAAGTGCGGCGGGGCATGATACCGACAACGGGAGACTGGCGGATTCTGGGATGGGATGCCGCCGGCGTCGTGGTCGCCACCGGCAGCGAGACCAGCCTGTTCAAGGTCGGCGACGAAGTGTTCTATGCCGGCGCGCTCACCCGCCCCGGCACGAATGCGCAATTCCATGTGGTGGATGAGCGCCTCGTTGGCGCCAAGCCGCGGTCTCTCGGCTGGGCCGAAGCGGCGGCACTGCCGCTCACGGCGGTCACCGCGTGGGAAGCCTTGTTCGACCGGCTCGACGTCAAGAAGCCCGTGAGCGGCATCAAGCCCTCGATCCTCATCATCGGCGGCGCCGGCGGGGTCGGCTCCATTACCATTCAGCTGGCCCGTCAACTCACCGATCTTCAGGTCATCGCCACGGCCTCGCGGCCGGAAACGCAGGCCTGGGTGCGCGACCTCGGCGCTCATCATGTCCTGGATCACAGCAAGCCGCTCGACCAGGAACTGGCCGCGCAAGGGCTCGCCGCTCCCGGTTTCGTGTTCTGCACCACGAACACAGAGCAGCATCTCGCCGCGATTATCGAGCTGATCGCGCCTCAGGGCCGGCTCTGTGTCATTGACGATCCGGCAACGCTCGACATCATGCCGTTCAAGCTCAAGAGCATTTCCGTCCACTGGGAACTCATGTACACGCGCTCGCTGTTCCAGACCCCGGACATGCAGGCGCAGCACATGATTCTGAATGAGGTGTCGCGGCTGGTCGATGGCGGGGCGCTCCGCACCACGCTGAGCGAAACGCTCGGCACGATCAACGCGGCCAACCTGAAAACCGCGCATGCTCTGCTTGAAGCCGGCCGTGCAAAGGGCAAACTGGTGCTGGAAGGCTTCTAATGTCCGGCCGCCGGCTCCCCTTTAGGGAGGGGCCGGCAAGTCCCCTTCAAGGCTCTGCATTGCCGACATGGCTGGCAGACGATACATGCAGCCCATGCTGCTCTTTCACCTCCCTTTGTCCCACAGCCTGCTCTGGCCGACTTTGCACGCGTTTTCGGCCCATGACTGGCTGATCCTCGCTTGCACGCTCTTTGTCGGTGGGTTGGTGAAAGGTGTGGTCAGCATCGGCGTGCCGCTGGTCGCGATGCCCCTCCTCACCGGCATGCTCTCGGTCAAACAGACGGTTCTGTTGCTCTCATTGCCGATCATGATCGGCAATGTCCCGCAGGCGTTCGAGGGCGGACATAGCTGGACAACGCTCCGACATATCGGCTTTCTGGCGATCGGCACAGTTGTCGGCATTGCCGTGGGGGTCAAAATCCTCCTCAGCATCCCGGGCCATCTGGCGATGGGTTTGGCCGGCCTCATCCTCATCACCGCCTGCCTGGCGCTGCTGATCGCCCCGAAATTCAAGCTGCCCAAGCGGGCCGCCGCGCCTGCCGGCCTTACGGTCGGATTTATCGGCGGCCTGATGGAGGGGATTTCCGCGATTCCCGGGCCGCTTTTGGCCACCTATCTGTTGGCCACCGGTGCGACGGGCAAGCAATTCACCAAACAGATCGCCCTGATTTTGATCATCTCTATCGCGGCCTTGATCCTCACGTTCGGGCAATCACGCCACGCCGGCAATGCCGATCTGCTGATTTCAGCCCTCGCCAGCATCCCCGTCGTGGCCGGCATTATCGTCGGCCGACCTCTCCGGGACGCCTTGCCGCCCGCACTTTTCCGCACGTTCGTGCTGATTTTTATTCTTGCTGCCGCCGTGCAAATGGTGCTGCGGTCTCACCTGTTTTCCTGAAGAAACTGGCCGGTTTTTGAAAAAGCCGGCGCAAAAACTTTTGCTCCTGGCGCCGGGGCGCAGTGTGCGCGGTGGCGCTGCGCAAAGTTTTTCGAAAGGAGCATCCCTTGCGGATGGAAAACCATATCGCCTAAATCTGTAAGAGCCATGAAACAGCTGCTTGACCGAACATTCTCGCATCTCGACGGATCAGCATTTCTGCTGGCGCAAACGATGACGAGCCCTCAAGACCGCGCATTTTGATGGCCGGCAGGACCGCCACAACATTCAGCTGCGGATCAGCGACCGAGTCTTGCCGGGAATGCCCAAGATGCGGCCTGTTTTCGGTCCTTCCGGAGATGTGCCCGGGTCTCGTGGCAGATTGCCCACGCTGCCATTATACCTTGTGGCGGATGCGCAAAGTTCCGTTCGAGTTTGCCCTCGCCTGCGGCCTCGCCGCGCTGCTGTTTTACCTGTTTGCCCTGGTGGCGCCGTTTCTGGACATTTCGGTGTATGGGCGATTTCAACTGGCTTATTTGGCCACCGGCCCGTGGCGCCTGAACCTGCAGAATTTCGCCAATGTCGGCCTGCTGGTCCTGGCCGTGACCATCATCTTTCCCGGTCTCAAGCTCGGCATCATGCTGGCCACACTGATCGGGCTGGCGACCAGATCTGTTCCGCCACGCTGGCTCAAAACGATCTTTCGTTACCACGAAATGGTCGCGCCCTGGGCCATGATCGACGTCTATCTTCTCGGCTTTATGGTCGCTTACACGCGCCTGACCGCCATCGCCACGGTTCATCTCGACACCGCGCTTTATCTTCTGATCGGCTTGATGGTGTCCATGGCCGCCGCCGATGCCGCCTTGGACAAAGAGGCCGTCTGGCGCGCGTTGCATGAGGCCGACAACCCGCCCGCCGCGGATCAGCCCATCCCGCAGCCGGTCGATCATCGGGTGTCCGCTTATGTCGGTTGCCTCACCTGCGGCATGGTCAATCATGCCTCCCCCGGTGCGCGATGCCTGCGCTGCCATGCCACCCTGCATCGTCGCAAGCCTCACAGCATCGGGCGCAGCTGGGCCCTCACCATCGCCGCAGCGCTGCTGTACATGCCCGCGAACCTGTATCCGGTCATGCAGATTACCCAGCTGGTCACGACCCGGTCCTTCACCATCATGGGCGGCATTGCCGAACTTGAGAGTTACGGTCTTTGGCCATTGGCGCTGTTGGTCTTCTTCGCCAGCATCTGCATTCCGCTCGCCAAGCTCTTAACCCTCGCCTACATGCTCATCCAGACCCAGGCCGGTAGCCCAGGCCACCTCGCCGGCCGGACCCGGGCTTTCGCCATTATCGAATTCATCGGCCGCTGGTCGATGATTGACGTGTTCATGATCTCCATTCTCGTCGCACTCGTGCATTTCGGCCAGCTTGCCTATGTGCGCGCTGAAGTGGGCGCGGCGTATTTTGCCGCGGTCGTCGTGCTGACGATGTTCGCCGTTTCCGTCTTCGACCCGCGCCTCATGTGGGATGCTGCCGAAACGCCGTACATTCAAGCCCCTCGCGCAGCGCAACTGGAACCCGGAACCCGGTAAATGCCCGTCGATACGCCCGCCACCACCCCTCAACCACCACAGACACCGCCGCCCGCGCATTTGCGCCGGCCGCACTTTTCCTTCGTCTGGCTGGTGCCGCTCGTGGCCGCCATCATGGCCGCCTATCTCGGCTACCGTACGGTTCTTCAAGAAGGGCCAGTGTTAACGGTCACCTTTACCAGCGCCGATGACATCGCGGCCGGTCAGACGCAAGTGAAGTACAAGGCGGTTGCCCTGGGCACCGTGGAAAGCGTCGCTCT
>Ga0310811_10011806_pt1 | contig 11341 bp, 9 predicted proteins | sample YCmetagenome_FD_207642 | JGI IMG/M metagenome (GOLD analysis project Ga0310811, IMG submission 207642) | Soil microbial communities from experimental microcosm in Duke University, North Carolina, United States - YC | ecosystem: Engineered > Artificial ecosystem > Soil microcosm > Unclassified ... | reverse complement strand
AACACGAGGATCGGTCCGGCTGCGAGCCGTGTCAGCAAGCCAGCAGCCAATAGCAGCCCGCACACGAATTCCAGGATGCCGACGATCCAGGCCCACATCAAACCATTCTCGAAGCCAACGCTCTCGAAGAACCGCCCGGCCCCTTCGATGTTGCCGAACAGGATCTGATAGCCGTGAAACGCAAGTGAGCCGCCCGCCATCAGGCGCATGAGCAGCCCGGTGAATGGCGCGAAGATCGCGTAGAGTCGCCCGAACGGCGGGATCAGCAGCTTCGGCGCATCGGCCATTATCTTCTCCTGACCTCATCCTGAGGAGGGCCGAAGGCCCGTCTCGAAGGATGGCCACCCCTCATTTCTGGCCATGGTTCGAGACGCGCCGCAAGCGGCGCTCCTCACCATGAAGCTCCGTTACACCGTACCACCTGTTGCTCGATAACACCGAAGATCGAGCGGCCTTCCGCATCGTTCATTTCAATTCGAACACGGTCACCGTAATCCAGAAAGAGCGTCCTCGGCGCGCCATGACGGATCGTTTCGACCGAGCGGATTTCGGCGATGCACGAATAACCGACCCCACCCTCAGCGATCGGCTTGCCGGGGCCGCCATCAGCGTCCCGGTTCGAGACCGTTCCGGAGCCGACGATCACGCCATTGAGCAACGGCCGGGTTTTCGCCGCATGCGCAATCAGCGTCGGAAAATCGAAAGTCATGTCGATGCCGGCATCCGGCCGGCCGAACGGCCGGCCGTTGACGGAGGACAGCAGCGGACCCGAAAGCTTTGCGCCATCCCAGGCGGCGCCAAGTTCGTCCGGCGTCACCGCAACGGGCGAGAACGCCGTCTGTCCCTTGCCCTGCAGAAACCCAAAGCCCTTGGCGAGCTCTCCCGGAATCAGATTGCGGAAACTCACGTCGTTGAGGATCACAATCAACCGGATTGCAGCGGACGCCTGCGCCGATTTCGCACCACGCGGCACATCGCCGACGATCACACCGACCTCGGCTTCGAGATCGAGGCCCCATGCGGGGTTACCGGCAATCGGATCGCGGCACCCGAGAAACCCATCCGAGGCGCCGCGGTACATCAGCGGATCGGTCCAGAACGATGGGGGCAGTTCTGCGCCGCGTGCGCGGCGCACCAGTGCGACATGGTTCACGTAGGCCGAGCCGTCCGCCCAGCCGTGCGCGCGCGGGAGCGGAGCCGCGCACTGTGCCTGATCGAAAGGCGCATGGGCGATGCGGCTCGCCTCGAGCGCCGCAGCCATCTCGTTCAGTTTGGGTGCGATCGTGTCCCAATCGTCGAGGGCGGCCTGCAGGGTCGGCGCGACCGCGGATGCATCGGCGCAGCGCGAAAGGTCGCGCGAAACAACGACCAGCCTGCCATCGCGGCCGCCCTTGAGGGAAGCGAGCTTCACGGCTCGCGCTTGCCGGGGTTGAAGTTCTTCTTCAGCCCGTTCCAGCAATCGATGTAGTCATGCTGTAGCGTGCCGAGCTCGGCCGCGTACTTCGTCACACGCTGCCGGAAGCGAGTCTCGAACATGAAGGCGAGCGTGTTCGAAAGCTTGACGGGCTTCAGTTCGACATTGCTGGCGTGGTTGAAGGCGTCCGTATCCGGCCCGTGCGGCAGCATCTGATTGTGCAGGCTCATGCCACCCGGCACGAAGCCCTCGGGCTTGGCGTCATAGACGCCGTAAACCAGCCCCATGAACTCGGACATGATGTTGCGGTGATACCAGGGCGGGCGAAACGTGTTTTCCGCCACTGCCCAGCGTTCCGGGAAAATCACGAAGTCGATGTTCGCGGTGCCTGCTGTTTCCGACGGCGAGGTCATCACCGTGAAGATCGACGGATCGGGATGGTCGAATGAGATGGCGCCGACCGGCGAGAAGCGGCGCAGGTCGTATTTGTAGGGGTAGTAGTTGCCGTGCCAGGCGACGACGTCGAGCGGCGAATGCGGCACCTGTGTGCGGTAGAGGTCGCCGCCCCACTTCATGGTCAACGTATGCGGCGCCTCGACATCCTCATATGCGGCAACCGGCGCGAGGAAGTCGCGCGGGTTGGCCAAACAATTCGCGCCGATCGGGCCTCGGTCGGGCAGCGTGAAGCCGCCGCCGTAGTTCTCGCAGACATAGGCGCGCGCCGAGCCGTCGGCCGGCTCGACACGGAAGATGATGCCGCGCGGAATGATGCAGACTTCGCCCGGCTCGATCTCGATCACGCCGAACTCGGTGCGGAAGCGCAAGCTGCCCTGCTGTGCGACGATCAGGAGTTCGCCATCCGCATTGCAAAAGTGCTCGTGCACCATCGGCGCGGTGACGAGCGCAACATGCGCCGCCATGCCGGCCATGGTCTCGCAATCGCCCGCCGTGGTCACGGTGCGTAGGCCCAAAACGAAGGTGAGCTTCTCGCTCGGGATCGGCGTCGGCCCCCAGCGCAATTGTCCGATCGGGGCCTCGCTCCCGCGCTGCGGCGCGGTGCGGATCAGGCTGGGATCGATGCGTTCGAAGCGGCTGGTGTGCCGGACGCCGGGCCGGATGCGATAGAGCCATGAGCGCTCGTTGGTTGACTGCGGCGCCGTGAACGGCGAGCCGGAGAGCTGCTCGGCATAGAGCCCGTAATTCACCCTCTGTGGCGAGTTGCGCCCAACGGGCAGTGCACCGGGCAGCGCCTCGGTCTCGAACGTGTTGCCGAAGCCCGACATGTAGCCCGGGCCCGCCGACGCGTTGGTCACGCTGAAGCCCTGCGGCGAGGTCATTTCGTTCATCGCATCCCTCCCGGGATTTCGCCGCAGGCTAGGCGCGCGGGTCCATCAACTCAAGCGCACCGGCAGCGCCGTGAAGCCGCGGAAACGCGCGCGACGGCTGCGCGCCGGCGCGCCGTCCGGCCGATAGTCGGGAAAGCGCTTAAGAAATCGCTCGATCGCGACCCGCCCTTCAAGCCGCGCGAGGCTCATCCCTGCGCACATGTGAATGCCCGAGCCGAAGGCAAGATGGCGCGTCGGATTGCGGGCCACGTCGAAGCGATCTGGATCGGAAAAAATGTCCGGGTCCCGGTTGGCGGCGCCGATGCCGATGGTGATCAGCGTGCCCTTTGGCATGAAAATATCGCCGAGCGTCGTATCCTCGGTCGTGATCCGGTTACCAAGCTGGTTCGAGCTTTCGAAGCGAAGCGCTTCCTCGACCGCGCTCTTCATCAGCTCCGGCTTTTCGAGCAGGCGCCGCCGCTCGTCCGGAAAGCGGATAAAAACCTCCAGCGTATTGCCGATCAGGTTCGTCGTCGTCTCGTGCCCGGCGTTGAGGATGAAGATGCAGTTCTGCGTCAGCTCGGTTTCGGAGAGCTTGCGACCTTCATGCTCGCCAGCGATCAGCCGCGTCAGCAGATCCTTTTCCGCGTCCCCCGGATGGCAACGGCGATCGTCGATCAATCCTTTAAGGTAACCCGAAAAGTCGCGCACCGAGTCGTTGCCAAGCTTCATCTGCTCCGGCGTAAGCACTGGCTCGAGCGCACCCAGGATCGCAAGCGACCAGCCACGCAGCGGGGAGCGGTCCGCGCGCGGCACGCCGAGCAGATTGCCGATGATCTCGACCGGGATGGCGGCGGCGAAATCCGCTATCAGGTCGGCGCGGCCCTTTTGCTCCATTGCATCGAGCAATCCGTCGACAAGCGCGACCAGCCCTGTCTCCATCTCGGCGATCACCCGGTTCGACAGCGCCATCTGGATCGCGCGGCGCACATGCGTGTGCAGCGGCGGATCGTTGAACACGAGGCTGGTGGTGTGGTGCGCGTAGAGCGGTGTGGCGCCGTACTTCGGACCGAACTCGACCTTCTTGTCCGAGGAGAAGACGCGCGCGTCGCGGTAGACCGCGTCGCAGTCGCGCCATCGCGTGATCAGGTAGGCGCCGTCCGGCATGCGATGCACCGGATCGTGTTCGCGCAGCGCGCGATAGTAAGGGAATGGATCGTCGATGAAGTCGGCGGGCAGGCGCTTCAGATCAAATGCGCGCGCCGCCGCCTTCGCCTCATCGGGCGAAAAGCGCGCGCGTTCCGCGACCATGGTCATTCACCAAGCCAATGAGAGCCGTCACGGCTTGTCAAGCAACGCTGCCATGCCGGCGGCTCATTGACCGACCCGGATGCCGCCTCTACCAAGGCAAACAACACGACCGCCGGGGAAACGTCCGTGAAACTCTATGGCTATTTCCGCTCATCAGCGGCCTATCGTGTCCGTATCGCGCTCAATCTGAAGAACCTCTCGCCCGAACAGCAGTCCGTGCACCTGACACGCAACGGCGGGTGGCAATGGACCGAGGAATATCGTGCGGTCAATCCGCAGAAGCGCGTGCCCGCGCTTGTGCTCGACAGCGGCGAGACCCTGCTCCAGTCGCTGGCGATCATCGAGTACCTCGACGAGGTCCACCCGCGGCCGCCGCTCTTGCCGGCCGACCCGGTGGAGCGGGCCCAAGTGCGCGCTGTTGCGCAGATCATGGCGTGCGACATCCACCCGGTGAACAATCTGGCCGTGCTGAACTACCTGAAAGGGCCGCTGAAGCAGGATCAGGCGGCGGTCGACGACTGGTACCGCCACTGGGTGATCCAGGGCTTCGAAGCAATCGAGGCATTGTTACGGCCCGGCCCCTATGCGTTCGGCGCGAACGTGACGATGGCCGATCTCTGCCTCGTGCCGCAGGTCTTCAATGCGCGCCGTTTCAAGGTCGACATGGGCAAGTATCCGAAGATTGCCGCTGTCGATGCCGCCTGCATGAAGCTCCCTGCCTTCGACAAGGCCCGGCCGGAAAACCAGCCCGACGCCGAATAGCGGCCAAGACCAAGAAAAAGGACCAGCGAGTGGAAGTCACTCCCGTCGAGGCGGGTGCATTGGGCGAGCCTGATCAGCCCCCTCCCCGCACATCCAACGTGCCTGCCGCCGTCTTCTGGATGATCGGCACGCTGTTGTCGTTTTCGCTGATGGCGATCTCGATCCGTCAGCTCGGTGGCGTCCTGAACCTGTTCGAATTGCTGGTGGTGCGCGCCGCCGGCGGGCTTGCGATCCTGCTGATCGTGATGACGGCGCAGCCGTCCCTGTTCGGCTATATCGCGCTGCGCCGCCCCGGCATCCATCTCATCCGCAACGGTACGCATTTCGTCGCCAACCTGTGCTGGGCAAACGCTGTCATCGTGCTGCCGCTCGCGACCGTGTTCGCGATCGAGTTCATGATGCCGGTCTGGGCAGGCCTGCTCGCCGTGCTGCTGCTGGGCGAGCGCTTCACGGTGAGCCGCGCCGGCACGATCGTGCTCGGTTTCCTCGGCGTGCTCGTGATCCTGCGGCCCGGCATCGAGGCGTTCCAGCCCGCCGCGCTCGGCGTGCTCATTGCCTCGTTCGGTTATGCGGCATCCAACATTGCGACAAAAAAGTTGATTCCGGTGCAGAGCACGATCGCGATCCTGTTCTGGATGAACGTGATGCAGATCTTCATGGGGCTGGCGGGTGCCGATCCGTTCTTTCCCTTACGTCTCGAGGGTCACCACTGGCTTTGGGCGTTCGGAATCGCGCTCGGCGGTACCACGGCGCACTACTGCCTGACCAATGCGCTGCGCGTCGCCGACGCGATCGTGGTCATTCCTCTCGACTTCCTGCGCATTCCGCTGATCGCCTTCGTCGGCTGGATGTTCTACGGCGAGAAACTCGATCTCTTGGTGTTCGCGGGCGCCGCGATCATCGTGTCGGGAATCATCTGGAACCTGCGCGCCGAAATGCGCTGATATCGCGCGGCGAAACGAGGCCCTTTTCATCGCGTACGGCGACCGTGTACAAGCCGACTCGGGCGTTTCGCGATTCACATTTTCGACACCTTTGGCGCGCCTCATCCGCGCCGTTTTGCGCGGAGGCGACAACTGGATGCAACAATGCTTTTGCGCCTGATCGCCTTCGGCGCCATTGCCGCAGTGGCGCTTTCGTCCGCTTGTTTTGCGCAGCAGCCACCGCAGCAACCACAAGCCTGGCCGCCCGGCCCCGGCTCAGCGCCACCGGCTCCCGGCCAGCCGTCTCCCCAGAACCAGCTCTGCACGCGCCTCGAGGCACAGCTTGCCTCGGTCGACCGCGGCAACGCTGCCGATCCGGCGCGCGGCGAACAGCTCCGCCGCTACGAGGAAGCCTCTGCCAAGCAGCAGGCCGAGCTTGATCGGATGGTCGCGCAAGGCCGCAAGGCGGGCTGCGAGGGCAGCGGTTTCTTTCTGTTCAATGCCTTGCAATCGCAGCAGTGCGTCGACGTGAATCGCCAGATTTCCAACATGCGGGCCAATCTTGACCGCATCAACGTGGACCTGCAGCGTTTGCGCGGAAACGACGTGGATCGCGGCGAGCAGCGCCGCTCCGTGATCGCGGCCCTCGCGCAGAATAATTGCGGGCCGCAATACCGCACGGCCGCGCGGGCCCCCGGCGGGTTTTTCGATCAGTTGTTTGGTCGCGAAAACGGCGAGGGCGAGCCGGCACCGTCCGGCGACCTCGCAAATCCCGAAGCGCAAGGCGGGAGTGTACGCACGGTCTGTGTGCGCACCTGCGACGGCTACTATTTCCCGATCTCCTACGCGACGAACGCCTCGCGCTTTGCGCAGGACGAGAAGACCTGCCAGCGCATGTGTCCGGCGGCGGAGGTGATGCTGTTCTCCTATCCGACACAGGGCGCGGACATCACCCAGGCGACGTCGGTCAACGGGCAGCCCTATACGTCGCTGCCGAACGCGCTGAAGTATCGCAGCGAGTTCAATCCCTCGTGCACGTGTAGGCGGCCGGGCCAGAGCTGGGCCGATGCGCTGGGCAAGGACGAGGCAGTCGAGCCGGGCGATGTGGTGGTGACGGAAGAGCGTGCCAAGCAGATGCAACAACCGCAGCCTCAGAAGGGCCAGGCCAAGGGCAAACAGCCCGCGGCGCAGCCGGCGAATGCGGCTCCGGCAGGTGCGACAGTGCCCGCCCCGGCTGCGAGCGCCGAAGGATCTACCGCGGACAGCAAGAAGAGCATCCGGGCCGTCGGTCCGACGTTCATCGCACCAGCGACGAAATAGTTCTCAGAAATCGAACGCTGCGTCGCGCGCCTTCTCGAGCGCGCTCACGGTCGCATCCGGCTTCGGCAGCGGTGCGCCGGTGTCGCGGAACCGGTTGACGATCGGATAGCGGCGATCACGGCCGAAATTGCGCAGCGTGACCTTCACGCCGGGCGCCGCCTGCCTGCGCTTGTATTCCGCGAGATTGAGCATGCGGTCGACACGCAGCACGGTATCGCGATCGAACCCCGCCACGATGATGTCGTGGATGGGCTCCTCGCGCTCGACCAGTCGTTCGAGGATTGCGTCGAGCACGTCGTAGGGCGGAAGCGTGTCCTGATCTTTCTGGTTCTCGCGCAATTCGGCCGTCGGCGGCTTCGTGATCACGCGCTCCGGAATGACGACGCCGCCAGGCCCGAGCGCACCCGGCGGTCTCCATGCATTGCGCAGCGCGGAGAGGCGGAACACTTCGGACTTGTAGAGGTCCTTGATCGGATTGAACCCGCCATTCATGTCGCCGTAGAGCGTCGCGTAGCCTGCCGACATTTCCGACTTGTTTCCGGTGGTCACCACCATCAGGCCGAACTTGTTGGAGATCGCCATCAGGATGGTGCCGCGCGTGCGCGACTGCAGGTTCTCTTCGGTGATGTCGCGGTTGGTGCCGGCGAACAGCGGCTTCAGTGCCGCCTCGAACCCCTCGACCGGCGATGCGATGGGGACGACGTCGTATTGGATGCCGAGCGCCTTCGCGACCGCGGCGGCGTCTTCGAGCGAATCCGACGAGGTGTACTTGTAAGGCAGCATCACCGCGCGCACGCGCTGCGCGCCGAGCGCATCGACCGCCATGGCGGCGCAAAGCGCGGAGTCAATGCCCCCGGAAAGGCCGAACACGACGCCCTTGAAACCGTTCTTGTCGACGTAGTCGCGCAAGCCCAGCACGCAGGCCGCATAGTCTGCCTCGTCGCCTTCCTCGATCAGCGCACTTTCGCCAGGAAGGCAGCGCCAGCCCCCGCTTTCGCGTACCCATTGCGTGGTGACGACCGTTTCGCGGAACGCCGGAAGCTGGAATGCGAACGAGCGGTCGGCGTTCAGCCCGAATGACGCACCGTCGAAGACGAGCTCGTCCTGTCCGCCGATCATGTTGAGATAAACGAGCGGCAAGCCGCTTTCGACCACGCGCGCGACTGCAATATTGAGCCGCGTTGCGGTCTTGTCGCGCCAGTAAGGCGATCCGTTCGGCACGAGCAGGATTTCGCCGCCCGTCTCGGCTATGCATTCGACGACATCGGCGCCCCAGATATCCTCGCAGACTGGAATGCCGATGCGCACGCCCTTCAGCACGATCGGCCCAGGCAATGGACCAGGGACAAAGACCCGCTTCTCGTCGAACACGCCGTAGTTGGGCAAATCGACCTTGTGGCGGGCCGCGGCGATCTTGCCGCCCTGGAGCAGCAAGTAGCTGTTGTAGAGCTTGCCGTTCTGCCCGCCGTCTCGCGCGCCAGCGCCTCAACAGCGGCGCGGCAGGCCGCCTGAAAGGCCGGCTTGAGCACGAGGTCCTCGGGCGGATAGCCGGAGATGAACAGCTCGGGAAAGAGAACGAGATCGGCACTCTGGGCGGCTGCCACCGCGTATGCCTGGCGCACCTTCTCGGCATTGCCGGTCACATCGCCGACGGTCGGGTTGAGCTGCGCCAGCGCAATGGCGAGACGATCGGCGGGGGCGTTCATGAAAAGGATGTAGCGAGGCGGCTGCCGGACGGCAATCCGGCTAGAGCATGATCCCGAAAAGTGGATACCGGTTTTCGGAAAAGATCATGCTCCTGAATCAAATCAGGCCCAGCCGCTCGGCGATGGCGAGCAGCCATGTCAATCCCGCAATGGCGAGGGCGACGCCGACGGCGGCGGATGCGATGTCCTTGATGCGGCCGATGTCCGGGTGTCGCGCCGGAGTGACATGGTCGGAGAGCTTCTCGATCGCGGTGTTGAGCAGTTCGACCGCCATCAGCAGAAGGATCACGCCGATCAGCGCGAGCCACTTCCACGCCTCGGACGCGAGCACGAACGCGAGCGGCACCGCGATGACCAGCGCAAGCAATTCCTCGCGGAAGGCCTGCTCGGATTTCGCCGCCACCATCAGCCCGCGCCACGAATTGAGCGTGGCGCGCCACATCCGCAACACGCATCCCCCCGTCGTTTGACCGGCCCCCGGCTTGCGCCGCTCTCTATAGCCCCGCAGCGGCGGGGAGCGGCTTTGCTTTTCCTGCTCGTTCGGCCTTGAGCAATTCGGCCAGCAGGAAAGCGAGCTCGATCGCCTGCTCGGCATTGAGCCGCGGATCGCACAGCGTGTGATAGCGGTCGTTCAGGTCCTGATCGCTGATCGCGCGCGCCCCGCCGGTGCACTCGGTCACGTCCTTGCCGGTCATCTCCAGATGTACGCCGCCGCCGTGCGAGCCCTCCGCGGCATGCACCGCGAAGAAGGTCTTCACCTCGGACAGGATTCGGTCGAACGGCCTTGTCTTGTAGCCGCTCTCCGCCGTGATGGTGTTGCCGTGCATCGGGTCGCATGACCACACGACCGTGCGGCCCTCGCGCTGAACGGCGCGCACGAGCGCCGGCAAATGGTCACCGGCCTTGTCCGCGCCGAAGCGGCAGATCAGCGTCAGCCGCCCGGGATCGTTCTCGGGATTAAGGATGTCGATCAGCCTGACGAGATCGTCGGCCTTGAGCGACGGCCCACACTTCATGCCGATCGGGTTCTTGATGCCGCGGAAGTACTCGACATGTGCATGGTCGGTTTGGCGGGTGCGGTCGCCTATCCAGATCATGTGGCCGGAACAGCAATACCAGTCGCCGGTCGTCGAATCCTGGCGCGTCATCGCCTGCTCGTAACCGAGCAGCAGCGCCTCGTGGCTTGTATAGACATCGGTGCCACGCAGCTCCGGATGGTCCTCGAGATCGAGCCCGCAGGCCTGCATGAAGGCGAGCGTCTCGGTGATGCGGTCCGCCACCTGCTTGTAGCGATCCATCGCTTTCGGATCTTTTACAAAACCGAGCATCCATTGATGCACGCGGCCAAGACTCGCGTAGCCGCCATGCGCGAAAGCGCGCAGCAGGTTCAAGGTCGCGGCGGACTGATGATAGGCCTCGATCAACCGCGCCGGATCGGGCGTGCGCGACTGCGTCGTGAAGTCTGCGCCGTTGACGATATCGCCGCGGTAACTCGGCAACTCGATGCCGTCGCGCTTCTCGGTCGGTGAGGAACGCGGCTTGGCGAACTGGCCGGCCAGCCGGCCGACCTTCACCACCGGAGAAGCCGCCGCGAAGGTCAGCACCACCGCCATCTGCAGGAACACGCGGAAGAAGTCGCGGATCGAGTTCGCGCTGTGATCCTCGAAACTTTCCGCGCAATCGCCGCCCTGCAGCAGGAACGCATCGCCGGCCGCGACGCGCGCCAGAGACCGCTTCAGATTGCGCGCCTCGCCGGCAAAGACGAGCGGCGGAAACGTCGCGAGCTGCGCCTCGACCGCCGCGAGCTTCGCGGCATCCGGGTACTGCGGGACCTGCAGGATCGGCTTGCCCCGCCAGCTGTCTGGCGTCCAACGCTCGGGCATGACGCGTAACTCCTTGTGATTGCCGGGGCTTATACACGCGCTTGCGTCATCCCGAAAGCCGCCGAAAGGACCGCCTGGAGGCGAACGATCCGGTCATTTCCCCATGATCAGGTGCGGCAGCCATAGCGTCAGCGGCGGCCACAGCGTGATCAGCAGCAGCACCAGCAGCAGCGGTACGAGCCACGGCAGAATGGCCCGCGACATGGTCTCGAAGCTGATCTCGGCGATGCGCGAGGTGACGAACAGCACGACCCCGATCGGCGGATGGATGGTGCCCAGGATCAGATTGAGGATCATGATCACGCCGAACTGGACCGGGTCGATCCCGAAGCTGATGGCGGTCGGCACCATAATCGGGATCAGGATGAGCAGCGCCGCCAGTGCCTCCATAAAGCAGCCGACGAGGAGCAGGATCAGGTTGCAGGCGATGAGAAACAGCAGCGGATCGTGGACCGCGGAGACCACCATCGGGGTCAGCGTCTGAGGGATGCGCGAGAGCGATACGCACCAGCCGAGCGCGCCTGCCGCCATCACCAGCACCATGACGATGCCGGTCGTCTCGGCTGACTCGATCAGGATGTCGGGCAGCATCTTCCATTCGAGCGTGCGGTAGACCACGAAGCCGAGGAAGAGCGCGTAGCAGGTCGCAACCGCCGCGGCCTCGGTCGGCGTGAACGCGCCGCTGAACATGCCGCCG
>Ga0310811_10011804_pt1 | contig 11342 bp, 8 predicted proteins | sample YCmetagenome_FD_207642 | JGI IMG/M metagenome (GOLD analysis project Ga0310811, IMG submission 207642) | Soil microbial communities from experimental microcosm in Duke University, North Carolina, United States - YC | ecosystem: Engineered > Artificial ecosystem > Soil microcosm > Unclassified ... | reverse complement strand
CACGAATTCACAGATGCAAACGGGTCAGCAGCGATTGCCGCTTGCATCTGTGAATTCGTGGCCACGCCGACCGCCCGACCGAAGGCCGGCGGCGCGATGTCCGTGCCCGCCGGCGCCCGCCACCGTCGCGCAATGGCCTCGGCGTGGATACTCCGTGGCCTCCGTGGCCTCTTAGTAAAACTCTCTCTCTCTCTCTCCGCCCTCCCCTACACGCTCTCCATTCTCTCTGCAATTTGCTGCGCCAGCGCCAGCGCGCGCCGGCCGTCCTCGCCCGTGACGAGGGGCCGACGGTTGTCGCGGACGGCGCCGATGAAATCGAGCAGCTCGCGTTTCAGCGGCTCCTCCCGAACCACCGGCAGACGGCCGCCTTCGATGCCGGGACGCTCAGCGTCGGCGCGGCGCACGAGCCGCCAGCCCTCGACTTCCTGCTCCGCGTAATCGATCGAAATATAGGAATCGGGCTGGAAGAACCGGATCTTCCGCACGCGCTCACGGCTTATGCGGCTCGCCGTCACGTTCGCGATGCATCCGTTGGCGAATCGCAGCCGCGCGTTCGCGATGTCGTACTTCGACGTGAGCACCGGTACGCCGACAGCCTCGAACGACGCGACCTCGGAGCGGACCATGGCCAGGATGATGTCGAGATCGTGGATCATCAGGTCGAACACGACGTCGATGTCCAGACTGCGATCCGGGAACGACCCGAGCCGGTGCACCTCGATGAAGCGCGGCGACGACACAATCGGCCAGACGGCAGCGACCGCCGGGTTGTACCGCTCCGTGTGGCCGACCAGGAGGGTCGAACCGGTCTTCGCGGCCGCGGCGATGAGTTCGTCCGCTTCCGCGACCGACCGCGCCATCGGCTTTTCGACAAGCACGCCTTTGCCGCGCTCGAGGAACGGCAGCGCCACCTGATGGTGCAGTTCCGTCGGCACGGCGATCGAGACCGCATCGACTGTGTCGAACAGCTCGCGATAGTCCGTCGTCGCTCTCGCACCGGCCGGTGACGCCGAGGTCCGCGCGCGCTCGGCGTCGATATCAGCGACGGCAACGAGTTGCGCCCCGTCCAGGCCTCCGAGCAGCCGGGCATGGTGCTTCCCGAGATGACCGGCGCCGATCACGGCCACCTTCAGACGGTCACTCACCGGAAGCTCCCACAGCGGCGGCGCTCACGTCGCGGCCGACGACCGCGATGCCGGCGTCATCGGCCGCCGCGAAGAACCGGCTGCCATCGACGACGAGCGTCCGTCCCGCATCGAGCGAGATCGCGGTTGCGCCGGACACGCGCATGCATTCGATCGTCGCGACACCGACGACAGGGACGTCGAAGCGCATGTCTTGGGCGGGCTTCGCGACCTTCACGACGCGCGTGCCATTCCCCGCGATCTCTCCCGCCCGACGTATCACCGCGTCGGTTCCTTCCATGGCTTCGACTGCCACCACCGCCTTGTCTTTGACCACTATCGTCTGTCCGATATCCAGGCCGGCGATCGCATCGGCCATGCGGTAGCCGAACGCAAAGTCCTCGACCTCCGACGCGTCCGGCGCGCGGCGCGACAGCGTGCCGCTTCGCGCCAGCAGCGGCTCCAGAAACACCGTCGAGTTCAGCAGCTCGATTCCGTCCCCGCGCAGGACGTCGGCTACCGCGGCGATCAGCGCGTCTGTGTTCCGTGCCTTCAGCCGGGTCAGCACCGACAGCAGCGTCAGGTCTGGAACGATGCGGGAGAAAATCTTCGCGTGCTTCACCTGTCCGGCCATGATGGCCTGGCCAACCCCGGCGGCCTTCAAGAGCTTGATACACTTGCCTAGATGTCCGAGGGACACCCAGTGTACCTGGGCGCCGGCCTCACGGGCAGCCTGCTCGAGTTCGGGGAACGCCTCCTCCTTGACGGCGATGACAACGACGTCGTGGCCGAGGCTGCGCGCGCCCTGCAGGGCAAGGAAGGGGAACCGGCCGTTCCCCGCGATGATTCCAATGGTGGCCACGAACTGGATAGTCTAGCAAACAGACGTGCCGTTCCCGGCCGAGCGGCGGCGATCATCGTCTGATGGAGAGCGTAGCGCGAGCCCCGGGTCATAAGGAGACTGAATGAAGGGACGGAGAAACCTGATCGCGGCACTGCTTGCGGTGATGCCGCTGGCCGCGGGGTGCGGCAGCTCGAGTAACCCAATCACGCCAACCACTCCCACGACGGACACGCTCACGGGCACGATCACTAAGAACGGGGCGGTCACGGACACATTCGCCGTCGGCGGGCCAGGCGTTGTTGCGGCCACGATTACGTCACTGACGCCGCTCTCAACCGTACAGGTCGGGTTTGCGCTCGGCACCTGGGACGGCACGACGTGTCAGGTTGTGCTGGTGAACCCGGCTGGGACGACGGGGTCGTTGCTCCAGGCGAACGCTTCGACGAAAGGCAATTACTGCGTGCACCTGTACGACACCGGGAATGTCGCGGCGGACACGCCGGTTTCCTTCACGGTGACGGTGCTGCATCCCTGACGCACTGACGTACACGTCGCAGTTCGGGAGTTCGGCGGTACGGTGGGTTCGGTGGTTCGCCGGCACGTTCCAGTTCATCCGATGAACCGCCGCACTCGCGCCCGATCGAACCAGAACGTCTGTATTCGGTTCTCTACTCGTCGACGACTTCCTCCAAACGCCGGCTCGGACGACGCAGTCCTGCCCCGCGAGTCGACGTGCGGATGAATTCCACCAGGTACTGAACCTCGGGGCAGCGCAGCGCCGGGTCGCGCTCGATCTGGGTCAGCGCACGGCTCGTGTTCGAGTGCAGCAGATACCGATACGCGCGCCGCAGCTTCGTGATGGTTTCCTGCGCAAAGCCGCGCCGCAGCAGTCCGATGGTGTTGATCCCGTAAATGCGCGCGCGGTTGCCCACCGACTTCACGAACGGCAGCGCGTCCTTGGTGACGACCGAGTAGCCGCCGATGAATGCGTGACGGCCCACGCGGCAGAACTGGTGCACGCCGGAGAAGGCGCCCACGTTCGCGTAGTCGCCCACCGCAACGTGGCCCGCCAGCGTGGCGGCGTTGCCGAAGATCGTCTCGTTGCCGACGTGGCAGTCGTGCGCGATGTGGGTATACGCCATCAGCAGGTTGTGATCGCCGATGCTCGTGACGCCTCCCCCGCCGGCCGTTCCGCGATGGATCGTGACGAACTCGCGGATCACGTTCCGGTTGCCGATCCGGACGCGCGTCGGTTCGCCGCCGAACTTCAAATCCTGCGGCACGAGTCCGATCGACACCATCGGGAAGATTTCGTTGCCGTCGCCGATCTCCGTCCATCCATCGATGACGCTGGACGCGCCGACCCGGCAGTTGCGCCCGATGACGACGTGCTCTCCAATGCTTGCGAAGGGCCCCACCACCGTCCCCGGTCCGATGCGCGCTCCCGGGTGCACCACGGCGGTCGCATGGATGTCGGCCGACGATGCCCGGCTCGAATCGGCGGACTCGACGCCGAGGACGAGTTCCGCCTCGGCGACGACGGCACCATCGATGCGCGCGACCGCCGTCACGCGCTGAATGGACGTCCGGCGCACGCCACGCGTGACCTCCAGTTGCAGCCGATCGCCGGGCACGACCTGCCGGCGGAACTTCGCATCGTCCACCCCGCGCAGCCACACCCGCTCGAACGTCGCCGCGTCCGGACCGTGCATCAGGAGCACGGTCGCCACCTGCGCCAGCGTCTCGATCATGAGCACGCCCGGCATCAACGGCGCGCCCGGAAAATGTCCCTGGAAGAAATCCTCGTTGACGGTGACGTTCTTTACGGCGACGAGGCGGCGGCCCGGTTCATGCTCGGTGATCGTGTCGACGAGCGGCGAGGGATAGCGGTAGCAGAGCCTGTCGAGTGCGCCGGGGATGTCGATGGAGACCACGGGGGAGGAGTGTACTGCAATTGGTGAATTCGGGAGTTGGTGATTGGTGAATCAGAGACGACAATTCACCAACTCACGAATTCATCCACCAGCGCTACTTCGCGGTCGACGGCGTTCCGTCGAGACGCTTGACGACTTCCGCCGTCAGATCGAGACCCGGGTGCACGTACATCGCGCCCGCGTCGCCGACGCTGAAGATCGCGTAGAGGCCCTTCTCCGTCGCGAGCGCGTCGATGATCGGCATCAGTTTCTTCTGGAATTCGTTCCGGAGGTCTTCCTGCAGCTCGTTGTACTCGGCCTGGGCGTTCTGCTGCGTGAACTGGATGTCGCGCTGCATGCGATCGACGTCCTTCTCCAGCTGCGCTCGCGCCGAGTCGTTCAGGACCGCCCCGCCGGTATTGAGCTTCGCCTGCGCCGCCTGCAGCTGCTTGTTCTTGTCGTTGATCTCGGCGAGCTTCTTGTCCTGGAGGGCCTTCAGCCTGTTGCTGGCCTCCTTGCCCGCGCTCGAATTCGCGGCGACCGCGTTGATGTCGACAAACGCGAACTTCGAGTCCTGCGGGAACGGGGCCGGCGGCTTCAAGGCAGGCGGCTGCGCGGGCACCGCCGGTTTCGCGGGCGCCTGCGTCGCCGGCGGCTGCGGCTGCGCCGGTGTCTGCCCCGCCGGCGGCTGCCCTGTTTGCGCGAACGCCGACGCGGCTGCCAGCACGAACGCCATGGCAGCCGGGATCATCAATTTCAGTCTCATTGTTATAAAGCCCTTTCCTCTTGTCGCCGGAAGCATCGCCCCGGACCCCTTACGGCGCCTGTCGGCGCGCCTACCCCTCACATCGTCAGAACGTCGTGCCCACCGCGAAGCGGAACTTGAACTTCTTCTCCGGCTGCAGATTGTTGTCGAGGACGCCGCCGCGCTGCGGGTTCATCGCAAAGATCAACCGGAACGGCACGTTCAGCACCGGCATGAAGAACCGGATCTCGGCGCCCGTCGACGTCTTGAACGCGCTGGTCGTCCCGATCTGCTCGTCCGTCGACAGATACGGCTTGTTGAGCGTCGAGATCAAATAGTACGGGTCGCCGGGGAACGGCGTCAGCTGATTGATGACCGTGTGTTTCGTCAGCGGCTCCGTCCAGCTGAAGTTCTCTCCTTCGTCGCGCACCTGGCCCGCGTCGTAGAACAGCACGAGGCGCACGGGTCCGGCGATGGTGATCATGTATTCGGCGTTGAAGAGCAGACTCTTGTTGCCGCCGATCACCAGCTGCGTCGCGGGGTCGCGCGGGCCGATGCTGCGCAGATCATAGCCGCGGACGCTGTACTCGCCGCCGAGGAACAGCTTCTCGAAAATCGGCAGGCAGCTCACCGTCAGCCCGTTGACGCTGCACCCGCCGCTGCCGTAGGGCGCGATGTACTCCGCCGCCGCGCGCAATCCGAGCGACGTGCGGTGCGTCTGCTGGAAATACCAGATGCCCTCCGCCTTCGGGTTGATGAACTTGCTGTCGCCGCCGAGACCCGCGACGTCGACCGAGAGCGAATAGCGGCGGCCCTGCGTCGGGAAGATCGGGTTGTCGACCGTGTTGTAGACGTAGCTCGGTCCGATCTTGCTGATCCGGCGTTCCTGGTTCGCCTGGCCGAGCAGCAGCGTGTCCACGAGGAACGGATTGTTCTGCGTGACCTGCGCCGACGTGTAGGCCGGGTTGATGTCCGTCACGCGGACGTTCTGATAGCTGTAGTTGACGAACCAGCGCGAAAACGGACCGGCCGGGAATCCCCAGACGGTATTGATGCCGGTCGAGATCTGCGTGAACTGCAGCTGGTACTGGATGGACTGGTGGAAGACGTTGACCCCTGCGGTGATCGGACGGTCGAAGAGGAACGGCTCGGTGAAGCCCACCTGGTAGTTCTTCGCGAGGTTGCCCTGCTGCGCCGACACGCTGAACGTTTCGCCGCGGCCCATGAAGTTCGACGTCTGGAACGCCAGCTGGCCGAAGAACCCTTCGTACTGCGACACGCCCGCGCCGAAGGTGATCTGGTTGCGGTTCTGTTCCTCGACCTTCAGCTTGACGTCGACTTTGTTGTCCGCGCCTGGCGTCTTCTGGACGTCGATCGCGTCCCCCTCGAGGTTCTTGAAATATCCGAGCTGGTTGATCCGGCGCACGCTGTATTTCAACGCCTCGGTGTTGAAGACGCCGCCTTCGAACAGCCGGATCTCGCGCCGGATCACGTTGTCCCGCGTGGTCGTATTGCCGACGAACGTGATCCGGTTGACGAAGTACTGCTTGCCTTCCTCCATCCGCATTGTCACGTTGACGATGGGCGCTTCGCCCGGCTTGGACGTTTCAGGAGCAGGAGCGGGAGCGGGCTTGTCTGCCGCGGCCGGGGGCGGTGGTCCGGCGCTCCCGGCACCGGAGGCGCCGTCGGCTCCCTCCTGCGGCTCGCCGGGGAAGGACAGGTCAGGAAAACCGGTGAACTCGAAATAGCCGCCGGTGCCGTACATTTCACGTGCCTTGTCGAGGCCCTTGCGAATCAGCTTTTCGTTGTACCAGTCGCCGGCATTCAGCTTGAAGAGCGGACGAAGGCCGTCGGTCTTCACGACCTTGTTGCCCGCGAACGTGAACTCGCCGACTCTGTAGCGCGGACCCTCGGTGACGGGAATCTGCAGCTCGACGTAGCGGTCCTTGCCGTCTTTTGAATCCTCGAGCACACGCAGCGTCGGCTGCCCGACCTGCGCTTTCACATATCCGTGCTCGCGGTAATACTCCACCACCTTCTCCGCGTCGTCGGCGAACTTGTCTTCCTTGTAGGTGCCGGCGCCCGTGATGAACCCGAAAAAGCCGGGCGCCTTGTTGTCCTTCATCTTCCCTTCGAGCTTGCCGTCGCCGAGATCTTTGTTGCCCTGGAAGTCGACCGCACGGATCTTGACCTTCGGGCCTTCGTTGATCACGAAGGACAGATTCACCAGCTTCGTTCCGCCTTCAATTGGCTTGATCTCGGGTTTGACCTCGGCGAACTCGTATCCCTTTTCCGCATACATGTCGCGGACGACACCCGCCACGCGCCGGACGAGCCCCTGGTCGATGAAGGAGTCGAGCCGGATCGTGATGCCCTTTTTCTTCAGTTCGTCCTCGATCTTCGACTGCTCGACTTTCTTCGAGCCGACGTAGTCCACGATCTTGACCCGCTGCCGCTCCTCCATGTTGTAGACCACCACCTTGCCGTGCACGCCGTTGGCGAAGGTCACGTCCTGGAGGTCGATCGCGAGATCATCGAGGAAGTTCGTGGCCCACAGCCGCTTGAAATCGCCAATGACGGTCTGTTCGATGGCGTCCGTATAGGGCACCCATCTGTCCTGCGACGGGCGGCTGACCTGGTCCTTGACCTGGAGGTAATACAGGTAGGTGTTCTGGTCGATCACCGAGGAGCCGCCCTGCTTTTCGAAACACAGCATCAGCGCATAGACGACCGGCTGGGAGCCGCTCGGCGGCAGTTTCGCAGGAGCAGGAACCGTTTGACCGCAGACGGTGGCGGGCAGGCGGAGGCTCGTCGCAACCGCTTCAGCAGGGGCGGCTTGCGTCGCCGGCAACGGCTGCACAGGGGGCTGCGACGGGGGTGCCGAGGGCGACTGGACGACGCTCAGTGCGCTGAGCGCAAGAATTGCGAAGTGCGACATGTATACGGAAAAAGGGTGCGCCCTCTAGCAGTCGCCCGCACCATGGGGCCGGAACCCCGGGGGACGCCAAGCGACGATTTTACTTGAAATTAGACGGTAAGGGCGAGGGGATGGTCGGGGAGGCTCTTCTTAACTCCCAACTCCCAACTCCCAATTCCCAACTCCCAAGTTGGGGCGAATTGGGAATTGGGAGTTGGGAATTGACCCTGAACGATAGCTATCTAAGCAAGCCGCCGGCCTTCTTGCGGCTGGCCCGCGGGCCGGTAGGCCAACGAACCGCCTTCCAGGTACACCTCGATGTCGCCGCCCTTCAGGTGGCCGCGGATGAGCTCCTCGGACAGCGGATCCTCGATGTAGCGCTGGATGGCGCGGCGAAGCGGGCGCGCGCCATACGAGCGGTCCTTGCAGGTCTGCTCGATGATCCAGTCCACGACATCCGTCGACAGCTGCAGCCGGATCTTGCGATCCACGAGGTTGGCATTGAGCTGGTCGACGAGGAGGCGGGTAATCGTCCGCAAGTCGTCGTCCGAGAGCGCCTCGAACACGATGATCTCGTCGATACGGTTGATAAATTCCGGATTGAACGTCTTCCGGACTTCCCCGAGCACCATGTCGTTCACGCTCCGGCTGATCGCGTTCGCGTCGGTCGACTGGAACCCGAGCGACGCCTTCTTCTGAATGAAGCGGGCGCCGATGTTCGACGTCATGATAATGATCGTGTTCTTGAAGTTCACCCGGTTGCCGAGACCGTCCGTCAGATGGCCGTCCTCGAACACCTGCAGCAGGATATTGAACAGGTCCGGATGCGCCTTCTCGATCTCGTCGAGCAGGACGACGGAGTACGGGTTCCGCTTGACCTTCTCGGTGAGCTGACCGCCTTCTTCGTGGCCGACATATCCAGGCGGCGAGCCAATCAGCTTGCTCACCGAGTGCTTTTCCATGTACTCCGACATGTCGAAGCGGATGAGCGCGTGGTCGCTGCCGAAGAGGAAATTCGCGAGCGCACGTGCCAGTTCGGTCTTGCCGACGCCTGTCGGACCGAGGAATACGAAGCTGCCGACGGGGCGGTTCGGGTTCTTCAGGCCCGCGCGCGAGCGCCGGATCGCGCGAGCCAGCGCCGAGATCGCTTTTTCCTGCGAGATGACGCGCTTGTGCAGCTCGTCTTCCATCCGCAGGAGCTTGTCGCCTTCGTCCTGGTTGATCGACGTGAGCGGCACGCCGGTCCATTTCGACACGACCTCGTCGATGTCGGTCTTCGTGACCGTCACCTTGCGGGTGTTCGACTTGACGTCGAACTTCTCGCGCACGAACTGGAGGTTCTCGCGGGCCTGGACTTCCTGCTCGCGATAGAACTGCGCCTTCTCGAAGTTCTTCTCGGAGACGGCGTTTTCCATCTGCTCGACGGCGACGCGGATGGAGCGGTTGATCTCGCCGAACTCCTCGCTGTTGTAGCCGGCCTCGCGCAGTTTCGCGCGGGCGCCGGCCTCGTCCACGAGGTCGATCGCCTTGTCGGGCAGGAACCGGTCGGTGATGTAGCGGTTCGACTGGTAGACGGCCGCCTCGATCGCGTCCTGCGTGTATTCGACGTGATGAAACTGCTCGTAGCGGTCCTTCACGCCCAATAGGACGTCAATCGTTTCCTTTTCGGACGGCGGGTCGACCTTCACCGCCTGGAAGCGGCGTTCGAGCGAGCGGTCCTTCTCGATGTATTTCCGGTACTCAGCCGGAGTCGTGGCGCCGATGCAGCGGATTTCGCCGCGGGAGAGCGCGGGCTTGAGGATATTGGCCGCGTCCAGGGAGCCCTCCGCGGATCCGGCGCCTACGAGCGTATGCAGCTCGTCGATGAAGACGATGATGTTCGGGTTCTCGGTCAGTTCCTTCATGATCGCCTTCAGGCGCTCTTCGAACTGCCCGCGATACTTCGTCCCGGCAACGATCAGCGAGATATCCAGCGCCAGAATGCGCTTGTCCGCCAGGAAGTGCGGGACGTCGCCGTAGACGATCTTCTGCGCGAGCCCCTCGACGATGGCGGTCTTGCCGACGCCCGGTTCGCCGATGAGCACGGCGTTGTTCTTGGTCCGGCGGCAGAGAACCTGCTGGACCCGCTCGAGCTCGACGTGGCGCCCGACGAGCGGGTCGAGGGCGTTTTTCATGGCCGCTTCGCTCAAGTCCCTCGAGAACTCGGCCAGAAGCGGCGTTTCCTTCGCCCTCGGCATCGTGGTCTTTTCGTTCAGGAGCGCCACGATGTCCTCGCGGACCGTGTTGAGGCGCATCCCCTTTTCCATCAGGATCGTGGCGGCGACGGAGCGTTCCTCGCGCAGGATCCCGAGCAACAGGTGTTCGGTGCCGATGTAGTTGTGGAGCAGGCGGTCGGCCTCTTCGGCCGCAAACTGCAGCACGCGCTTGGTTTCCGCGCTGAAGGGGATCTCGACGGAGGTCGAGACCTTCTCCTTGAACACGGTACGGCCTTCGATTTCTTTCCGGATGCTGTCGAGCGAGAGGTGAGAGCGCGCAAAAATGCGGCTCGTCAGCCCCTTACCCTCCCGAATCAGCCCCAGCAGGAGGTGCTCGGTCTCGATCGAAATGCTTCCGAGCTGAGAGGCTTCATAACGCGCGAAGAAGAGGACACGTCGCGCGCGTTCCGTATAGCGTTCGAACATCGAATTCCTATTGGTGTATCGGCGCAGCGTGAGGGCATCGCCAGCCTTGTCCACATTATAAGGCAAAGGATGGGCCCGGCCAACGCCTTTCTCATGCGTAAGTGCGTTTAACAACGAGGGTTAGACGACCTACACGCCGTAAGACGTCGGTCTGGGGGCCCGGGGTTCGGAGGTGGCGGGGCGTTTCGGGGATTCGCGTCGCGGTTCGGGTTCCGCGTCGCGCGTTCGGGGTTTCGTGTCGCGGTTCGGGGCTCCGCTGCCCTCAGCGTGCTTCCCGCAGTTTCCCGTCTTCCAGCCGCAGCACCCGGTCGCACGCGGCGGCCAGACGCGGGTTGTGGGTCGCGATGATCGACGTCAGCCCGCGTTCGCGGTGCATCTCGCGCAGCAGATCGTGCAGCGTCTCCGCGGTGTGCTCGTCGAGATCGCCCGTCGGCTCGTCCGCCAGCAGGACCGACGGCTCCATGACGAGCGCGCGCGCGATCGCGACGCGCTGCTGCTCGCCGCCCGACAACATCCCGGGCTTGTGCACGAAGCGGTCGGCGAGACCGACGCGCTCGAGGAGCAGCGCCGCGCGTTCCTCGCGCTCGGCCGCGGGTCGACGCGCGATCCGCATCGGCATGCCGGCGTTCTCCAGCGCGGTGAACTCGGGCAGCAGATGATGAAACTGAAAGACGAAGCCGACGTGCCGGTTGCGGAATGCGACCAGCGCGTCGGGCTTCATCTCGAAGAGCGTGGCGTCGCCGATACGGATGCGGCCGGCGTCGATGGCGTCGAGCCCGCCGAGCACGTGCAGCAACGTACTCTTGCCGACGCCCGAGGCGCCGACGACAGCCACCATCTCGCCGCGCTCGACGCGCAGGTCGAGGCCGCGCAGCACGGACACCCGACTCGCGCCGACTTCGTAGGCCTTGTCGACGCCGAGGGCTTCAATGAACGCCGCCATTCAGCATCCGCCCGTCGCCGCGCGGTTGGGGTCTGACCCCAACCGCGCCGGACGATGGCATAATCGGGGTCTGACCCCAATTTGGGTGGAAGTGTGTCCGGTTGGGGTCAGACCCCCACACGTTGTCATTGGTACCGCAGCGCCTGAGCAGGGTCGAGCCTGGACGCCTGACGGG
>Ga0310811_10011803_pt1 | contig 11343 bp, 6 predicted proteins | sample YCmetagenome_FD_207642 | JGI IMG/M metagenome (GOLD analysis project Ga0310811, IMG submission 207642) | Soil microbial communities from experimental microcosm in Duke University, North Carolina, United States - YC | ecosystem: Engineered > Artificial ecosystem > Soil microcosm > Unclassified ... | reverse complement strand
CGCGCGGTGGGCCCCGCGACCCAGGTGCTCGCCGATCGATCGCCACTCGTTCGCGAGGCGGCGGCGGGAACACTCGGGCACCTGGAGGCGAAGTCCGCTGTCGCCGACCTGCTGCGCCTGTTGAAGAACGATCGCGTCGCCTCCGTCCGCCGCACGGCGGCCTGGGCCGTCACCACGATGGGAGCCGAGGATGCGGCCCAGGACCTCGCGAGCGCGCTGGCAAAGGATACCGACGCGAGCGTGCGCGAGATGTGCGCGTGGGGGCTCGGGAATCTCGAGCGCGGGAGCACGACCACGGGTGCTCTGTTGTCGGCTGCAAAGCGCGATGAGAGCGCCGACGTGCGCGAGAGCGCGGTGTGGTCGATCGCCCAGCACGGCGACGCAGCGATGGCCGCGGGACTGGGGGAGGTGTTGGAGTCCGACCGCAGCGCCGACGTGCGCAGCACGGCGGCATGGGCGCTGGGCCAGCTCGGCTTGGGCTCGGCACCGAGGGGACTGATCTCGGCGCTCGCCGATCGCGATCGCGACGTGCGCCTCGCCGCTGCATGGGCGCTGGGGGAGATCGAGGACAAGAGTGTGCTGCCCGCGCTACGAGCCGCGTTGGCGAAGGAGACCGACGACGAGGTGCGCAAAGCCCAGCTGCGGGCACTGGTTCACTCCGGCGAGCCGGCCGAGCAACTCACCAGCCTGCTCGAGTCGGCGGACCCGGAGGTGCGGAAGACCGCGATCCGCGGCATCGCGGGACAGCGCGGGCTCGATCCATGGCCGTGGCCGCAGCCACGCCCACGTCCGTTCCCGTGACACCGCATCCGTCCCGTCCGTTACGCGGGGACCGGTGAGGCTTCGGTCACAGCTCTCGCGTGCCGCCATTGCTGGCAGAGGTCGCGCGCAGCGGCATGCCATTGCGGCCACTTGAACGTGAAGCCGTGCTCGAGCAGTCGCCGGGGGTAGGACCACCGGCTCTTCAAGACCAGCTCGGGCTCGGTGCGCAGCAGCCACGCACCCATCGCCAGCACCAGCGAGGATGCGGGCAGTCCGATCGGTGTGCCCCAGGCCTGGCGGAACACGCGCATGAACTCGGCGTTCGGGAGCGAGTTCGGGGAGGTGACGTTGACCACGCCCTCGATCTCGGTGTGCTCGAGGAGCCAGCGCACCACCCGCACGTAGTCTTCTTCGTGGATCCACGACACCATCTGCCGGCCGTCGCCCACGGTGCCTCCGAGGCCCCAGCGCACGAGGCCGAGCATGACGTCGAACGTGCCACCGCGCTCGGGGCGCATCACGATCGAGCTTCGCAGCGCGACGCGCCGCGTGTGCGGGACGTTCGCGCTGGCGAGCGTGTCCTCCCATGCCCGGACGATGCCGACGCTGAATCCCCAGGGCCTTGGCGACTCGGCCTCGCCGGTGCCGAGCCGGCCCGTCGCCTCGTCGTTCCAGGCGTCGAAACGGTGGGAGTAGACGGTGGCGCTGCTCATCTGGAGCCACGTGCGCGGCGGGCGGGCGGCGCGCGCGATCGCCTCGCCCACGACGCGGGTCGAGTGCACGCGCGAGCCGATCATCTCGCGGCGATTCTCGAGGTTGTAGCGACAGTTGACGCTCCGGCCGGCGAGGTTGATCACCACATCGCAGCCGTCCAGCTCGCTCGCCCAGGGCCCGAGCGTGGCGCCGTCCCAGCGTACGACGCGCCAGGGGGCCGGCCGGGGCTCGCGCGAGAGCACCACGACCTCGAGGCCGTCGTCGTGGAACGCGCGGGCGAGCAGGCTCCCGAGCTGTCCCGATCCGCCTGGAAGCACGATCTTCCTCATGATGAGACTCCTTCCGTATCGAGGAACCGCGCCCGATCCTCCGGCCGCGGAAGCACGCACGAATCGGCCGCGCCCAGGATGTGGTGGCGGTGGCGCGCCACCACGTCGTACGCCGCGTCGAGCCAGCGCCGGGGGAGCACGCGGAACGCCGAGGCCATGCTCCAGGGCCAGCCCAGGGCCTGCAACGTCACCAGTGCCGCGGTGGCGCGGGCATGGAGCGCGGGCTTTCCGCCCTGGTAGTCCGCGAGCAGGTAGAACGTGGTGAGGTCCGCCGGCCGACCCCCGAACGGCTCCAGCACCCGCGCGGCGACCGCGCCCTGCAACGCCGCGAAGTGGAACACCGCCCGTCGATCGCGTGCGAGGACGAACTGGACCGCCGCGCTGCAGAAGCCGCATTCGCCGTCGTAGAGCATCAGGTGGTGCCGATCCGCTTGCTGTTTCCGAGCGCTCATGGAATAATGGTAAACATGCTCACCAAAAATAGCAAGCCCAAGAAACGCGGCCGCCCGCCGGGGCGGACGGCCGAGGGGGAGGCCACCCGGGAGCGTCTCTACCGAACCGCCATCGAGTTGTTCAGCGAGCGCGGGTACGAGGCGGCGACGCTGCGCGACGTGGCCGCCCGGGCGGACGTCAGCCCGACGCTGCTCTACCGCTACTTCCCCAACAAGCGCGCGGTGGTGCTGGCGCTCTACGACGAGCTGTCGGAGGCGTTCGCGGCGAACGCGAGGTTACCGGCCGGTCATTGGCGCGATCGGTTCGTCCGCGCGCTCGAGTTGAGTCTCGAGGTGCTCGGGCCGCACCGCGTGACGCTGCGCGCGCTGGCGCCGGTGATGGTGGGGGACACCGAGGAGGGCGTGTTCGCCGAGCGCACCGCGTTCTCTCGCGTGCGCGTGCAGTCCGTGTTCCGCGACGCCGTCGTGGGTGCCAAGGATGCCCCGGCGCCCGCGTTCGCCGAGTCGCTCGGGCGATTGCTGTACCTGATGCACCTGGGCGTCATCCTGTGGTGGCTCCTGGACCGCAGTCCACGCCAGCGCGCGACGCGCGCACTCGTGAGCCTGCTCGAGCGCGCGATGCCTTCGGCGGGGCTGGCGCTCAAGCTGCCGATCGTGCGCGGTTTCGTGAGCAGGGCGGACGAGCTGTTCGTGGAGGGGCTGATCGGCGCGGGCGAGCACTAGGCTCCGTTTGAATCCGAGGTCGTGACTTCGCAGACGGGCCACGGCGTGCGCTAGATTCGGCTTCGTGGCCCAGCCTCGGCGGATCCTGCACATCGACATGGACGCGTTCTACGCCTCGGTCGAGCAGCGCGACCGGCCGGAGTTGCGCGGGCGGCCGGTCGCGGTGGGCGGCTCGCCGGAGTCGCGCGGGGTCGTGGCCGCGGCCAGCTACGAGGCGCGTGCGTTCGGCGTGCGCTCCGCGATACCGATGAGCCAGGCGCTGAGGCTCTGTCCGGAGCTCACCATCATCTCGCCGGACTTCTCGAAGTACCGCGCGGTGTCGTCCCAGGTGTTCGCGCTCTATAGAGAGGTCACGCCGCTCGTGGAGCCGTTGTCTTTGGACGAGGCCTACCTGGACGTCACCGAGAACGCGTGGGCCGAGCCGCTCGGCATGGAGGTGGCGAAGCGGCTCAAGAGCGCGATCCGCGAGGCCACGCAGCTCACCGCCTCGGCCGGCGTCGCTCCGAACAAGTTCCTCGCCAAGATCGCGTCGGGCTGGAAGAAGCCCGACGGCCTGACCGTGGTGGCTCCGGAGCGGGTCGAGCCGTTCCTGCAGCAACTCCCGGTCGACGCGCTCTGGGGTGTGGGGCCGGTGACGGCGCGGCGGTTGCGGGAGCGAGGGATCGAGCGCCTCGTCGACGTCCGGAGCGCCGCACCGGATCTCCTCCGCAGCGTCGTCGGCAGCATGGCCGACTCTCTCCTCAAGCTGGCGATGGGCGAGGACGACCGCCCTGTCGAGCCGAACCGCAAGCCCAAGTCCTCGACCTCGGAAGTCACCTATGCCGAGGACCTCACCGATCCCGGCATGATCCGCGACGAGATCGCTGGGATGGCGCGCGACAACGCGCTGTGGCTCGGGCGCAAGGGATTCGTCGCGCGCACGGTGGTGATCAAGGTCCGCTACGCCGACTTCAGCACGATCACCCGCAGCCACTCCGACCGGCCCACGAACGATGTCGAAGGGATCGTTCGGCGCGCGGTGGCGCTGATCGAGAAGACCGAAGCGGGGAAGCGCGCCGTGCGCCTGCTCGGCGCGGGGGTTTCGAACCTGGAGCCGCTGGGAGGCGGCGCGGAGGACGGCGCACTCGAGCTGGATCTCGGGTCCGGCCCGTGAAGACCGAGGCGGCCACCCGAAGGAGGGTGGCCGCCCGGTGACCAGGACCAGCGGTCGGGGTGAACGCTCGACGTCACCGCACGAGAACAAAGCTCCTCACGAAGCGGCGGCCGGAGACCTCGAGGGTGAAGTAGTAGAGCCCGGACCGAGCCTGGCCGCCATCACCCTTTCCGGTCCACGACACATCGTGCTGCCCGGCCGGGAGCACGTCATCCACCAGCGATGCGACACGACGTCCCATGACGTCCGAGACCGTCAGCCGCACCCTGGCTTCCTGCGGCAGCCCGAACGAGACATAGGACACGCCGTGCGACGGGTTCGGCTTCGGGCTCGACAGCGAGAGCACCGCTGGCCGCGGGCCCACGCCCAGCCACCCATCACAGATGTTCGCCGGTGAGGCGCTGTTGCGCGGACCCGGCGAGCTACTGGCGAAGTCCGCGAGGTTGTCGTTCGTCTCGTCACACCCGCCATGGCCGCGGAACGTGGCGGTGGTGTTGCTCATCGCGGAGGCCGGCGCGGACTCGGAGAAGTCCGCCGCTCCGTAGCCCAGCAGATCGACGATGGTCGGGCTCGACGGGGTCCCACCCGTCAAGACGACGTTCGTGTTGACCAGCGCGAGCTTGCCGTCGGCCGCACCCAGGTTGATCGTGCCGATGGCGTCAGGGGCGGGAAGACCCGTGGACCCGCCGCCGCCCGACGACTGCTTCACCAGGTAGTAGTGACCCGGTGGCACGACGCCGATCAACGTCGTGGTGCTCCACACGGTGCCGGTCGCGGATGCGTACTGGACCGTCCAGCCGGTGATGTTCGCCGGGGCGTTGCCGCGGTTGTAGAGCTCCACGTAGTCGTTCGTGTAGCTCGCCCCGCTGTTCCCGCCGCCGCCGTAGAGCTGGCTGATCACCATCTGGCTCGCGAGGTTGTTGGGCAAGAAGTGTGCGGTGACCACGAGGTCCGAGTTCATGGTCACGTTGTTCGGCGTGGCACTGCCGGTCGCACCCCCGGACCAGTGATCGAAGTGATAGCCGTCCGCCGGGGTCGCCGTGAGCTGCACGCTCGCGCCGGAGGCGTAGCTGGCGAGGTCGGGCGACTTGGAGACGCTCCCGGAGGCCGGCGGATCCACGTTCACCGTCAGCGTGAACGTGCAGTTGTTCGCCGGTGCCGCGCTGTTGTGCGGGTTCGGGGAGCCCGGATGGAGGTCGGCGGAGTTGTTGTCGGTGTCCACGCAGCCGCTGCCGTCCCGCACCTCGGCGGTGGTGTTCGTGAGCGCCGCGGCTGGGGAGGTCTCGGAGCAGTTCGCCGCGCCGTATCCGACCAGGTCCTCGATCGTGAGGCCGCCCGGACACGTGCCGGAGAGCGCCGTGGCGTCATTGACGAGCGCGACCTTGCCCGCCGTCGCGCTCATCGCGATGCCGCCGGTCGCGTCCGGTGTCGGCAGCGCCAACGACCCGCCGGATCCGGCGGCCTCCTGCACGAGGAAGTACTGGTGCGGCTGGATCGAGCCCGAGAGCGCCGTGCTGGACCAGGTGCCGCCGGAGGCCGACGCGTACTGCACCGTCCAGCCGCTCAGGTCCACCGGGTCCGAGCCACGGTTGTAGAGCTCGATGTAGTCGTTCGTGTACAGCGCGCCGACGTTGCCGCCGCCGCCGTACACCTGGCTCACCACCACCTGGTTCTTGGCGAACGATGCGGTCACCGTGAGGTCGGCCTGGACGTTCGTGTCCGTACGCGTTGCCGTGAGCACGGCATCGCTCCAGCTCACGAAGTGGTACCCGGCATTCGGGACCGCGGTGACGGCGCTGCCATCGGCGCCGTGGTTCACGGTCTGCGGCGTGGTGCCGCTGATGGACCCGTTGGGTCCGGCGTTGTAGGTGAGCGTGTACTGGTTGATCGCGAACGACGCCGTCACCGTGATGTCGCCCTGGACGTTCGTGTCCGTGCGGGTGGCGGTGAGCACGCCGTCGCTCCAGCTCACGAAATGATAGCCGGCGTTGGGGACGGCCGTGACCGCGGTGCCATCGGCGCCCTGCGCCACATTCTGCGGCGTGGTGCCCGAGATGCTGCCATTGGCGCCCGCGTTGTAGGTGAGCGTGAACGAGGTGACCGCGAACGTCGCCGTCACCGTGATGTCGCCCTGGACGTTCGTGTCCGTACGCGTGGCGGTGAGCACGCCGTCACTCCAGCTCACGAAGTGATAGCCGGAGTTCGCGACCGCGGTGACCGCGGTGCCGTCGGCGCCGTGGTTCACGGTCTGCGGCGTGGTGCCGCTGATCGACCCGTTGGCGCCGGCGTTGTAGGTGAGCGTGTGCTGGTTGATGGCGAACGACGCGGTGACCGTGATGTCGCCCTGGACGTTCGTATCCGTGCGTGTGGCCGTGAGCACGCCGTCGCTCCAGCTCACGAAGTGATAGTTCGCGTCCGGGACCGCGGTGACCGCGGTGCCGTCGGCGCCGTGGTTCACGGTCTGCGGCGTGGTGCCGCTGATGGACCCGTTCGCCCCCGCGTTGTAGGTGAGCGTGTGCTGGTTGATCGCGAACGTCGCCGTCACGGTGAGATCGGACTGGACGTTCATGTCCGTGCGCGCGGCGGTGAGCACGCCGTCGCTCCAGCTCACGAAGTGGTAGTTGGGATCGGCGACCGCGGTGACGGCCGAGCCGTTCCCGCCGTAGGTCACGGACTGCGGCGTGGTGCCCGAGATGCTGCCGTTGGCCCCAGCCAGGTAGGTGAGCGTGCGCTGGCAGCTCACCGCGCTCGAGGCGCTGTTGTGCGGGTTCACGGCACCGGAGGCGAAGTCCGTGGCATTGTCGTCGGTGTCCGCGCAGCCCGAGGCATTGCGCACCGCGGCAGTGGTGTTGACGAGGCCGGGGCCCGCCCCCGCGCCTTCGAAGCAGTTGGCGGTACCGTAGCCGAGGAAGTCGAGGACGCCGCCCGTCGGGCAGGACCCGGAGAGGGCGGTGGTGCTGCTCACCAGCGCCACTTTGCCGTTGTTGGCGCTCATGGGGATGCTGCCGCTGGCGTCGGCCACCGGAAGGTTCGCGCCGTTGCCTGCGCCGGCTGCCTCCTGGACGAGGTAGTAGCCACCCGCCGGGATCGACCCCGCGAGGTTCGTGACCTGCCAGGTCGTGCCCGCCGTGGAAGCGTACTGGACCGAATAGCCGGCGAGGCTGATCGTCGTGGCGCCGCGATTGTGCAGCTCGATGAAGTCGTTCTTGTAGGGCGCGCCGCTGTTGCCGCCGCCGCCGAAGACCTGGCTGATGACGAGATCGGACGGCGTGGCGCGTGCGGGCGCCACGATGAAGGCGGCCGAAAGCAACAGGAGCGTGGTGGCGAGAGGGATTCTGAATACGGCGGGACCGCGCCATTGCGTGATCATGCTTGAGCCCTCACTCCCTGTGCGGCTGCGCCGGCAGGGTGATCAGTTGAGGACGGGCGGCTCGCGCACGTCGGGGGCCGGGCAGGCGTCGCGGGGCAGGGATCGCGGGGGACCGGCCAGCGCCTCGTGCGCCGCCGGGGACGGGACTGGTCCTCCTTCCTGCACCACGCACAAGACACACGCTGGGTGCAGAGGTCCGCGAGATCGGGGGCTCACACGGTGTGACGCGAGCACCGGGCCCCGAAGTGGCCATCGAGTCAGATGGACCGGGGTCCGTGAAACGATCGTCAGCCCGACGCTGGGGGCACGAACCGGCGCGAAGCGAGCGCGGCGGGTGACGCGGACCCGCGGGGGGCGGATCGGCGTTGGGACGTGTGCGAAGGCTAGTTAAACCGCTCCACCCACCGCAAGTGAATTTGCGAAAGCCAGCTCACTTCCGAGCACCCGAAGCGACCGGTTCGTAAGCGTCGCTGCCTAACGCGTGCAGTCGCCCATGTTTGGCGAAACACGAACGTGGATCGAAGGCAGGGCGGAGAGGTTCTACCTCGTCGTATCCGCCGGTGTCGTCGCGGGGTGGTGCACGAGGGCGCTCTTCACCGTGTCCACGAGCGCCTCCCACGCGTGCGCCAGGCTGTCGCGTGGTGAGATCGTGCTGTCGAACGGCGGCGTGCCGTGGAGCGAGTCGTGCGCCACGCGGTCCAGGTGCGCGGGCGGCGCAGAGCTGCGATGCCGCGGCGTGTCCGCCACACTCGTCTCCTCCGTGCGCGTGCGGGCACCGCGTGCGAGCGTCGCCACGCGCATGGTGACGTTGCCGAGTGCCTTCGCCACCTGCAGGAACTCGGCGCCCGGCGGCTTCACCCAGCGGATGGCGAAGTAGTTGCGCTCCTCCTCGGGCCCACCGGGCATCATCCACGGCTTCCAGCCGACCGGGCAGCCGAGGGTGGTCGCGGGGATCTCGTCGGAGATGTAGCCCTCTTCGCCGTCGACTTTCACCAGCGCGCGCGGACCGACCCACACCTGCCGCGCGTGACGGCCGCTCGAGCTCGGGCCTTCGGGCGGGCTCAGGTTGTAATGCGCGAGTGCGCCCAGGTAGCGGAAGCGCGCGTCGTCGGTGGTGTCGCGCACGAAGTTCGCCCAGTGCCCGCGGCTGAACAGCATGCTCGCCCAGGTCTCGATGGCGCGGAAGTCGTGCGAGGTGAGCGTGACGCTGTCGGTGTTCGCGCGGCGCACGGCCGACTCGAACGACATCATGGCGCGCGCGTACTCGGGCTGGCCGGCGGCCATGAGCCGGTCGGCCTCGTGCTGGATGAACCGGCTCGTGTCCTCCAGCGCCAACAGGTAGAAGCGGTTGTAGAGCCGCTGCTGATCGAGCACGGCCGCGAACGTGGCCGCGTCGGGCTGTGAGCTCATGAACGCGGGCTCGAGCAGCACGCGGCGCCAGGCTTCGCGCGTGAGGATGCGCTGGATGCCGGGCAGCTCGAGCAGCGCGCGCTGCACGCGCGGGTTGCCGATCGACGCCTCCCACTGGCCGAGGCGGTAGCCGATCGAGTAGCCGGAGCAAAGTCCCAGCAGGCCGGTGACGATGCCCACGGGCCGCACGTAGTCGAGCGTCTTCTGCGTCAGCTCATCGAACTGGCCCTGCGTGAGCGCCATCGTCGAGGAGTCGGGCACCGCGATCCAGCAGCCCTCGCCGGCGTGGCCTCGCAGCCTCAGCGCCGAGTAATGGGCGCCGCTGAACGCGCGGTCGTAGCGCCGCCCGAAGCCGCTGGTGACGAAGCGGCGCTGGTCCACGTCGTACTCCGCGAACGGCTTGCCGAACGCCGTCAGCTCGACGACGAAGTGAACGGTCGTGTCCGAGGGCGAGTCGCGGTAGGAGTAGACCTGCAGGTTGTCGAACACCTGCTCGGTGGGGACGGGGATGGGGTTCCGCACCTCCTCGCGGCCGACCAGGAAGCCGAGCAGGCAGAGCCCGAGAAAGCCCAGCAACACACTACTCATCAAGGCCTTGCGCGTCGTCCTCCAGACGAAGCCCAAGGTCTTGCTGAGCAGGATGGGGCTGATGCGGAGTCGGCGGCGTCCCACGAGGCCCGGTATCGGCCGCCAAGGCGAGTGGGTTCACCATCTTGCACGACGGGGGTGAATCCACCCACCGGCCAAGAACGGCCGGGCGGCGCCGATCGCGCACCGCCCGGCCGTGTCGTGAGCCAACCGCCGTCACCGCTCCTGTTTGCCGTCCTCCATGCCTTCGCGGATCTGGCGGCGGATCGCCTCGGCCTCGGCGCTCCGTGCCGTCGAGGGCGCGGTGGCGTCGCCACTGACCTTCTCCGAGAGCAGCAGCGTCAGCAGCGCCTGCATGACGTTCCCGGTCGTGACGTTGCCGCCGCCGTTGCCATCGTGGCCGCCGCCGCCCACCACGACGCGCGGCACCACGTCCACGCCCGAAGCCTGGATGGCCTCGGAGAACCGATTCATGACCATCTGCGTGAGCTGGAACCGCGGGCCGCCGTAGGCTCGCACCTGCTCCTCGATCGCCAGCGCCTGCGCGACACCGACGCGCGCCGCGCGCTGCGCGTCCGCTCCGGCGAGCGCCAGCACCTTGCCGGCCTCGCCCTGGCCCAGCACCGTGATGCGATTGGCCTCGGCCCCGGCGATGGTCTGGATCTTCACCGCCTCCTGTTGCGCGCGCGCCACGTCGGCCTTGCCGTTGTTGGCCTGGACCACGATCGACAGCTCGGACTCGGTGATGTTCGTCTGCTGCTTGGCCCGAGCTTCGGCCTCACGCAGCTCGCGCTCCTTCACCGCCGCCATCTGCTGGCGGTTGTAGGTCTCGACCTGCTCCGTGGCGATCTGCCGCGAGCGCAGCTGGAGCAGGATCTGCTCGATCTGCCCGCCGGGCGCGCCGGACGTGGGCGTGCCGATCAGCACTTCCTGCAGCTCGAGGTTGTACTGGCCGAACTTCTCCTTCATCTGCTGGCCGGCGATCTGCTGGATGTCGCTGCGCTCCTGGATCAACTGGATGAGCGTGCGCGTCTGCCCGATGTTCTTGAAGTACGCCGACACCATCGGATCCAGCGTCTGCTCGACCAGCTTCTTGATGTCGCCGAAGCGCTGGATCACGAGCGGCGCTTTCCGGTAGTCGATGTGCACGACGACCGAGAGCGGCAGCGACGGCTCGAACGCGTCCTTGGTGATCAGCGCCACCTCGGAGAGATTCTCGTCGTACTTGTGCGATCCCGTCTCGCCGCGCGTCCACTTGAGGATGAAGTTCGTGGTCGGGACCATGATGCACTTGCCCGCGTACGTGTTGAACGCGTACTTGCCGGGCAGGAGCCCCTCGCTCCACACGCCGCGCGTGCCCTTGAGCACCAGCTCGCCGTGCTTGTACTCGGCGCCCGAGACGTCAGCGCCGGCCTCGCCCGTGTACGACACGACCACGCCGACGTTACCCACCTCGACCACGGTCTTCGGGACCATCTCCACCGTGGCGAACAGCCGGTTGATGTAGTACGTGCCCTCCACCAGGACTTGAAGCTGGCGGCCGCGCAGCCCGCCGGCCGCGAGGAAGCGTTCCGGGTCCTGGAAGCTGTTGTGGTAGGTCTCGCGGATCGACGCGTCCTCGCCGACCGTGGGCGCGATGATCTGGCCCGGCGGCAGCGACGGGCCGTCGTGCACCGTGACGATGCCGATGTTGTCGTCGGTGCCCTTGATCACCACGGGCGCGAACCCCTCGCGCTCGCGGAGCACCTTGGCCATGCGCTGGAACACTTCCTCTTCGCCCTTCTCGAGCGGGAGGTAGTAGAGGCGTTCCTCGGTGATGACCACGAACTGGGCGAGGTTCAA
>Ga0310811_10011802_pt1 | contig 11343 bp, 10 predicted proteins | sample YCmetagenome_FD_207642 | JGI IMG/M metagenome (GOLD analysis project Ga0310811, IMG submission 207642) | Soil microbial communities from experimental microcosm in Duke University, North Carolina, United States - YC | ecosystem: Engineered > Artificial ecosystem > Soil microcosm > Unclassified ... | reverse complement strand
GGTCCATGACGATGGAGGAGGTAAGCATGTCGGCTGGTACGTTGGTCGTCCTCGTTCTCGCGCTGCTCGTCGTCTACGTCATCGCCAAAACGGCCGTGGTCGTGCCGCAGCAGAGCGCGTACGTCGTAGAACGTCTCGGCAAATATTCCGACACGTTGAATGCGGGTTTTCATATCCTGTTGCCCTTCATCGATACCATCCGTTATCGGCATTCTCTGAAGGAAACTGCGGTTGATATCCCGGAGCAAATCTGCATCACACGCGACAACGTCCAAGTGGCCGTCGACGGCATTTTGTATCTCAAGGTGCTCAACCCGGAGCGTGCGTCCTACGGGATCAGCGATTATCATTTCGCGCTCTCGCAGCTGGCGCAGACGACGTTGCGCAGCGAGATCGGAAAAATCGAACTCGACCGCACGTTCGAGGAACGCACCACCATTAACATCCAGGTGGTGAATGAACTCGACAAGGCGTCGGAGCCCTGGGGCGTGAAGGTCTTGCGCTATGAAATCAAGAACATTACCCCGCCAAAAGGCGTGCTTGATGCGATGGAAAAACAGATGCGCGCGGAACGCGAAAAGCGGGCCTTGATACTGACCTCTGAAGGCGAACGCGATGCAGCGATCAACCAGGCGGAAGGCGATAAACAACAGGTCATCAAGGCGTCGGAGGCCAAGAAACAGCAACAAATCAATGAGGCGGAGGGAGCGGCCGCCGCGATTCTTGCCATCGCGCAAGCCACCGCGGAAGGATTGCGAAAGGTGGCTGAGGCCGTCCAAATCCCCGGCGGGCAGCAGGCGGTCCAGCTGAGAGTGGCGGAACAATACATTTCAAAATTCGGCGAGCTCGCCAAAACCAACAACACGCTCATCCTCCCTGCCAGCGTGTCCGATGTGGGCTCGATGATCGCCGTGGCCATGAATGCCATCAGACAGACCACTCCCTCGGCTCCGGCCAAATCCTGATATGGGGAAGGCGAAGGACGTTTGACAGGATGGGACCCCTCGCCTAGAATTGCCTTCGATGCGCGACTTCGTCCTTCAGGCTTTCAACGACAGCGCGGCCGTCAAGCAACAATTCGTGCGCGAGCATGCCGACCGGATCGTCGAGGTGGCCAAGCTCATCGTCCTGGCGTTTCGCGAAGGGCATAAAGTCTTGCTCTTCGGCAACGGAGGCAGCGCCACGGACGCCGCTCATATTGCGGCGGAATTCGTCGGACGGTATAAGCGCGAGCGCGCTCCCTTGCCGGCCATCGCCCTTGCCACGGACATCGCCGCCATTACCTGTATTGCGAACGATTATGGCTACGACGAGCTGTTCGCCCGCCAGGTGCGCGCCCACGGACACAAGGGCGACATTGCGATCGCGATCAGCACCAGCGGGAACTCTCCCAACGTCTTGAAAGGCGTCGCGGCTGCGAAAGAATGTGGACTGACCACCATCGGATGGACTGGCGGCACCGGCGGTCAGCTGGCTGCGCTGGTCGATTTCCCATTCGTCGTGCCATCCAAGGTCACGGCCCGCATTCAAGAGAGTCACATCACGCTCGGGCACGTGCTCTGCGAATTGACAGAGGAAGAGCTCCTTGGCAAAGCTTCCTGACCGGTCCGCCTCCTCCAACAGAACGCCTCGCCTGATCCCTCCGATCAACGTTTCCAATCTCAAGACGTATCCGCTGAACAAACGGCACAGCAAGGTCAAGGTGTCCGACTTTGCGAAGCCCTGGCGAAGCGGGGGCAGTTTCAGTCTCTTCTATAGAACGCTTCCCGATATTCTCGCGGTGAAAACACTGCGCGCGGTGGCCGGGGCCATCGCACAGGCCCGGCGCAAGCGGCGGCCGGTGGTCGTCGGCATTGGTGCCCATGTGATTAAGGTCGGCCTGACCCCGATTCTGGTTCATTGGATGGAACAGGGCGTCGTCACTGCCGTGGCGATGAACGGCGCCGGCATCATCCATGATTTCGAGCTGGCCTTGATGGGCCATACCTCCGAGGAGGTGGATGACGAAATCGATGACGGGCGCTTCGGGATGGCGGAGGAAACCGGCAGCATCCTCAACGAGGCCATCACGCTCGGCTACAACAAGGGACAAGGCTTGGGAGAGGCCGTCGGTGGCTACATCAACCGTTCGAAAGGACGGTTTCCCAACCGCGGAACGAGTGTGCTGGCCGCAGGCGCCAAACTTGGGATTCCCGTTACGGTCCATGTCGCCGTGGGTACGGACATCATCCACATGCATCCGGCGGCCGACGGCGCGGCGATCGGCGCCACTTCACTGCTCGATTTTCGACGGCTGGCGGCGGTGGTCGCTCAGATGGAAGGCGGAGTGTACTTGAACATCGGCTCGGCGGTCGTCCTGCCGGAGGTGTTTCTCAAGACCGTCTCCCTCGGCCGCAACCTCGGTCATTCTCTATCCAATATCACGACCGTCAACATGGACTTCCTGGCTCATTACCGCCCCCTCACGAACGTCGTCCGACGGCCGACCCAGAAAGGCGGCAAGGGCTATTCGCTGATCGGACATCATGAAATCATGCTGCCTCTCCTCGTGGCTGCGGTGGCAGAAGAGCTGGGAACCAGCCGCGCATGATTCGGCCGAGTCCGCCCCTGACTTCGCCGGAACTCATCGATATCTGGAACCATCTCAATGCCCGGTATTTCGAGGGCGTCCTGCCGCCGGTCGCCATTGTGTGGAGCGCCCGCCTGACGTCATCCGTCGGCATGTTCGTCAGCCGAACGGGACCTCGTACCTCGCGGCGCGACGCGACGGTCCCGCATGCGGCGAAACGGGAGATTCGTCTTTCGATGCCGCTGTTGGCGTCATTGATGGCACGCTCCGCGTTTGGCAGGAACGAATTGGTCAACACGCTTGCGCATGAGATGATCCACCAGTGGCAATACGACGTTCTGAAGCGGCGACCCAATCACGGATCCGACTTTTTGAGGAAAATGAGAGAGATGAACCGGGACGGCATGCTCGCCGTGACGGTCTACCATGCGTTGAAGACGGAGGTGCAGGCTCTCTCGCGGTTTGCCTGGCGCTGCGGACGATGCGGTCGCATCTACCGGCGCCAGCGACGGACGATCCAACCGCGGCGCCACCATTGCGGCAGCTGCCGGGGCGCTCTTCAGGAAGTGTCCACAGAACATCTTCCTCGTCCATCGCCGGACGCTCAGGGCATGGCCAAGCCGTCCGGGCAGCCACGGATTTTGCGTCAACTCGAACTGGATTTTTCCTCTCCGTAGCTCTAGGCTTTCACCGATCTGCCAACTGCCCGACGGGTCCGGTTGCCCAAATGTCCCGATGGCCGCGCCAGATTCTCTTCGGGGACGTCGATGCGATGTTCGCGTCGGCGGCGGTCGTCAAAGAGCCGCACCTCGCCGGGAAACCGATTGCCGTCGGCGGGCCGCCGCCGCGAGGGATTATCGCCGCAGCGAGTTATGCCGTCCGCCGCTTCGGCGTGCGGTCAGCAATGCCGACCGTTGAAGCACTGCGTCTGTGTCCGCAGCTCATGTTGATTCCTCCAGACCGGGCGCTGTACCGCCGCCTCCACGACGACATGCGAGCCGTGACCGATCGACTCTTCCCCGCCACGGAGTGGAGCAGCATCGACGAGTTCTATGCCGATACGACGGACTTGCAGACGCGCCATCCGGATCCCCGCTCGCTCGCGCGGCTCGTGAAGCAGTCGATCTTCGATGCCACCGGGCTGACGTGCACGGTCGCAGCAGCGACGGGTAAGACGGTCGCCAAAATCGCCGCGGATGCCTCAAAGCCAGACGGGCTGGCCGTGATCGAACCCGGCCAGGAGGCCGCCTTTCTCTGCCGCCTTCCCCCGCGGGCGCTGCCTGGCATCGGCCCTAAGACGGCTGCGCACTTGGAGCTCTTCGGCATCACGACGATCGGCGCGTTATTGGATCCGCAATGGGACCGGACCCTATCGCGCCTCTTCGGTTCCCGTCTTCCCTGGATTCGCGCGCTTGCGCAAGGTCAGGACCACGAGCCTGTCGTCGCCGACCGCGAATCGAAGAGTACGAGCCACGAAACCACATTCGAGCACGATACCACCGATGCCTTGTTTCTGGGAGAAATCCTCCGCGGCTTCCTGCGCACCCTCGCGCGCGATTTACGCCAGGAAGGTCTCGCTGCGGGAGCCTGCACGGTCAAGTTGAAAGATGCACGCTTTGCCATCACGACGAGGCAGCGGCGGTTTCCTCACCCGCTTAATTACGATCCGGAAATGTGGCCGACCGTCCGGCAGGCCCTGAACGACGCGATGAAGCCGCAGGCCTCCTATCGTCTCGCCGGACTCGCGCTCTCCTCGCTCGTCCCCGCTCCGCCCGGCTTGTATGATCAACAGCGCAGTAAGGCGGTGAAGGCGATGGATGCCATCATTGCCCGGCATGGCGCGGTCATCGGCCTGGGCGGCGTGGCGCGTGACGACGACGAGTGACCGAGGCACCCGGCCGATTCTCTTTCTATCTGACCGCACAGTCGGTATGATGAGGAGAGCATGCCTGAACACGTCGTGACCGCGGCGCAATTGATCCCCCTGCTCGAGCAGGCGCGCCGAGACAAGAAGCGCATCGTCTTCACCAACGGCTGCTTCGATCTCATGCATATCGGCCATACGCGATACCTCCGGGCGGCGAAGGCCCTCGGCGATCTCCTCGTCGTCGGGGTCAATAGCGACGCCTCAGTGCGAAGTTTGAACAAGGCGCCCGACCGGCCGATCGTCGGGGAGGCCCAGCGCGCGGAAGTCGTGGCCGCGCTCGCCTGCGTGGATTACGTCGTGCTCTTTCCTGAACCTGACCCGCTCAACCTGATCACGGCCCTGCAGCCCGATGTCCTGGTAAAGGGCGGCGACTGGGCGGTCGACCGGATCATCGGACGGGAGGTCGTGGAACGGCGCGGCGGCACCGTCAAGACAATACCATTGGTTCCTGGCATGTCGACGACCGCGCTGATCCAACGAATCCGGTCTTATCCCCACTAATGCCCGTGTCACGCGTATCTTCTTCACCAGTCACGGCTCTTTGTTGCTCAGCCGTTGCCGACGCGCTGACGGAGAGCGGCGCCCGTCCTTGTCTAACCGGCTTGCATGGGTCGACGGCGGGATTCACCTTGACGCAGCTGATGCATGCGAAGGCCGGCCAAGCCGGCGGGCGCCCCTGGCTGATCGTGACAAAAAGCGATGAGGCGGCGGGGCGTCTCTATGACGACCTGCGTTTTTATCACGAGCTGGCCGGTCTGCCGGACGCGTCGCTGGCGTTCTTCCCACGCTGGGAAACGCTGCCCTATGAAGCCACTGCCCCGCATGTCGGCCTCGTCGCCCGGCGCATGAACGCGCTGCAGCAGATTCGAACGTTGCCGGCGGCCAAAGTCGTAACCTCGATCGATGCCCTCATGCAGCGGCTCATGCCGGTGGAGATTTTTCTCCGTACCGTCCTGACGTTCAAAGTCGGTGCGGCGATCGAACGCGAGGTGCTGACCGCCGGCCTCCTCCGGTTGGGCTACCGGCGAGTGTCGGTCGTTGAAATTCCTGGCGAGTTCAGCATCCGCGGCGGCATCATCGACATTTTCTCGACCGCGTATGGCGACCCGTTGCGGGTGGAATTTCTCGGCGAAACGGTGGAATCCCTCCGTCTGTTCGATCCCGCGACGCAAAAATCGACGGCCAGGATGGACCGCGCCGTCGTCCTCCCCGCCCGCGAATACCTGAGGACGGGGACGGGCCCGGATGCGCTTGCGCCCATCGCCGCGGACGCGGAATGGCGCGCGCCGGATCTCTATGGCGACATGCAGACGCTCTTTGATTACTTTGCGGCAACGCCGCTGCTCGCATGGGACCAGCCGGCCGCGCTGCAGCAGGCCTGCACCGGCGCATGGGAGCGCATCGACGACGCGTATTTGCGGCGCAGCGACCAAGAGGAGACGGCGCCCTATCCGTCCCCGGAACGGCTGTTCCTGACATGGAAGGACATTGCCGTTCGGACGTCGGATTGGACGCAACTCGCCCTCGAACCGCTGGCGGAAGCGGACGGATCCTGGGAGCCCGTCGAGAGCTTTCCTGCCCAAACGCCGGGCAGCGCCGGATTGGGAGCGCGGGGGACGCCCTTCAGCCAGACGCTGGCCATCCTGGAACGGCTGCGGGACGCTTGCCGCGTCCTGCTCGTCGCGAGGAGCCGCGGCCAGGTTGATCGTCTCCTCGCGCTCCTGCGCGAGCACGATGTGCCGGCGATCGAATGGACGGCATCGAGCTGGGCCGCCTCGACGGACAAGCGCGCGCCGTTTTTCGTCCGCCACGGCGATCTTTCCGGCGGATTTTTGTCTTCAGAGTTGCGGTTCGCGGTCCTGACGGAAGACGAACTGTTCGCCAAAGGCGCCCGGCACAAGCCTCAGGCGAAGAGCAAGGCGGCGACTTTTCTCTCTTCACTGGAAGATCTCAACGTCGGCGACTACGTCGTACACGTGCAACACGGCATCGCCAAGTACCGAGGGCTGAAACGCCTGTCGGTCCAAGACTTCGACAGCGATTATCTGATTCTGGAATTTTACGGCGGCGATACGCTCTATGTTCCCTTGGACCGGCTCAACCAGGTCCAACGATACAGCGGGGCCGAGAGTCACGTCCCGCGGCTTGACCGCCTGGGCGGAACGAGCTGGGCAAGGACGACGGCCCGGGTCAAAAAGGACATCGAGGAAATGGCGCAGGAGTTGATCGACCTCTATGCCAACCGCGAGCTCGCCAAGCGCCATTCCTATGGGTACGAGAGCACGCTTTATCACGAGTTCGAGGCGGCGTTCGAGTACGAGGAGACGGCGGATCAGCTGAAAGCCGTCGAGGACATTACCCGGGACATGGCCTCGAGCAAGCCGATGGACCGGCTCGTCTGCGGCGACGTGGGGTACGGCAAGACCGAAGTGGCGATGCGCGCCGCTTTCAAAGCGGTGGAGGACAACCGTCAGGTGGCGGTGCTCGTGCCGACGACCCTGCTCGCCCATCAACATTACGACAACTTCGCCGAACGGTTCGCGCCGTTTCCGACCCGCGTCGCCTTACTGTCGCGCTTTCAGTCGGCCAAGGAGGCAAAAGCAATCCTCAAAGACGTCGCCGCCGGCTCGATCGACGTCGTCATCGGCACGCATCGCCTGCTTCAGAAGGACGTGCATTTCCGAAACCTCGGCCTCGTCATCATCGACGAGGAGCAGTGGTTCGGCGTGAAGCACAAGGAACGCCTCAAAGAATTGCGGACGCAGGTGGACGTGCTGACGCTCACCGCGACGCCGATTCCGCGGACGCTGCAAATGGCGATGGCCAGCGTGCGCGATCTGTCCATCATCGACACGCCGCCGGCCGGCCGGTTGTCCATCCGCACCCAGGTCGTGCGCTCGAGCGACAAACTCATCCGGCAAGCCATCCTGCGCGAGCTGGGACGGGGCGGGCAAGTGTTCTTCGTCCATAACCGCGTCGAGACGATGGAACGCACCGGCGCGTGGCTGCAGCAGATCGTCCCGGAGGCGCGGATGGTGATGGCGCACGGGCAGATGGATGCCAAACCCCTCGAAGGGGTCATGTTGAAATTTTTTCGCCGCGAGGCCGACGTCCTGATCGCTTCGGCCATCATTCAGTCGGGCATCGACGTGCCGAACGCCAACACGATCATCGTGAACCGTGCCGATACGTTCGGACTGGCGCAACTCTATCAGTTGCGCGGGCGCGTCGGCCGCAGCGGGGACCAAGCCTACGCGTACTTTCTCGTGCCGGACGAAGGCCAGCTTACGGACGACGCGCAAAAGCGCCTGACGGCCATCCAGCAGTTCACCGAGCTGGGATCGGGATTCCGCATCGCAGCAGCCGATTTGGAAATCCGCGGCGCCGGCAATCTGCTCGGCAAACAGCAGTCGGGCCATATCGCCGCGATCGGCCTCGATCTCTATATGCAAATGGTCGAACAGGCTGTGCACCGTCTGAAGGGCCAGGTCGTGGAGGAAGAGCCGGATCCCACGCTGCGCCTCAACGTATCGGCGTTCATTCCGGAAGAATACGTGCCGGATCCGCATCAGCGACTGTCGCTCTACAAACGTCTGTCTTCCTCGACGCAGATCGGCGATTTGGCGCTGCTGCACGGCGAGATCCAGGACCGCTTCGGACCGCCGCCGGAACCGGTGGAGCGGCTGCTCGAGGTCATGCAGATCCGCCTCCAGGCCAAGGCGTTGCGCCTGGCGTCCATCGAATTGAAAAGCGGGTCGGTCGTCGTCACGCTCGACGGCAAGAGCAAGGTGGACCAGACGGCGATCCAACGTCTCATGGACCGGTACAAATCCCGAATCCGTTTCCTGTCCCCGTTGGCCTTCGACCTCCAAATGCCGCATCAGGACTGGGCTTCCATCTTTCCCGAACTCACCGCAACCTTGCAAAGCCTCGGAGTCTGTGATACCAACAGCACAACAGCATCGCCTTCACGCGATTGATCCCACGAGGTTTGCACTCCGATGCATCGACCAATGACGGATTTGTCGGCTGCTTCGGCCGCCCGGCGGGCGGGCCTGCTGACGCTCGCGCTCGGGAATGCTCGCGTGCTGGGCCGGATGCACGCCGCCGCCATCTGAAGAGCGGGTCGTCGCCTTCGTGAATGGCAAACCGATCACGCAGACAGAATTCGACCATGAGTGGGGCGACCTTCCCGAGGCCACGAAAGCCCGGTACGAGAAGGAAGGCGGCCGTCAGGCCTTCCTCAAAGAGCTGGTCGACCATGAACTCCTGCTACAGGAAGCCCGCAAACAAGGCGTCGATCAGAGCGACGCCATCCGCGACCGCGTGCGGCGATACAAAGAAAAGCTGTTGATCGACGAATTGCTGAAAGACCGGATGAAGACGACCGTCGAGCTGACGAAGGATGAATTAGACCGCTACTATGAAGAGCACGCGGGGGAACTGCTGACCTCGTTGAAAGTGCGGGTCTCGCAGATGCTGCTGCCCAATTACCCGGCCGCCAAAGATCTCGAGACGCAGGTGAACAAGGGCGGCGATTTCTGGAAATTCGCTCAGCGCTATTCGATCGATTTTAAGACAAAAGCCAAAGGCGGCGACCTTGGACCGTACCGAAAAGGCCTGGTCGTGCCGGAGGTCGACGAGGTCATCAAGACGCTTAAGCCGGGCATGATCAGTGCCCCCATCAAGACGGATGCTGGTTACTATCTCGTGAGAATCGACGCCTTGGAGCCGGAAATCATCCAAGCCGATCTCGCGAAGCGGGAACGGCTAAGGCAGGAACTTCTATACGTCAAACGCAAGCAATACTTCGACAGCGTGATTGCGGAAATCAAGGCCAAGGCCGTCGTGAAAGTGGCCGATGGATCGCATCCGGTCGCCGACGGTTTGACGAAGCGGTAGCACGCGGCTGCTTCCGCATCCCTCGCTGATTCCTGTACAATCACCCGATACGTCGCGCGGCCTGTTGCCCGTCGCGTCGACACGCCATGATCATCTCTCGCACATCCATTCAGGCATCCCTCCTTGTGACCGTGCTGTCGGCCGGTGCCGTATTCGGCCTTCCGACTCCCTCTGTCGCCGCACACGTTGAAGATCGCATCGTCGCGATCGTCAACTCGGACTTGATCATGTTGTCGGACATGAAGCGGGAGCTGGCTCCCGAGCGCGAGCGGATCGAGAAGCACTACCGCGGCGACGAACGGGCCCGCCGCCTGCAGATGGCCGAAGCGATGGCGCTGACCACCATGATCGAGCGCCGTTTGCAGCTGCAGGAGGCGAAGGCGAGGAGCGTGGACGTCAGCGATAACGAAGTCAAGCAGGCCATCAAGCAATTGATTCAGCAGGGCGAAACGATCGACGAAAAGGATCCGGCCAGCGCGAAGAGCGTGCGCGATCAGCTGATCTTACTCAGAGTGGTCGACCGGGAAGTGCGCAGCGGCGTCATGGTCGCCGATCCCGAGATGAAGCGGTATTATCAGGAGCACCGTGACCGGTTCGCGCTGCCGGAAGAATATACCCTGAGCCAGATCCTTCTCAGAGTGCCGATGCCCGAAGAACTCGCCGAGAAAAAGACGAAAGCGCGGGACATCATGGCGCTGCTCAAGCAAGGAGAATCGTTCGAGGACCTCGCGCTGCGCTTCTCGGACGGCCCCACGGCGTCACGCGGCGGGCGCCTGGGCCTGGTCCGCCAGGGCGAGCTGCTTCCGGCGATCGAGCGAGGCGTCGGCAATCTCATCCCGGGCGGCATCTCGGACGTGATCGAGAGCCCCGAAGGCCTGCACATTGTGAGGCTCGACGATAAAAAACCCAAGCAATTCCGGCCGTATGAGGAAGTGCGGCAAGAAATTCAGGCGTTGGTGTTTCAACAAAAGAGCGAGGACATGTTTCAAGCCTGGCTCGCGAATTTGAAGAATAAATCGTACATTGAAATCAAGTTCGGCAACGCGCCTTTAAGGCAGACCACAAGCGTTCCCGCCCCTCCCCCGTCACCGACGAGTAAGCCGTAATGCCTCCCGTCAGCCCCAGGACATCCTCCAATCGGCGGAGGGCGGCCGTGCGCTCGCTCGCTTTCAATTTATCGGCCTTGGTCGCAACGACCACGGGATCATAGCCGATCGTGCGGAGCCACAGTGCGGTTTCGGGATCCTGCGGGCCGACGACGCGGCTTTCCACGAGCATGATCACCGTGCAGACATGCTCCCGCCGACTGAGGTACGCCTCAATGAGGGGAGCCCATTGCGCCCGTTCAGCTTTCGAAACCTTGGCGTAGCCGTAGCCGGGCAGATCGGCCAACAGGAACCGCGGGAGCTGCGGATCATCCGTCGCCACGGCGAATAGATTGACCGCGCGCGTTTTTCCCGGCGTACGGCTAACCTTGGCGAGCCCTTTGCGCTGGAGCAGCGAATTGATCAACGAAGATTTGCCCACGTTCGAGCGGCCGACGACGGCAATTTCGGGGGACGACCCGTTGGGAAATTGTTCTGAGGCGACGCAACTTCTGATAAACTCGGCCTTCAGAATTTTCACGAGACACCTGGTCCATGTCATACGGATCCCGCATACGGAAGTCAACCAAACGGCGCCGCAGCCGGCTCGTGGTCCTGCTCCTGGTCTCCCTCGCAGTTCCCGCGGCGGCATTGGGCTTCCTATGGCTGATCATGCTTCCGGATGTCTCGACGCTACGTACGGCCAATCCCACGACGACCGCCCTCATCGAAGCCCGGCAAGCGGAGGCGGACGCCGCCGGGACGCGCCTGGGCCGGCATTGGCTTTGGGTGCCGCTATCGCGGATGTCGCCGCATTTGCGGCGCGCGGTCGTGGCGGCGGAAGATGCCTCCTTTTTTAC
>Ga0310811_10011800_pt1 | contig 11344 bp, 10 predicted proteins | sample YCmetagenome_FD_207642 | JGI IMG/M metagenome (GOLD analysis project Ga0310811, IMG submission 207642) | Soil microbial communities from experimental microcosm in Duke University, North Carolina, United States - YC | ecosystem: Engineered > Artificial ecosystem > Soil microcosm > Unclassified ... | reverse complement strand
GAGACCGTCTCGAAGTCGAGGCCCTCGTAGTCGGACTTCAGATGCGCACCGTTGAACGCGCCCTCGTAACCGAAGGCGAACTCCTTCTCCTTGTCGTTGCAGACCAGGCGGGCCCCGGTGCCCGCGAACGTCCGGACGTTGCCCGCGTGGTCGAAGTGCAGGTGCGAGAGCACCACGTAGTCGAGGTTCTCGGGGCTCACGCCGAGCCGGCCGAGGTTGGCGTCGAGGTACTGCTCGTCGGAGACCTGGTCGTAGGGGAAGAACTCCTGGAGGCCGGTGGGGACCCAGCGGGTCTCCCAGTCGCGGGGGCAGCTGGTGTCCCACAGGAGGGTGCCCTCGTCGGTCTCCACGAGGACGGCGTGCGTCGTGCAGGGATACCACTCGACCGGCTTGTCGCGCTCGGCTCTGGGTCTGATGGAACGGCCCGGCTTCAGCAGCAGCCAGGACAGGTCGCAGCTCATCGCTCCGCAGTCGAGGACATGCACCTTCATGACCGCTCCTCCGCTTCGCATTGTTACCAGCAGATTTCCGAATCTGGCATGTAGCATGCTGCATGTCAACGATTGAGCACGGCGGCGTTCGGGGGTAGGGTCCCCCACACGGGTCGAGTTCCGGAAGGTGCCAAGTGCTAGCGGTCGACGGCGCGTCCAGCCTCACGGAGCAGGTCATCGAGTCCGTCCGCGAGGCCATCCACTCCGGTGAGCTGCGTCCCGGCGAGCTCTACTCCGTCTATCAGCTCGCCGCGCAGCTCAACGTGTCACGCACCCCGGTCCGCGAGGCGATGCTCCGGCTGGCCGAGGCCGGCATGGTGCGGTTCGAGCGCAGCCGCGGCTTCCGCGTGCTCAGGCGCGACCCCAGGGAGATCGCCGAGGTCTTCCACCTCCGCCTGCTGCTGGAGGTGCCGGCCGCCCGCATCGCGGCGGGCCGGGCCGAGCCCGCGCTGATCGAGGCCATGCGCGGCGAGCTCGACGCCATGCGCGCCGCCGCCGCCGACCATGACGAGCCCCGCTTCATGCGGCACGACTGCGCCTTCCACGAGTTTCTGCTCGCCGCGGGCGCCAACCGCAAGCTCGTCAGCATGGTCGGCAACCTGCGTGACGCGACGATGACGCTGGGGGCGTCCACCGTCGACCGCTCCAGGACACTCGCCGACATCGCCGCCGAGCACGAGCCCATCCTCGCCGCGGTGGAAGCCGGCGACGCCGACGCCACCGCCCGGGCCATGCGCTCCCACATCGCCCACATGGGCGAGTTGCTGCTCGCCCAGGTCGCCGCCGAGAACGGCGTCGCCGCAGCCCCCGAGGACGTCGATCTGATCCACAGCGCGTGATCCCGCCTCCCGGTGAGCACGGCTAGGCGCCCAGCAGGTCGCGGACCCTGGCCGCGTACGCCCGGGGGTGGGTCAGGTTGCCGTTGTGGCCGCCGGGGAACTCCTGGGCCTCGACACCGAGCAGGGCGGCGAGCTCGACCGCGCAGCGGTGGTCGAATACCGTCTGCGGCGTGGCCCGGCCGACCGCCGGGATGATCCGGGTCGGTGAGCCCGCCAGCGCGGCGACCTCCAGCGTGTCCCGGGCGACGGCGGCGAAGTCGTTCTCGACGAAGAACGCGAAGTTCGCCTTCCTGCGGTCGTCCATCGGAAACCGGGTGACGCCCGGCTCGGTCTCCTGGGCGACAGGATCGATGCCGAGGATGCGCGCGACCTCCGCGAAGGTCGCCGTCAGACCTTCCCGCCGGTAGAGGTCCCGCAGCTCGAGGAGCTCCTGCTCCTGCCGCACCCGCAGTTCACCGGGCAGCAGCCGGGGGGCGACCGGCTCATGGGCGATCAGGGTGTGCAACAGCCCGGGATGTCCGATCGCGACGTGAAGGCCGAGGACGGCCCCGAAGCTGCAGCCGAGCATGGAGGCGGGCTCGTCGGTCACCTCAGCCAGCAGGCGCCGTACATCGTCGGCGTGCTCCGCCACGGTGGCGCCCGCGGCGGGGTCGTCGAGAGTGCTGCGGGACAGGCCGCGGCGGTCGTAGGTCACCACCGTGTAGTCCGCCACCAGATGGTCGACCAGGTCGCGGCTGCGCCCCGCGTCCCCCTCGCCGCTCTGCGAGATGAGCAGCACCGGCCCGCTGCCACGGACCTCGTAGTAGAGCTTCGCACCGGGCACGCGCACCATTTCTGCGGTGTTCATGAGCAATTCCTTCCGATCAGATGCATCATTCTTGATGCATCTATTTAGATGTATCATGAACGCATGAACGGTGTCGAGCTCTTCCTCCTCGGACGGACCCTGATGAAGATCGGCGAGGAGGCCATGCCGGCGGAGGGCATCGGCCCGCAGACCACCGGCGTCCGAACCGTCCTGGTGGTGGTGACCGACCTGCGTGAGCATCCGGAGACGTCGGTCGGCGAGATCGCCGCCCGCACCGGCCTCCCGCAGAGCGCCGTGTCGGGGGCCGTCGCCAGGCTCAAGGAGGCGGGCTCCATCGTGACGGAGACGGATCCGCGAGACCGCCGCCGCGTCCTGATCCGGCACGCGCCGGAGGTCTCCGCCCGGCTCGCGCACGTGCGCGCCTCGTCGATCGAGGGGGCGATCGCCTCGGCGGCCGGGACCGACGATCCCGAGCAGGTCGCCGAGATCGTCGCCATGCTCCAGGCGCTCGCTCGGCGGTTGTCCCCCGGAGACACTCCCGCGCATCGGTGAAATCACCAGTTGTCATCCGAGAAACGAACCCGAACGACATTTCCCTTTTAGGGATGACATGTGCGCGTAACACTGGGGAGCGTGTCTCGCGCCCCCCGGACTGTTCAGGCACCGGTGCTGCGCGGCCGTCACGACGAGCAGGAGTCGCTGAGGCGGTTGCTCGCCGGGGCCCGCACCGGATCGGGCGGGGCGACGCTCCTGCTCGGTGCGGCCGGGATGGGCAAGACCACGCTGCTCGACCTCGTCGCGGCGGAGGCGCACGACTTCACCGTGCTGAGGGTCTGTGGCGTGGAGCCGGAGGCACAGGTCGCGTTCTCCGGTCTGCACGGCCTGTTGCGGCCTGTCACGGCGGCGCTCGCGGCGCTGCCACCCGTCCGCGCCGCCATCCTGCAGCGGGTGATCGAGCTGGGTGTGGCCGACGCCGGGCTCGCGCTGCCGGCGGCGGTGCTCGACCTGCTCGCTGTCGTCGCGGCCGGAAGACCGGTGCTCGTCTGCGTCGACGACGTGCACCATCTCGACGCGGCCAGCCGGGACGTGCTCTTCTTCGCCGCCCGCCGCGTGTCCGGGGAACGCGTCGCGCTGGTCTTCACCGCGGACGACCGGTACTGCGGCCCGGGCGGCGTCCCTTCCCGTGCGCTGGCCCCTCTCGACGGGACCGCGATCCGGGAACTGGCCGACGAGCTCGCACCCGTACGGCTCGGCGACGACCTGCGGGCATCGCTGGAACGGATCGCCCGGGGCAACCCGCTCGCCCTCAGTGAGCTCGTCGGCTCGCTCACACCAGAACAACTGGCGGGCACGGCCGCGCCGCCGGGATCGTTGCCTCCCGCCGGGCGGTTGTGGCGTGCCCACGCCGGCAGGCTGGCGGGCCTGCCCTCCGACACCCGTGACCTCCTGCTCCTCATGGCGGCCGATCCGGACCTGGACACGGCGACACTGCTTCGCGCCACCGGTCCGAGATGCCCCCTCATCGGCCTCGAACCGGCGGAGAGCGCGAACATCGTCCAGGCGGTCGACGACCGCTACGTCTTCAGCGAGCCCGCCATGCGCGCGGTGGTCTACGACGGAGCGTCGGCCGCCCGCAGGCGTGCGGCGCACCGCGTGCTGGCGAACCTCCTCGACCCCGGCCACCAGCGCCTGCGCCGCGCCTGGCACCGTGCGGCGGCGCTCGACGGCCCTGCGGAGGAGCTGGGCGACGAACTCGCCGCCGCGGCCGAGGCGGCCCGCCGCCAGGACGGCCATCCCGAGCCGTTCCTCGCGTTCGAACGCGCCGCCGAGCTGACCGAGCACGGTGACGTCAGGTCGGCACGGCTGGCCTCGGCCGCCCGTCACGCGTCGATCGCGGGCCTGCCCCAGCACGCCAGGTCGCTGCTCGCCCGGCTGCGCTCGCTGACGATCAGCGAGGAGACGCGAGGCCGGGCGGAGCTGCTCCACGGCAGCCTGGAGTTGCTCGCGGGAGAGACGGCGAGCGCCCACGACAAGTTCCTGGCCGCGGCCGGATGGCTCCTCGACCGCGACCGCGCGCTGGGCATCCGCGCGCTCGTGCGCGCCGCCGAGGCGAGCTACTTCGCCGGGGACAACCAGCGGTTCATCGCCATCGCCCGCCAGGCCGCCGCCGTGCGCCGTTCCGACGACTCGCCGGCCACGCAGCTCATGTTCGAGTATCTGGCCGGCCTGGCGGCGACCTTCAAGGGACGGCACACCGAGGCCGCCGGACCACTGCGCCGGGTGTTGCGGCTCGCCTCCACCGTGCGGAATCCGGCGATGCCGGTCTGGGCGGGCGTCGCGAGCCTCCTGCTCGGCGAGGACGGGCACGCCCACATGCTCGCCACGAGAGCCGTGGAGGTCGCGCGCAACCGGGGGAACGACTCAGCGCTGCCGCACCTGCTGGAGTCGGTCATCCAGGCCGAGATCTGGATGGGCCGCTACGACTCCGTCGCCGCCAACGCCATGGAGGGGCTCCGCCTGGCCCAGGAGACCGGACGGCTGAACGCCGCCGGCCACCACCTGGCGTGGCTCGCCCTCACCGCGGCCGTCCAGGGTGACGAGGAGACCTGCAGGATCCGGGCCCAGGCGGCCTTCGAGCTCGCCGACGCCCACGGGCTCGGCGTCGCCGCCGCCCTGGGCAACTGGGCCCTGGCCCACCTCGACCTCACCGCGGGCCGCGTGGCCGACGCGGCCGCCCGCCTGGGGGCCGAACGCAGGAACAACCACGTCGTCGTGCGGGTCATGGCGACCCCCACCTACATCGAGGCGGCGGCGCGTACGGGTGACCGGGAACAGGCCATGGCGGCTCTACGGGTGCTCGACCGCTGGGCGGACAGCACACGCAGCCCCGACCGGCTCGCCCTGGCGATGCGCTGTCACGCTCTCCTCGCCGGCCCAGGCGAGGCGGAGCGGCTCTTCCACGACGCCCTGGACCTGCACCAGCAGGGCTCCTGCGAGTTCGAGACCGCCCGCACACGCCTGCTGTTCGGCGGCACCCTGCGCAGGAGCCGGCGGCCGACCGCCGCCAGGAAGCACCTGCACGACGCGCTCGAGACGTTCGCACGGCTCGGCGCCCGCCAGTGGGCCGAACAGGCGGAGGGCGAGTTGCGCGCGGCGGGCCAGACCGTCCGGCCCGCCCTCGCGCAGAAGACCGACCAGCTGACGGCCCAGCAACTCCAGATCGCCCGGCTCGTGGCGGAGGGTGCGACCAACCGCGAGGTCGCGGCCCGCCTCTATCTCAGCCCGCGCACCGTCGAACATCACCTCAGGAACATCTTCGCCAAGCTCGGCATCCGCTCCCGCGTCGAACTGGTCCGGCTGCTGTCATGACCGGTGCCGCCACACCGGGTCATCTCACCGTGTCGTGACGAGGCACGTGATTTCGCCGATGCCCGGGTGACACGGCGGCCGAACAATTGCGACGGTCAGCAGTCATCGGGAACCCCCACCCGGCGCGAGCCGTCCACTCCACGGAACCGGACGGCCGCCTGCGTGGCTCCCCATCTACCGCAGGGAGCACAAGCGACGTGCAGCCACGGATGATCCCCTCCCGTTCCGTCCATCCCGTCACCCCCTCCCCGGCTCGGCGCTCCCGTGCCGCCCGGCTGGTCGCCGCCGTCGGCCTGGCGCTCGCCATGGTCGCGGGCGGAGCCGCCTTCGGCGCCCCCGCCCAGGCCGCGGCCAATCCGTACGAGCGCGGCCCCGCTCCCACCAACGCGAGTATCGAGGCCACACGCGGTCCGTTCGCGACCGCGCAGACGTCGGTCTCCTCACTCGTCTCCGGGTTCGGCGGCGGCATCATCTACTACCCGACCGACACCAGCCAGGGAACCTTCGGGGCGATCGCGATCTCCCCGGGCTACACCGCGTCCTGGTCGAGCCTCAGCTGGCTCGGCCCCCGCCTCGCCTCCCAGGGCTTCGTGGTCATCGGCATCGAGACCAACTCCGTCTTCGACCAGCCGGACAGCCGTGGGCGGCAACTGCTGGCCGCGCTCGACTACCTCGTCCAGTCCAGCTCGGTGCGCAGCAGGATCGACTCGAGCAGGCTCGCCGTGGCGGGCCACTCGATGGGCGGCGGCGGCACGCTCGAGGCCGCGAACTCCCGGCCGTCACTGCAGGCGGCCATTCCGCTCGCGCCGTGGAACCTGACCAAGAGCTGGTCGGGGATCCGCGTACCGACGATGATCATCGGTGGCGAGTCCGACAGCGTCGCCCCGGTGTCCTCGCACTCGGAGCCGTTCTACAACAGCATCCCGGCGTCGTCGGAGAAGGCGTACATGGAGCTCAACAACGCCTCGCACTTCTTCCCGCAGACGTCGAACACCACGATGGCCAAGTACATGATCTCGTGGATGAAGCGCTTCATCGACAACGACACCCGCTATGACCAGTTCCTCTGCCCGGCGCCGAGGAGCACCGCGATCCAGGAGTACCGCGACACCTGCCCCCACGCCTAGAGATCCTCCGCGACCGGCACCTGCCGGCGGGCCGCCCGCCCGCGCAGGTGCCGGCCCGCCCGGGGGTCAGGAGCCCCAGACGTACCCGGTCACCCTGACCACCCGGGCCACGACCACCGTCACGTCGTCCTTCGGGCCATGGCGGTAGGCCAGCCGCAGCAGGACCTCCGCGCACGCCTGCGGGGCGGCGTGGAAGTACCGGCCGACGACGGCCTGGATCTCGGGAAACGACAACACGCCGGTCAGGCCGTTGGAGGCGAGCACCACCAGGGCGCCCGGCCGCACGGCCGTGCTCTCCACGTCGCCGGTCACCTGGTCGGCCGCGCCGACGGCCCGGACGATCGGGTCCAGCCCCACGGAGTGCGGGGTCGTCAGCATCTCTCCCTCGTCAGGCGAGGTGAACAGGAAGATGCTCCCGCTGCCGACGTGCGCGGAGACCAGAGCCCACGCGCCGGCGATCTCGGCCAGGAGCACCACGTCGAGGGACGTCGCCATCCCGGCCAGTTCGGGGGCCTCCTCGCCCTTCCCGCGCAGGGTGGCGTTGGCGAACTCCAGGCTGTCGCGGAGCGCCTGCAACGGATCGAGCGAGTTCCCCGCCTGGTCGGCCACGACCGCCCCGAGAGCGAGGGCCGACGCCCAGCGGCTCTCGGTCGCCCGGGTGATCCCGTCGGCCATCGCGATCAACTGCTCCTGGATGAGGTAGCCGTCCGCGTTGTCACCCTGGTTCCCCGCGTTCGTACGGCCGGCCGCGTCGAACTTCACCAGGGGAACCGGCCGCGGGTCCCCGCCGGGCCGCGAGCGCAGGGTCCGGCGCCCGACCGCGTCGGGGCTACGCCGGGGGACACCGTCGTCCAATGCCGGGCGCGGAGGGGCCACCAGCGGGGCCAGCGGCAGGCCGGACCAGTCGTGGGCCCCCGCTGTCCCGTCGCCGCCGTTCAGGTCACCGTTCTGATCACCGTTCAGGTCACCGTTCAGGTGGCCTTCGTCCGGGCCGTCGCCGCCCTGGCCGTGCACCTCCCGGGCATCGTCCGCGTCGCTTTCATCTGGGCCGTTTTCGCCCGGGTCGTCTTCATCCTGGGCGTCTTCATCCTGGGCGGTCTCATCCGCGGCGTCGCCGCCCTCGCCCGTCGCCACTGCTCCTGCCGGGCGTGCCCCCGCGGTGCCGCCCGGCAGGGTCTCGTCCCCACCCGCACCCAGTCGGCCACGCGGCGGGGTCCACCGCTCCATGCCGCGCACGTACTGGACGCCCCTGTTCTCGCTGGCCGCGAACGCGATGATCCCGCAGATCACGAGACCCGCCACGACAGCCGAGGCCGCAAGCGTGACAATCACTCAGCCCGCCCCGGGGGTGTCGCCGAAGATCTCGCTACCTCTTTCTCCAGAAGGTCCGTCCGCCGGCCGTACGGCGTACGCAGCTCACCCAGGATCAGGCCTGACGGCCGTGCCCGCATGAGGTCTAGCCCCTAATCGGCCCGAAAAGGGCCGAAAGGGCATTGTGATCTTAGAAACGGCTCCAGCGGAAGGCCCCGTCACTCCTCACCGGCGATCAGTCCCCCGATTCGGGTCTCCCACAGGCGGTGGGGATTGCGGTGCCGCTCGGTGAAGTACATGGCGAGCAGGAGGCGCTCCGCCGTCGACGCCCGCGCGACGTGGATCTTCACCAGGACGTTGGCGAGGTGGCTTTCCAGCGTCTTCGGCGAGATGTGCAACTCTGCCGCCACGGCCGACCTGCTGTACCCGTCGGCCAGCATCGCCAGAATCTGAATCTGCCGCTCGGTCAGCCTCTCGATCAGGCGAGGCCGTTCCATGGAGCCGATCGGGACGACGTGCCGGGGGTCCAGCCGTTCCAGCGGCGTCGCGCGGCAGGCGGCGATGATCGCGCTCCGCTCCGCGGCGAAGCGGGCCGGGGACAGCCCCGCGCGCTCGCTCGCGACATCGGGACGCGTGCCGTACGTGAGTTCCGTGAGCAGCGCCGCCTGCGGGCCCGACCAGGCGAGCGCGCCCGAAGCCGCGGCGTCCAGGAGCGCGGACGCGAGTTGCGGCGAGATGTGGGCCTCACCTTCGCCCGCGTGCAGGAGCGCAGTGGCAACGCTGTCCGGATGTCCCGCCGCCCTCGGCAGCACGCTCAGGGCGCCCATGGCGAGCGCCCGGACCTGGATCTGCCAGTCGACGCGGTCGGTCCAGACGACCGTGGGGTGCCGGGTCATCACCTCGCCGACGGCGTCCTCCTGGTGGCCGTCGACCGTCATGTCGAGCAGGCACACGTCGAATTCGGCTGTGGACGCGGACAACGACGGGATGTCGTGGGCCTTGAGCACGACCTCGAACCGGGCGTCCGCGTCCAGCGTCTCGACGATCGCGTCGCGCATCGCGGCATGCGCGTCCACCACGGCCACGGCGAGGGGATCGCTCATCTCGCCTCCTCCGCGACGGCGGCCAGCGGGAACTCGATGATCACCTTGGTGTCCCCCGGGATGGAAGGCCAGGTAAGGTCACCGCCCAGCGACTGGAGGCGGGCCTTGATCGCGTTGAGGCTGCCCAGGACCGGCTTGTCCGGGAACCCCGGCCCATGGTCGGTGACCGCGACGGCGGCCCTGCCTCCTCGTATGTCGGCGCGGACGTAGGTGTGGTCCGTACGGGCGTGGTCGGTGACGTTCAGCAGGACCGCCCGCAGGGCCTCCGCGAAGATGAGCTGCACCCGTTCCGGCACGGTCGCGGCGTACTCCCGGAAGTTCTCCGAGATGACGGGCTCGGCGATCAGGCGCCTGTCACGGGCGTCGAGGATCTCCCTGTGCAGGATGCGCAGCAGGGACGTGCGGTCGGCGGCCATCCCCGTGTCGAAGAACACGCGCAGGCGGGCGTAGTCGGCCCGCAACATCTGGCGGAGCTCGTCGAACTCGCCGACGCGGGCGCAGTCGTGGGCCGTGACCTTGAGCAGGGTGTTGCCCCAATGGTTGTACAGCTCCGAGGCGAGCTGGAGATAGGCCCGTTCCTCGGCCGCCCGGCGGCTCAGGTCGGCCAGATCCGCGGCCGTGCGCCGCAGGTAGGCGGCCCCCCGCTCGATCACCGTGGCGAGCACCACGAAACCGCTGGCCGCGATGATGGTCGCGGACTCCAGCGCCTCGGCCGGCACCCCGAGAAGGACGACCCCGAGATAGAGGGCGGTGATGGAGGCGGTCCCCGCGACGAGGATCCGGAGGTTGCGGGACAGCGCCGCGCCGCTGATCTGGTCGGTCGTCCAGAAGACCAGCGGGGCGAGCGCCTCCGGCCGATCCGCCGCCGGAGCGCCGAGCCCCGCGATCACCAGCATCAGGACGCCGCTGCCGAGGTCTACGCCCGCCGTCAGGCCTCCGCCGTACTCTCTCCTGCGGATGATCCGGGCGAACAGCCACACCGTCTCGCCGCCGCCGATGACCAGGACCGCGGCGCCGGCCACCGGGTCGAGCCGATGAAGCATGTCGACGGCGGTGCCGGCCATCTGGAAGACGTGAAGCAGGCGGAACAACAGGAAGATGCGGGCGAGGGACCATTCCATCCGCTCGCGCGCGGACCGGTATCGCTCGGCGCGGTAGTACCCGGCCAGGTCCCCCGATCTCGCCACGCCAGACCGAAGCCGCACCCCATCCCCTCTCCGCGCGTCAGGTCACTGCCGGCGGGCCTGCGTCCTCATGGTGAAAGGGCGGCTCTACCGGCCAGTAAGGATGACGCCCCGGGGGCAGGTGAGGTTCACGGGAACCTCGGCGAGGCGAGGGAGAACCTAGGCGAGGCGCGCGGGGAAGCCGCCGGTGGCGACCGGGCCCCAGCGGGTGGGGGTGATGCGGAGCAGCGACTTGCCCTGGCGCTCCATGGCCGCGCGGTACTCGTCCCAGTCGGGATGCTCACCCGCGATCGAGCGGTAGTAGTCCACCAGCGGCTCCACGGCCTCGGGCATGTCGATGACCTCGGCGGTGCCGTCCACCTGGACCCACGGGCCGTCGAAGTCGTCCGACAGGACGACGACGCTCACCTGCTCGGACCGGCGGGCGTTGCGGGTCTTGGCCCGTTCGGGATAGGTCGAGACGACGATCCGGCCCTCCGCGTCGACGCCGCACGTGACGGGCGACGCCTGCGGGAGACCGTCACGCCGTGTCGTGATGACGATCGCCCGGTGCCGTTCCCGGAGGAATTCGAGAAGCTGCTCACGGGTGACGGTGTCCGCGGTCGCGATCTTTGGGCTCATACGGTCAACTCTAGTGAGCCCCCCAGGGCCTGCTCATACCCGCCAAATCATGACAATCTGGGCTAAATATGGGTAGAGAGGAGAAATAGGATCTACTTTCAGGGGTGCTTGCAGGGATACGCACTACCTACGTAGGGCGGAATGGGTACCGATACGGGGGTTTTCCCCGTGCTCTACCAGCACTCGGACGCGAGATGCTGAAAACGTCGTCAAGAAAGTCCCATCTATCCTCAGCGAGGACCAAGGGAACGAATCATGTGCCAGCACCAGCCTCCGTGCCCACCCGCCACCGCCTCCGATCGTGAAGCCGCACATCTGGTCGCCTTCCACCCCGAGCAGGGATGGGGCCTCCTGTGCAACGGCGTCGTGCTCTTCGATGACACCGGTGAGCTCCTGCCCGACGGAAGCAGCATCCCGGCCCACCGTGCGAGCGTGGGCGTCGCGGCATGACCCAGATCATGACGTCTCTCCACGCCAAGGCAGGCAACCCG
>Ga0310811_10011799_pt1 | contig 11345 bp, 10 predicted proteins | sample YCmetagenome_FD_207642 | JGI IMG/M metagenome (GOLD analysis project Ga0310811, IMG submission 207642) | Soil microbial communities from experimental microcosm in Duke University, North Carolina, United States - YC | ecosystem: Engineered > Artificial ecosystem > Soil microcosm > Unclassified ... | reverse complement strand
CCTGCGCCACTGCCCCTGCCGCCAGCAACAGCAGCACGCAGCAGGCGGTAACCAGTTTTCGCATCTTCTCCTCCGCAAAGCCGGCAATTGTACTACTCGCAATCCCGCGGAGCGCCGCCAAACGCTTTCCGAGGTGTCATCCTGAGCGCAGCAAACCGGTTCGCTTGCGAACCGGTTCGCGGAGTCGAAGGACCCCGCGTTCGCTTGGATTGCCGACCCGGCTTCAGAATGTTTCACCTCACAATCATCAACCTTCAATCGTCAATTCTCACTGGGTGTTCCCTGTGTCTCCGTGCCTCTGTGGTGAAAAGATTTTTAGTACGCGAGCATCACCCGCAGATCGCGCAGATTATTTCCCGTAGGCCCGCTGATAATCGCGTCTCCCAGCGCCTCGAAAAATGGAGATGCATCAAACCTCGCCAGCGCCCCTGCTGGATCCAGCCCGCTCGCCCGCGCCCTCTCTGCGGTCGAGCCGTCCACCACCGCCCCCGTCGCCGGGCTGTTGCCATCAATCCCGTCTGTGCCCGCGCTCAGAATGGTCACATTCTGCCCAGCGATTTTGCTGGCACAATAAAGCGCGAACTGCTGGTTGCGCCCGCCTACTCCTCCATCCTCCACCCGCACCGTCACCTCGCCACCGGAAATCAGACACACTCGCGACACTCCCTGGCGCAGTTCGCCTAAGCGGTGCAGCAGATAGTCGGCGGCGGCCGCGTAATCCCAGTCATCGCAGCTGTTGTCCATGCTGACCGCAAATCCCGCCCGCGCCGCCGCTGCCGCCGCCGCCTGCCGTACCTCGGCGTTCGACAGCACCGTCCACCAGCGCGAGCGCGCAAAAGCTTCGTCTCCCGCCTTGGGCGTTTCCTCCAGCCTCCGCTCTGCAAACAGCCGCCGCACCGCCTCCGGCAGCTGCGCCAGGAGTCCGTATTTCTCGGCTACGCGATAGCAATCCTCCACGGTTGAGGAATCGGGCATGGTGGGGCCGGAGGCCAGCGCATCGATTGCGTTATCGGGAACATCGGACACCAGAATGGAAACCTGCTGCGCCGGCGCCGCCGCCCGCGCCAGCCGCCCGCCTTTCACCGCCGACAGGTGCTTGCGAATGGCATTGATCTCTACGATGGTGGCGCCAGAAAGCACAAGCTTGCCGTAGGTCACGACCAGGTCGTCCAGCGACATATCCTCGCTGATCGGCTTCTCCAGCAGCGCCGAGCCCCCGCCGCTGACCAGGAAAATCACCAGCGCCTCCGGACCCTGTTGTTTCAGCGCCCGCAAAACGGCTTCGGCGGCCTGCCATGATTCGCGGTTCGGCACCGGATGCCCGCCGCGAAAGTACTGCATTCCCAAACGTTGCTCCGCCGCCTCCGTCACGCCCGCCGCGATTCCCGCCAGCCGCGCGCCCAGTTGCTCGTGCAGGCAATCCATCATGGAGTTAGCTGCTTTGCCCAGGGCCACCGCGAATACCCGCCGCTCCCCGCTCAGATCGTAGAGGTCTTCCCCTATCCGGAGCACGCTGCGGTCCAGGTGCACATGCCGGCGAAACGCTTTTTCGATGCTGGCCTCGCGCAAGGCATGGCGAAAAATGTCGCGCGCCGTCTGCCGCATCTGCCGCGCCGTCGGGTTGTCGGCTTGGCTGGCGCCTGCTTCCGGGAGATGGGCCATGCGCGGATTATAGCGGGAGGCAGGAGTCAGGAGGCAGCCAGGAGTCAGCTAATCCACCCACTCCAAATCCTGCCATATTGAGCGAGGGCGCATGCCCGAGTCGAAACACCCCTGCGCGGAACGCGTCTCCGCGCTGCCCCGGGGAGTTCTTAAGTCACCAAGGAGATTAACCCTGACTCCTGACTACCGACTCCCAACCACCCGTTCCCTCACCCACTCCTCAATCGCCCGGCGCAACTCGGCCAGCCGCCCGGCAAAAAAATGATCTGCGCCCTCGATAATCACTAGCCGTTTGGGCTCGGGCAGCGGAGCCACTAGTTGCTCCAATTTGGCCCGCGGCCCGAACTGATCGCGGCCACCGCTTAAAAACAGCTTGGGGCGGGTGCAGCCCTGGAGAAAGCTGTAATCGTAAGCGCGGTCGTCCACCGGCGCCACTGGGGTACCCAGGGAGATCATTGCCGCCACGTCTGAATCGGAACATGCCGCCCGCAGGCCGACCGCCGTGCCAAAAGAAAATCCGGCAAACACAATGGGAAGATGGAACTGCTCCCGCAGCCACTGCAGCCCGGCGCGCACGTCTTCCACCTCGCCTCGCCCCTCATCGTGCTCCCCCTGGCTTAGTCCCGCCCCACGAAAATTGAAGCGCAGCACCGGAAACCCAAACCCGTTCAGCGCCTTCATGGTGTGGAACACCACCTTGTTGTGCATGGTGCCGCCGAACATGGGATGAGGATGGCACACCAGCGCGGCATGCGTGGCCGTCTCCGCGCCCTGGTTCAGTAGCGCCTCCAGCTGCCCCGCCGGCCCCTCCAGAAACAATGATCGTATTTGCTTCTCCATAAGAGCAATTAGCTGGTAGGCCGCAGTTGGTGGCTGGTAGTTGGACCCTGTAGCCCTAGCTGATGGCTGAGAGCTGAGAGCTAAGCAGCAACAACTAACTACCGACTACCAACTACCTTCTTCTCACTATATCCTGACCTCCGCATGGAACTCTTCTCCTTCACCCGCCAACTGGTGGACATCGAATCCATCACCGGCAATGAAACTCGCGTCGGCGAATTCCTTTTATCTGAACTGCAGCGGACAGGCTTCCGCGCGGAGAAGATGCCCGTCGAAGGCGATCGCTTCAATATCTGGGCCACACTCCCGAATCAACCCTCCCCCGCCATCGTCTTCTCCACCCACATGGATACAGTTCCGCCCTTCATCCCTTCTTCAGAAGACAGCGAGCGCATCTGGGGCCGCGGCTCTTGTGACGCTAAGGGCATCATTGCCGCTCAAATCGCCGCCGCCGAGCGGCTGCGTGCTGAGGGCATCCAAGTGGGCCTGCTCTTTCTCGTCGGCGAAGAAAAAGATAGCCAGGGCGCCCAGGTGGCCAACCAGCAGCCGCACGGCTCACGCTTCCTGGTCAACGGTGAGCCCACGGAAAATCGCCTCGCCCAGGCTTCCAAGGGAACGCTGCGCGTTGAACTGACCGCCCACGGCCGCATGGCGCACTCCGCCTACCCCGAACTCGGAGAATCGGCCATTGATAAGCTGCTGGTCGCGCTCACCCGCTTGCGCGCCATGCCTCTGCCCTCGGACCCACAAGTCGGTCCCTGCACCCTCAACATTGGCATGATGGAAGGCGGCCGCGCTCCCAACGTCATCCCTGACTTCGCCCGCGCCCACCTGCTCTACCGCCTCATTGCTCCAGCCGATGAACTGCGCCGCCAGATCTTGACCGCCATCGGCGACCTGGCCGAAGCCGACTTCGTCCTCGAAATTCCCTTCATGCGCCTGCGCACCCTCGACGGCCTGCCAACCATGATCGCCGCTTTCACCACCGACATTCCCGCCCTCTCCCGCTGGGGCGAGCCTCTCCTCGTCGGCCCCGGCTCCATTCACGTGGCCCACACCGAACGCGAGCACATCGAAAAATCCCAGCTCACGGCGGCAGTCGACCTGTACTGCGCCATTGCGCGCCGGCTTACCGGCAGCACTTAGCCATTGGCACTGGCCTTTATTGACAACGGCGTATGTCCTCCGCCTTGCTCCTCTCCTCCTGTCATCCCGACCAGGCACGACCGAGCTTGGCGAGGGAGAGCAAGTGGAGGGACCTTGCGCTTCCAGCGATCAACCTGGAGTTTAGTCCTGTTGCAGCCACCACCCCCCCGGCTCCCTGCCAACGCGATAGACTAATGGCTATGCCCACCGACACCGCCAACTCTCTCGCGAGCGCCTCTTCCGCCTATCTCCGCTCCGCCATGCACCAGCCCATTCGCTGGCATCAATGGGGACCGGAAGCCTTCGCCCTGGCGCAAAAAGAGGACAAGCCCATCCTGCTCGATATCGGCGCCGTCTGGTGCCACTGGTGTCACGTCATGGACCGCGAATCCTATGACAATCCCGAAGTCGCCGCCGTCGTCAATGAGCACTTCATCGCCATCAAGGTGGATCGCGACGAGCGCCCCGACGTGGATAGCCGCTACCAGACCGCGGTTTCCGCCATCAGCGGACAGGGTGGCTGGCCCCTCACCGCCTTTCTCACCGCCCAGGGCAAGCCCTTTTACGGCGGCACCTACTTTCCGCCTGACGACCAGTGGGGACGCCCCGGTTTCAAGCGCGTGCTGCTGGCCATCGCCGGCGCCTACCGCGAGAAGCGAGCCGAAGTCACCGAGCAGGCCAGCATGGTCGGGAATCTCCTCGCCCAGTCCGAAACCTTTGCCGCGCCCGCGGCGGAATACTCTCCTCGCGTAATTGATTCCATCGTCGCCGCCGCCGTTAAAATGTTCGACCCCCAGCAAGGCGGATTCGGCAACGCTCCCAAGTTTCCTCACCCTTCCGTCATTGACCTGCTCATCGACCGCTATGCCCACACCAGCAACGAAGAATTAAGAAATATCTTTGTGACCACGCTCCAGCGCATGGCTCGCGGCGGCGTTTATGACCAACTGGCCGGCGGCTTCCACCGCTATTCAGTGGACGAGCGCTGGCTCGTGCCCCACTTCGAGAAAATGTCCTACGATAATTCCGAACTGCTGAAGAACTATGTCCACGCCGCCCAGGTCACCGGCGACCCCTTCTTCGCCGCCGTGGCCCGCGACATCATCCGCTGGATGGACGAATGGCTCAGCGACCGCGAACACGCCGGCTTCTACGCCTCCCAGGACGCCGATTACTCCATGGACGATGACGGCGATTATTTCACCTGGACTCTCGAGGAGGCCGCCGCGGTGCTCAGCCAAGACGAACTGAAGGTCGCGCAGCTTCATTACGACATCAACGAAGTCGGCGAGATGCACCACAATCCCGCCAAAAACGTGCTCTACGTGCGCGCCCCCATCGAGCAGATCGCGGTGCGCCTGGGCATGCCGCCGGAGCGCGTCGAAGCCCTGCTCACTTCCGCCCGCGAAAAGCTTTATGCCGCGCGACTCCGCCGCCCCGCGCCCTTCGTGGACAAAACCGTCTACGTAAGCTGGAACGCGCTCTGCATCTCCGCCTATCTGCAGGCCGCGCGCGTACTGCAACTGGATGATGCCCGCAACTTCGCCCTGCGTTCTCTCGACCGTATCCTGGCCGAAGGCTGGGACGCCGACCGTGGCCTGCAGCACGTGATCGCCTACTCCGAGCCCGGCGCCGAAAAGCGCTCTTTGCCCGGCATGCTCGATGACTACGCTTTCGCCTCCCTGGCTTGTCTGGATGCCTACGAGGCCACCGCCGACCTCAGCTACTTCCACTTTGCTCAGCGCATCGCCGGCCGCATGATCGCGCGATTTTTCGATGAGGCCGCCGGCGGCTTTTTCGATACCGAAACCGGCGACCGCCAGGATGCTCTCGGCGTGCTCGCTACCCGCCGCAAGCCTTTCCAGGATTCACCCACTCCTTCCGGAAATTCGGCCGCTATCATGGCCCTCTCACGCCTCTATGCCTACACCAACGACTCTTCCTATCGTGAAAAAGCCGAGCTCACCCTGCGCGTTTTTGCCGGCATCGCCGAGCAGTATGGCATGTTTGCCGCCACCTACGGCATCGCCGCTGTCATGTTCTCGCAGCCGCATACTTCGGCAATCGTGATTGGCAGTGGCGAGCTCGCCGGCCGTCTTTATCGCGCCGCGCTGCTCCAGTTCTCTTTCAGCAACACCGTTCTCAAGCTCGCCGACAATGAAGTTTCGCCGCAGAACCTTCCCCCGGCGCTGGCGGAAACCCTTCCTTCTCTGCCCCGTGCCCAGTCTGCAACCGCGGTGATTTGTTCTGGATTTACTTGTCAGCCGCCGCTCACTGACCCGGACGAACTGGCGCGGCGGATGCGGCAAGCCATGGCCTGATGCTTCCTCTGCCAACCCGTTGCGCGAACCTGGCATCAACAACAAATTGGCAAAAGAAAAGGCCACCGATATGCATTTCGGTGGCCATCCCCGATAAATATTGAGGTTACGTCAACGTTACTAAAGTGACCTGTTCTCAAGGCTGATTGTTTGCAATTCTTGCCTTGTACCTGGCGGCTATTTGCAACTTCTGCTGCCCGGGGGACAAGACGGGATCGGATTGCCGTCCGCCATCGCAGCTGGAACGGCAGTTGATCCGTACAACGCCACTACGCTCAGCAAGAGCACCACAATGCGCAGAGCGTTTTTCATGTAACCTCCTCTCCCTGTGCGCGTCAACGCATAGGGAGAGGATTATACCCGCCGGCGCAAGTCCTTTTTTAACTATTAGTTAGCGATTTTTGGCCCAGGTCCGTGCGGCGCTCGGAAGCCGTGGGAAATCAGTTCATTAGAGAAGACAATTAAAGTGCACGACTTCAACTCTTGGGCCGGTCGCAATTTGAGAATTTGGAACAGAGGTGGGTCTAAAGAACACAAAAATGTGAATGACTTCGGCTCTACGAACTACGGTGAGCGGCTGCCGCCAAGGCCGCCTCTGTCAGAGCAGGCGCTTCTTTTGCCGGAGTACCTTTACCGGCGACTGCTTTGGCAGTTCCGGGCTGCACCCGTTCTGCTTCCGCCGGCTCCGCTGCCCCCGCCTTGGAGAAAGCCCGGTCCACCATGGCATCAAACATGGGCATCAACGACTCCGGCGCCACCGGATGCGTCAACTCGCCCAGGCTCACGTCCCAGCGCTGCGGTTGCAACAGGATCTCCGAGCGCCGTTGCTCTGCCACGGGCAGAGCGCAATAGCAGATCCACAGTATGACTGCGATGTTGTACGCAACCATGCTGGCAAGATTCAGCACCGTGGGATTCACAACCCCGGTGACGCGCAATCCGATTACAGCCAGCTCGATCGCAGCGAAGATGCCAAAGCCGAGAGCAATGCCGAAGCTGCGGTGACGCCGCGAAATTCCCAGATAGCGCGAGAACATCAGCAGAAACAAAACCAGCCCGCACTGCATCACCCGCACGCTGCGCTCCAGGCTCAGCAGGCCGGCGGTGATCAAGGGGAAACCGCTCTTCATGCTGTTCATCGCCGCCATGATGGCGATCAGCATCACCACCGCTCCCGCCCAGCGAAAGAGCATGGAGGAGAAATCGCGCAGTGCGTGAAACGGCCGCAGCACATCGGTGAACACTTCGTGAATCACCTTGAACCCAAACAGCGCGCTGATGCCCGCCCCCAGCCAGTACAGGTAAAAATAAGCGTCGTAGTTTTTCTGGCTGACAAACAGCACTACAAACAGCATCACCTCGGAAACGATATACGCGAAAAAAATCGGGTAGCGCTGCAGCAGCTTGCGCCGCCACATCACCGCCGCCAGTCCCACCTGCATCACTGGGTGGGCGATCCACAGCGGGTAATACACGGAATCGATAATCGGGCTCACTGCCACTGTTTTTCTGCCCCGGGCGCCGCTTTCGTCAGCGACCCTATTTTGCACATTTCGGACACGTTTTCCACAGCCCTGAAAACAGCACCTTATGCCCTCCGGCTCTGAAGGTCAATGTACTCTGGTAACCATGCGCGCCTACCTTAACTAAACAGGCACCCGCTAAGGTAAACTGTTGTAGGGTAAATATTTACAACTTGAGGTTGGGATCGTCCGCCCGAAGGTAACCAGCTCGTAACCTCAGCTTACGGCCTTTTACAGTTCGGGCGCCGAGTGGATATAGGCCCTCATCAGGCGTACTTCGTCATCTTTTTCGCTCAGATCGCGCAAGAGCAGGTCCCGCAGCGACACAAATCCTATCAATTTCCCGCCCTCGCAGATGGGCAAATGGCGGAAGCCGTGCTCCCGCATCAGCAGCAGGCAGTGCTCCAGGTCATCGCTGGGGTTCACCGATAGCGGCTCGCGCGTCATCACCTCACCCACCCTGGTCCGGTTTGGATCACGTCCTTCCACCACCATCCGCCGCATCAGGTCGCGCTCGGAGAACACCCCCACAAGCTTGCCCTCTCGCAGCACGGGAACCGCTCCGATATTGTGCTCTACCATGGCGCGCGCCACTTCCATCACGCTGTCGTTCACCTCGGCAACACACATCTCCTGGTTCTTCACCAGGTCATAGATCGAGCACATATCGCACCTCCCCAAGGGTGCTGCCCTGGAATTCGGCCCCAACCGCGGCAGAGTATATGCCGAAAGCAGAGAGGCGGGAAGAGGTACCCAGGTTGCCTGCTAAGTGCGCAATTCAGCGCCTGCTGCGCTGGTTGGCCGACGGTAGTTGGCAGGCTGATAGCTGCCTTCACCGACTACCACCTGCTAGCCACCAATAAACAGCACGTATCCCTGCGTCCACAGCGCCGTGGGAATCGTGCCCCGGGCGCGGGCTGTCAGAATTACGTCGAAGTCATTGCTGGGCGGCAGCTTATCTAATACCGAGGTTTCCAGGTTGGGCTGCACCATCGCCAGGTAGGTGAGAAAGCGGTAAACGTCCGGGCCGCCCTGGTAGCCGGGCGCCACGAACGAGAGCTGGCTGTTCTCGCCCGCGAAGTGCCACACCAGCGACGCCGCCAGCGATACCGCCCGCTCGTAAGCCGCCTCCGCCACCGCTCCCGGCCCTGGATTGTCGAACACTATCCGCAGCTTGCGCTCGTCCTCGCGCGTGAATTCCCGCACCAGCAGCGACCCTGCCTTGGCGCTTGCCTTCCAGTCCACGTGCCGCGCCGAATCTTCCGGCGCATACTCCCGGATGCGGTACAGATCATGGCCCCGCCCCCGCAGGAAGGCCTCGAACTCCCCCGTAATCAGCGGCAGCACTTGGAACAGTTCGTCGGTCAGCTCGATGGCAGGAAACACCACCACCTGCCGTTGCAGTGCCACCCGCCGCGTCTTGCGCAAAAACGAGAACGGGAACTGCGTGCGCAGGCCGAAGCTGTCCTGCTGCACCAGCCCGCGCTTCTGGAAACACACTTCCACGTCCGCGGTTAGCGAAGCTCTGGCGGCAAGGTAGGGAAAGTACACCGGGCCGCTCAACAGCTTCTGCGTCTGCTGGTGTTCCTCCCGGCGCAGCACCCGGTCAGGCAGCTGAAACCACTGCTGCTCGGCCGGACGATTGAAGGGGAAGCCAAAGGTCGCCGCTTGCCACTGCCAGTGCTTGTTTTTGCTCCTTCGCCGCGGCGGCACTACGCTTACGGAAAACGAAGGCAGCAGCCGTTGCCGGTTGTGCAGCACCAGCCGTGCCAGCAGCGTGCGTCCCGCAAACACGTGGTCGGGCGTGTGCACGTCCAGCTCCAGCCCGCGCAGCACCAGCGCCGATGCCAGCCCCGATACCACAATAGCTGCCAGCATGGCGGCCACCACAATCCATAGCAGGTTGTTGCCCGTATTCAGCCCCGCCAGTCCCAGCACCAGGGTGAGGCCGATGTAAATCAGCCCGGCGCGCGTTACCTCGTAGTCGAAAGCGTCCCGCACCTGCCCCCCGGCCACGCGCCGCGCCAGGTAAGGCACCGTGGTCAGGCCCACCAGCCCCGCCAGCAGCAAGGCGGCGCTCGCCAGCACCGCGGTGGCAGCCACATTGCCGTCTTCTCGCGCCAGCGTGGAGCCCAGCGCGGCCGCAAACGCCAATCCCAGCCCCAGCAGCGCCACCAGGAAGCGCACCCACACTTCCGGCAGTCCCAGATGCAGCAGCGCCGCCAGACTGCGCTCCTTGCGGTTTGCAGGAACCTCAGGCATGGATATTTACCGTCGAGAGTAGCACGCGCATCAACTGCTAGCCCGGGCTCCTGGTCAGCTGTCCTCAGGACCCCTTGCCTTCGCCTGCGGGCGATTCAACGCGGCGCCTGGCCAAACATGCGCCGCAGCCACGCCGCCGCTCGCTCCTGCGCTTCATCCGCCTTGCCCGCAATGCTGGGAAAGCGCCGGCGCAGCTTCTGCAGTAGCTTATGTGCCCACACGTATTCACTGGAGAGAATCACCAGCCCGATCAGGAGAAATAGAACGCCCTGCAGTACCGGCAGGAACAGGCCCGCGATGCCCAGCAGAACAAACCCCCAGCCCAGCAGCACCACTCCTATTCGCTTGGCCGCCGTGCGCATGGGGATACCACAGATGGTACAGGATCACTCCGCTGTGTTCCGTGACTGCCGTGCTCGCCAGATCACGCCCGCGATAATCAAAGCTACGATAATGGCGATCACAATATCCGCGTCCCCCACCCAGCGCACCAGGCGGTTCCAGTGGCTCCCGAACAGGTAGCCGGCGGAAGCCACCGCCGTCACCCAGGTCGCCGCTCCCAGAAAATTGAACAGCGAGAACTTTTTCCAGTGCATGCGCAGCACTCCCGCCAGCGGCCCGGTAATAATGCGCATGCCAAACACGAAACGGGCGAAGAATACCGTCACCGCCCCGTGTTTCTCGAACAGGCGCTCGCCCTGCGCAATCTGGGATGGAGAAATGTGGAAGAACCGCCGGTATTTTTCCAGCAGCGGGCGCCCACCGTAGTGCCCGATGGCGTAGCCCACGTTGTCGCCGAACGTAGCCGCCGCCACTCCCACGGCAATCACCCAGAGCAGGCGGAAATGATGCTGGGAAAAGGTGAGAAATCCTGCCAGCAGCAACACCGTCTCTCCTGGCACCGGCACCCCTGCGTTTTCCAGCAACAGCACCACGGCTACTGTCCAGTAGCCATGCCGGGCAAAGTAGCCTTGCAGCAGTTCCAGAATGTGCGCGCTCATGCCGTCGGCTATAGCTTCTCACACCCCCTGCTAAACCCGCTGAGAGCACCTGCAACGTCACCTTCAGACCGCCAAAAGAAAAACGGCCTTCCGGCCGTCCTTAACTCGCAAAAAATCAGGTGGAATCGCGGCGGAAAGAATCAGAGGCTGGTGCCCGCCGGGGAAGAGCCGGCCCGGAGTGATCTCTCTATTGCCCGAGCATCCCCTTTTTCAGATCCGCGTTGGGCGGCTTCGGCCCCAGCCACACCGAGAAAAGCACCGGGGCAAACTCCGGAGCGGCAATGGTCAGCTTTTCCTGGTCGTTGATGGCGAGAGTCGTTCCCGTGCCGGGGACGTAAGTGAAGACCATCTGGTCGCCTTCCTTGACGGGCTCGAGCGCGGCCAGCAACCGGTCAATGTCGGCTTTCATGCTTTTGCTCGCGGCCGGGGCGTTGTTTCTGAACGACTCCTCAAACGCATTTGCCATCTGGTCCTTGCTCGCGCCGCGCACAAAGTGCATCACAATCCGCTTGCGGGCGTCCGCCTTAATGATCGCGTTGGCATCCGAGGACTTCTGTTCCAGGTAGAGCCCCGCCACGTAGACCTTTACC
>Ga0310811_10011798_pt1 | contig 11346 bp, 12 predicted proteins | sample YCmetagenome_FD_207642 | JGI IMG/M metagenome (GOLD analysis project Ga0310811, IMG submission 207642) | Soil microbial communities from experimental microcosm in Duke University, North Carolina, United States - YC | ecosystem: Engineered > Artificial ecosystem > Soil microcosm > Unclassified ... | reverse complement strand
ACCATGATGGATCGCAGATCAGCACGCCGTGTAGGATCAGGCACCAGCATCATAGAGAGGAGATCTCTGGCTTCCGCGGAGACATAGTCGGGAAAGGAGAGGGGTGTGTTGACAATGTATTTGTATAACAGATTAATGTTATCACCATCAGGGTTAGCAGGGTCATCGTCGAAAGGGAGATATCCTGCGAGCATGGCATATAATATAACACCACAGGACCAGATGTCGACGGCAGAACCGACATAGAGCCCTTCTGAGATCACCAGCTCTGGAGCGGCATAACAAGGTGAACCACAGCTCGTCTGCATAAGATCATCTGCGCGATGCTCAAAACGATTGGCGAATCCAAAGTCAGTGATGATGACATTGCGGTGTCGATCGAGAAGTAGGTTTTCAAGCTTGAGGTCGCGGTGAACGATCTTCTTTTGGTGGATGTACCAGACGCCCGAAATTAGCTGAGAGAAGAGCTTGGCAGCATCTTTCTCTTTTAGATATCGATGGGCCAGGATGTGATCAAAGAGCTCGCCACCGGAGGCGTACTCGAGAATTATGCCGATATATTTGTCCGTCTCGATTACATCGTATAACCGAACGATATTGGGATGCTTAAGGGTCTGTGGATCGACAGTTATCGGCATCATGGACTTGAATCTGGAATGTGTGGAGCTCTTACCCGAAGAACCTCAATCTCACGTTCCACCTTGGACATCCGCACAGAGGTGTCTATGTTGCCTCGCCGTATAAGCTTGACAGCGACCTCTTCCCCCCATTGACTGTGTAACCCCAGCTTCACTTTCCCGAACTCTCCTTCGCCAACAGTTTGAAGTAAGATATAGGGCCCAAACTTGGGAATCGTGCGCCTTGGGTGTGCTGCAGTATACGCCATAGCAGCTGGGTGCGAGTAAACGTCACGATAAGCAGGCTGATCTTCGGCTTGTTGCTGCAGTTGCTGCTGCGAGGAGACCACTTGGTGTGATGCTCTTTGTCTCCGTGACGTGGACTGTGACGTGGTTACAGGTGATGGCTGCACAGACACAGACACAGTACGCGAAGCGCCATGGTGTCGAGAAGGACCTGCATAGGAATTGTCTGGGATTTGAAGACTGTCCATGCGAGCGAAGAGAAACTAATGAAGCTGTAGTCAGACTTTGTAAATAGTTCGACCCGAAAGCTGGCCACTGTTTACAGATACATATAAAAACAACACAGCCGCGTGGGGATTGCTGGACTGCCCAAACATAACTAAAAGGGTAAAGGAGGAGGACTCACAGCTTCTTCTTGTACTCGCTTCTGATAGTATGTACTGCGGCTCAGATCTTTAGTTTAAGCCAGCAGTTACGGAGGATGACAGGATGGGTGATAGATGCAAAGAATGTTGATATTCGAAGGCTTGAAATGAGAAGACCACACGCGACGGCGTGGGAGATGATGGCACACCTGGCATTCCGTTGATCGTCAATTCACCAACCTAAGAAAAAAACTGATTTGAACGAATTGCTCACCGTCCGCTGGGATCTGGGTATTCTGCTACTACTTTTGCGCCGTATGAAAACAGCGGAAAGACAGACGACTGGCAGAGAACCGAGAACACCATTCACAGCTTACTGCTGTGAACAGACCCGCGGTTAGCGGTTGTTCAACTTTTCCAACACCGCACCGGGATCTCGGCATCTCGTTATGAGAGTAAGAACATCCTTGAATTTAGTGAACTCTGGTGAGTATGTATGAATTTCACTTTTTTGACTTCTTGTGGTAGTCACTGCTTCTCGTATGAAACTTCTCAAGAGCTTCATCAAACGCTCAATTCCACTTTACCACCGTCCGCGACTGCCACTTTCAGCTCCTCATCATCTAATGCTGGTTGAACCCACTCCTTCAAGAACTTGTCCACCTGCTCTGGTGCGCGCCCGATAAAGGTTTGCGGTTCCAACAGTTGCTCTAGTTCCTCGTGGATAGGACTAAAATATGGGTCGTTACGCACACGTGCGATGAGATCATTCTCGAAACCAAGGTTCTTCACTTGGTGTGCTGCTTCGTGGGAGAGGACCTAACATGAAAGTATAAGCATGGTTGCCACAACAGCAATATGATGTATAGAGGTCATTTACTCTGATCTTCTCATGGGCTTCTTGCCTATCGCCTCCCTTCTTGACGATAGACATGATAATATTTTCAGTCGCCATGAACGGAAGTTCCTGTGCAATCCGACGCGCGATAACCCTTGGGTATACAACAAGACCCTCACAGACGTTTTGTAGCGTTGAGAGGACTATATCAGCCGTCAAGAATGCCTCAGGAAGAGTTATCCTTCGATTTGCACTTGTTGTCATGTCAGCATGCAAACCACAAACCCCTGATGATCGGGGATTACCTATCATCGAGTGTCCGCTCAAACCACTGTACACTAGAAGTCATGAGTGCATTTTGATGGAGGACCATCAAGTGCCTCGAGAGACTGCACACGCGCTCGGAGCGCATCGGGTTCCGCTTGTACGCCATTGCGGAAGACCCTATCTGTGTCGACTCAAAGGGCTCTTCCACTTCCTAACAGATTACCGTCAATTACAGTCAAATCGCATCAGAAGGATAAGACACCACCTTAAGGTTCGCTAGCAACCGCAGATCTGTCGCGATCTTGTGCGCTGTAGCGCCGAGGGACGCGAGAGGGGCAAGGACGTCAATATCTATTTTCCTCGAATATGTCTGCGATGTAACAGGATACGCGTAGTCGAACCCGCTGAGTTCCGTCACAAGTTTGTCCAGCTCTTCGACCTTGTCATGGTCGCCATCAAACAGGGTCAAGAAGCTCGCTTGTGTCCCGGTGGTGCCTTTAACCCCACGGAATCCGATATCGTTGCGTGCCCGTTTAATGTTCCTCAAATCCCATAAAAGCTCCTGCGTGTGTAATACGTGTTGAGTCGCATCCAATGTTTAATATATTAAACCTTGCACCTGGATCCACAGAGTAGCGCGTTTGCCCACAGTTGTAAGCTGGGCTGGTTGAAAATGCGTGAATCCAAGCGTGGGCAGTGCTCTATATTGCGCAGCAAAAGCCGAGAGTCGCGAGATTACAACAGCAAGTGATTTAAGGAGGAATGTCAAGCCAGTGCGAATGAAAATCAGGTCCGCATTACTAACATCGAGTGTCAGCCCAAGTCGCAGCGGACACAAAATCCTGACGCTTACTCGGTCACATAGCATGATGTTGCACCGAGGCTGAAATGAGCGCACGTTCAGTAAAAGACCGATAAGGACAGTGACATGACGTGCTGGATGATACCTGCGGCGGCAGGTGCGACTTGTCCGAACGTATGAACATGCGCCATGACATCGTGGCGACGCTTCTTTTCCTCCTTCGCAGCGATATCAAATTGTTCTGGAGTAAGATCCTGGCCATATTGAAAATGAGATACGTAACTGTGCAATACCAATCTATTCACCCACCAAATTGCTCTTCATCTGTTCGAGTGCCTCATCTGGGATAGGAAGCCCGAGCTGCTTTTCAGCAATCGCAAGATTGAGCCACAGCTCCCTCCATGTTTTAAACCGATGCTTGTCATAAAGTTAAGCAGGAATTGCGATAGACGATGCAATCACATACAGCCGGGGAGAAGAGATGAGCCATTTCCTTGCTGGCATATCGGCTACCGCAAATGTGAATCGGGATGGAAAATGAATGAGTGAAGAGTGAAATACCTAGAAAGAGGAGTCTGATAAGTTTCATACGCCTCCATAACTTGAACAGTGGCGTTGGACTTGATAGCTAGATTTTTGTGAGGATCAAGATCAAGATCTTTAAAGGATTTTAGACGCAGCCACGTGGGATTGTTGATTTCAGTACATTTTGCCGATCTCTCCAGTCTCGGTATACAGCGGCGGAGCTTGTAAAAATAGAATACTAGACAAGTTGTGCATACTACTGTATGAAAGTGGCTACGAATCTTCCAGCCATGCAACAAGAGCGTAAGCTGCTGCTGCAGCGGCACCACCAACTAATAGCGTGCTGACTGCTCCCCATATGTAGCCTCCAGCACCCTGCCCAGCACCCGTGACGCGAGCTTTCACAGCTCCGAATATCAACAGGACGATGCCTGTGACAATAGAAGAGTATACAAGTGCCTCATGCGCTTCTGGAACAAAGAAGTATGGGATAAGGGGAATGATTCCGCCAACCAGGTATCCGAGGCCAATCGTCAGCGCCGACATGTATACTCGACGCTTTGAGATTTCCTCTAGAAATTAACAAAATGGTGAATATGAGCGGTATTTATAAGTAAAACAATACACACCCATTCCCTCTCCAAATTTGAGCAAAAACGGCGTCAGACCGACTTGATCCTTCCATCTCAACAACTGCGCTTCTTGATCTGATGATGAACCGTGCGCATCGACTTCCGGGTCAAATTCCACGTCTCTGAGGCACTTGGTGACCGCCTGGCACGTCTTCTCGTCGACACCTACAGGGACAAGTACAGCGCATACCTCCCTTTCCATTTCTCCAATGCAGCTACGTTGCACGCGTGCCGATGTGTGGCGTCGCATGAAATGGTAATGATCCCGCTCTGCCGAAGAAGCTAAGAAGCCACCGATGCCCATAGAAATGGCACCAGCAATGAGTTCGGCTATTCCGCCGGCGACAACTAATTTTGAGGCGCCCAAAGATGAAAGGCCTGCTGCCAGAGCGAAGGGGACTGTCAAGCCGTCTGAAAGCCCGATGACACTGCGAATTATCTCAATATTTTGTCCGATACGATGAAGCCAAGACAATTACTTACACATCACGAACGATATCAGGATCTATAAGCGTGCGGGAATCCGCGTCTTTCAAGTCTTTGCAGCAGACACCGTCCTGACGACCGTCTCTGTCGCATCTCGTCAGCAGTGGTGGGGTAAGTGCTCCACTACCGTCCAAAGGCCATACTGGTGGCTTAGAGTTCATATTCCCTTCTCTGTTTGGCAAGGAAACAGGAACTGTGCCGTTTGAATCAGATTCTGAAGCCATTCTGAGAGACAAGTTAGGGAGCAGACTTGCAGGGGTGGTTATCTTCATAGCCAGCCTAATAATATATCGTGTTTGTTTGCTTCGTCCAAACTCCGGTTAGTTAATAATACCAAGCCGAATGGAGAACATTTGTAATCACCGCTTGCCGGAACCGATAATGCTAGTGCCAAAAAGACGAGCATGAATGATGGTCAGAATCGTAAGTTAGTAACTACATAGTTTTCTCGTCATGCAATCAGGTGAGAGGCGATTAACACTCTATAAATACTTGCAGTAACGTCGCCGGCATCGTCAAGTCGCAGCTCTAAACTGACCCACCGATGGCAGACTCCCCGATTCACGAACGATGTATGCACCGCCAACATCCAAATGGTGAATGGATTAGATGGCAACTTTTCCAATGGAGAGACTAGGTCCCGACGACTGTTGGCATTCTTTGGTGATTCAGATAATCCATCACCAAGTTAATATTGTCTCAATTGCGTCGCCGCACTGGCTCGATTTTCTACTAGGCTACCAGAGCGACTTATGGAGGCGCAGGGTATCCATCTCTTGTGACGCACCCGTCGTGATGAGTGTTTGTGTCTCTGTATTTCGTGGCTGGAACGTCGTGTATGGAAGTGCACCCGCAATTTTTTTTCTTTTTTTTTCGAATAGCCCTTTGGTCCAGAGGATCACTCTCATTCCTCCCAGTATCCGCATTATCTGCGTGCTGTAGGACTTGCTCTCTTCGGCGACTGCATCTAACCCCGAGGTAAATTTAGCTTCACCACTTAGGACTCGTTCATTTGAGTATCATGCAGATACCAACGCTAGATCATATCATGCTCTATTGCCCTGTCAACCTCCGTACCTGCTGGGGCCTGTGCTGGGAAAGCGGTCGAAGAAGTTTTTCACTTGGGAAGCCCGATCCACCGTGTAATCCCCGAGTTCTTCATATCCAGCAATTTAGTGGATTCGCCTCTTTGGGAGTAGCAATCGCAAGCAATTGTGGCGCTGAATTCACGAGACCGCGCTAAATTGTAAATTCATATTCTTGCCCATGACATAACCCCTCCATTCATCCACTGCGGTGTTTAAAGCTAAATGTCACCTATGGATTACATGTTTTCAGAGACAGAGTTAGCCATCCATCAGCATTAATTGGGAGCATAAAAAACACCCGAGGTAGATGACGGCGGTCCAATGTGGCCACCTTACGGCCCGAAAACCCATATGGTCCGAAACCCATTTTATCCATTTGTTAGACTCGACCCCCCCTCGGCCTACTCACCTACTCACCACAAGGCTCCCCACCGACAGTTCTGCTATAAGGCTCGACGTCGTCACCAAGTTCAAACGAATAACGCTGTGAGGTGCGTCTCTACTTACCATTCGATCGGGCACCAGTCAAGACCTGCGGTAAGTACCTCAAGGTGGAACATATTAATGGACGCGCCGCGACGCAATGTACCTCCTGCATGCTGACAGTCTTCCATATCCGAACTGCTCAGAAACTATGAACTGTGATCTGTTGCGGGGGGCGTCTACGATGGTTGTCATTGTTAGTATCATTACGAGACTGTGGGCAAGTCTTCCGTGTACCTGACCCCAGTCGTAGGTGGAAAGTTGGAGACCTTGTATCAAACATCCATATAAGTATTTTGGCAAAGTGGATATTATGCCAAGGGCTGACGACATAGCGGACTTGACAGGCATAGCATTCACGATGCCACGTTTGTGCAATGACTGCCATTGTCAAACTGAACACGTTTCAATTGTGCGCACAGGCACAGATGAATTTCAACTTGCTTGCAAGACAATCACCGTTGTCAGTTGTCTTGGATGCGGCTTAGGACTAGAGTGCTGGCCTGGGTGTTTGCAAACTCAATTAGATCTCCGACGGCTCTTTCGATCGTAGTCTTAGAACGTAATTTCCAGAAAAGTTGTATAGAACATGACATTCTTGGCACACAAGGCAGTGGCATGACACAGTTAAAGGTTCTTCCAATGCCGCAGCAGCATTTCAACGATTGCCCTCCTGCCGTCATTGCTGTGTACCATGAGTACGTTCAGAAATCATCCCATGCGTAAATGTTGCTCATCATCCTTGGACAGGCTCCCTACGTGACGGGCCGTCAGAAATGGCTCATTCCACTGCAAGTAGCGTTCGTTCGCCCAATGCTGTAGAGGGAACGTTCCCACTTACCCAAAGGCCATCCGCATCTACTACCAATCGACGACGCATGAGTATTGCAAGCAACAAACCTCAAAAGAAGTTCCTCAATTGGCTGGCTAAGTTCAGAAAAGCTATAACTCTAATGATGCAACCGAAAAAACCGATAGCCAAAGCCCCCACTGCGTGGAGAAGCATCCAAGCGATTGTTTTTGCCTCATGTAAAACGACCCGCTTTCACTGATCAATCTACCGAGTTGATATCGTCTGCTAGGGCTAAATACATTGTTGGTCTTTATCCCAATATCTGTATGTTATTCTCCGTCTTAGCTTGGACCATCTAACGCATGGCATCCGAAAGTGGGCTATGAACTTTGCTTTACCCGATCAGCACACTCTTATATTTGTTTGTAAGTACACAATTTGACTTTCGGCGACATACTTACAGATCGCCCCAGTTACATTTCTGGCTATCATACCACTGGCCAAGGTAACACAGATTCATTTTTCGCTACTGCTCAGGTTTAATATGCACGCAGCTTCTCGCTTTCGCGACTGATGAATTGTCACTACGGGTCGGTCAAACTCTGGCTGGTCTTCTCAACGCTACATTAGTCAGTGGTTCATGTATCGGTCCGTTATCCCACTGAAATTTGAGGGCTTATAGGGAAATGCGTTAGTAATTTTTTGCTCAGCTGATCACTTTTTTTATTTTGTTTCCCTTTACGCACAGCGTCGAACTCATTGTATCAGTATGTCGTACTAGCCTCCAGCAGCTTGTACGACGGCCAATTGACCCATTATAGATCATTGCGCTCGCGAAGTGTCAGCTTACAATCGTTCAGTCGTCCTGTACGTGTCCTACAGCTTTACTCTTTCGCAGCTTCCCTTGACCCTGACTCGTGCTATTTTCCTACAGTGGTGGGTTCTATCCTGAGTAATCTCTGTAAGTGTTTGAGCTTACTGTGATCAAATCAATCAATTGATGTATACTATAGTATTGGTACTGGGCATGTGTTTCTTTGCCGGTGGTCTCCGCTTCTCGGAACAGGGATTTGGTCTAGGTACACAGTTACTTGGTTCAAGTTGACCCAGACTGTTAATGTTTGCGCTATGACTTAGGCGCTGTGCAACTTAATTCGTCATTGCTCACCATTAGCGTGATTGCTGTTCTGTTGCCTGGGGCTTTTCACATGGCTCTTCAGGGCCAACCAGAATACGACGAACTGTCGACCGATTACAACATATTGAAAACTAGTCATGGCGTGGGTGGATTATTATTTGTAATATGTTCGACCTTACGTTGTTCGTAGGTTGCAATTATTCTCCTTTTCAGTAGGTCGACAAAATGATTTTCTTGGCACTTGATTCAACCTATCCGAATCATACAGTCTACGCCTCATATCTGGTTTTCCAGTTATTTTCGCACAAAGCCCTCTACGACGATGACAATGAAGATATGCAACCAACCAAGGAGTACACGGGCCAGAATCCATTTCGGTTGCACAGGAGACATAGGAATATTACGGACGGTGAAACAGTGTCTTCCCCATGTTCGGCACATGGTGGAGATGCAGCCACAACGTTGTCCCGCCCCGTGGATGCCAACCCTGACGTGGAACCTGGGACCCATTCCATAGCATCAGTGGAGTCTGAGACTGAGGCTGAGGTTCCTGAGCAACCACTGATGAACCTCACCGTATGCCTTTGGCTTTTGGTTGTCGTAACTGTGGTACGTGCTTGCCGTGATAATCACATAAAATTCTCAATCTTTCCTCGCTTTAGTTGGTCGCTGTTACTGCAGAGTTCCTCGTTGATTCAATTGATGGCTTAACTTCATCTGGGTCGATCAACAAGGAGTTCGTTAGTATTATTTTACTCCCGATCGTTGGTAATGCAGCGGAGCATGTCACTGCAGTCACGGTATCTGTCAAGGACAAGCTGACTTTAAGCTTGGGCGTTGCTGTGGGTTCGAGTATTGTGAGTTCACTCCCACAGACATGACTTCTGTGGCGACTCATTGTTTTCAGCAAATTGCGCTCTTCGTGATTCCGTGCGTTGTGCTCTTGTCCATTCCTACATCATATTCACTGAGATGCTTTCAGATTCATCGTGACACTTGGCTGGATTATGGACAAGCCATTGACACTTCTCTTTGACCCGCTGGAATCCATCGTATTGTTCCTTTCCGGTGCGTTGATACATTAATGCGGGAGAGCGTACTGATCAGGAGGTGAAAATAGTCCTCACTGTTAATTACGTTGTGCAGGATGGCAAGTCAAATTGGTTAGAAGGGATGATCCTCATGTGTAAGTTTCTGTGGCATTTTTATGTGCGTTTCGCACTCATCACGCTCTCTAGGCTTGTACATGATTTTGGTAATAACATTTTGGTATTATCCTGGTAAGTCCCTCGTCGATGTCACTGAACACTGTTTCAGACATTGAATACTTTTCTCGCTAGGTACCCAAGGCATCTTCCCAAATTGTTAAGTCACCTGGAGCATCTTTGATAAACGGAGGACTGCCATGGGCTCAGTGCAACTAGGCTTCGACCTGGGTCATTTTCTTATTCGGTACCATATGCCTTCAGCACACTGGTCTGTCCCTTCCGTCCAGTGCCAACTATCATTATTATCATGCTTTTTTCTTTCTATTTCTATGACTCGCACTTGGAACCTAGCCCCGTCCTTATTCTTACGTGATTGCTACTGCGCGGGTCGTCTTGTCAGAGAAACAGAGTTCGCTTCTACTTAGCTTTTAAACATAATATATATATCAACCTGGAGTACATATCACTGCAAGAGGCTGATGAGCCTTCCAATATAACTTCGTGGCGGATTGCATAGCTAACCCAACCAGGTGGGAGTGATACTCGATAAACTGGTATATTAATATCAAGAAGTGTGAAACGTCCGGAACTAAGTCCACCAGGAAGCGCTTGAGCTCCGATGACGTTAACTCAGACCTGGTGGGTGAGCTGTTGTTTCCACCTGCATACCATGAGCACGTTGTGACGCACGTCATTCTCGTTGATATGTCGAGTTTATGGGGAAAATGCAAAAAGTAGACGCGTCCTTACGTATACTTCAAGGACGATCAGTTGATTTTCTTTTCATATGTCGTCAGTGAGCAGACCGACAATGAGGAGTCATGTGACTCGAATTGAGGGAGATGGACTGAAGGCAACTGCCTTGGGGAAACTCTGAGCTCGTGATTTAAAGAAGTTGATTGTTGATAGTACACCAGTTCTTGCAAAGAGCCTTTTTTCTGCCCGATTGAGTTAACAAATTGTACGAGGCAAATATATTCGCTCACCTGTCAATTCGAGGGTCCGGAAATGTTTCTGAACACTCCTGTCACAAGTACGTCCACTCAAAGTGGATGATCAAACTCGGATGTGTCATTCAGCACAGCATCGACGCGTCTTCATGATCGGTGGACGGACCTTACTATGATAACCACGACGTGGTATCTCCAAGCACAAGCATAATCATCTCGTTACAGTTAAGAGTTAATTATGAATCACCTCTTGAAGCACTACCGATGGCCGCGGTGTAACGATCGAAGTTCTTTGTCTGGCTGAAAAAGGCTGAGAATCACTCGATCAATGAATGGATGCCCCACAGTGATAGAGGCGCTTCTCCATTCCCTGGAAACGTTTATGTCTTCTAGGCTGTCGCGATCCGTTGTCCGAGTGAAATGAAAAAGCACAATGGCGAAAGCAATCAAGTCACTTGCCAAGTAATTGTTGACATTGGAGCTCTTCAGGCACTTGAAATCGATCTCCTGTGAGTTCGCTGAAGGTTCCGGTATTCCGTCCCTGATGCTTTTCAGCTTCACAAAATCACACGCTAGTAACTATGGTGTGATGACCGAGCGCTGAATATTAATATTGAATAACGAACCTTACGGAGGAACATTGTTTCGGAGCTTCCAGAAGACTTACATCACGGCTATAAGTGTTACCCCAGCCGGTAGCACGATGTATTCCAATGCCACGCCGTGAGTCGGCCTTCCGAGCATTAGCGGGAGTCTCAGACTAGCGGCTCGATGATACAGACAATCAGGCACCACGGGATAACGTTGAACCTGAGTTTGAGAAGAGCTCCACATGATGTGCATGCCACTGCATGGTGTGGAGCTGTGATAACATATCGACACATCATGATTGCAAGAGCCTATCGGTT
>Ga0310811_10011797_pt1 | contig 11347 bp, 9 predicted proteins | sample YCmetagenome_FD_207642 | JGI IMG/M metagenome (GOLD analysis project Ga0310811, IMG submission 207642) | Soil microbial communities from experimental microcosm in Duke University, North Carolina, United States - YC | ecosystem: Engineered > Artificial ecosystem > Soil microcosm > Unclassified ... | reverse complement strand
CGGCCGAACCCGAGCCGCTGCTGCTCGCCGGGTGACAGGGTGCGCGACCATCCCGTCGCCTCGTCCAGCCGGCCGACGAGGTGGCGTAGCTGCACCTGGGTCAGCACCGCCGTCGCCAGCTCGTCGGTGAGCGCCTCGCCGGGCTCCGGGTAGGCCAGGGCGGCGCGCAGGCTGCCCAGGGGCAGGTAGGGCTGCTGGGACAGGAACATCGCGTCGGCGTCGGCGGGGCGGCTGACCGACCCCTCGGCGTAAGGCCACAGGCCGGCCAGGCTGCGCAGCAGCGTGGTCTTGCCGCTGCCGGACGCGCCGCTGACCAGCAGGGCGTCCCCGGGGCGAAGCGACAGGGTCAGCTCCTCGATCAGCGGGCGGCCGTCGGGCCGGTTGACCGTCAGGTCCCGGATGTCGAGCTCGTCGCCCGTCTCGTGGCTCAGGACCGGCAGCGTGCGCGACGCCTCGTCGGCGTCCAGCAGGCCGGTGAGCCGGTTGAGGACGGCGCGGTAGTCGGCGAAGTCGTCGTAGGCGTTGCGGAAGTAGGACAGCGAGTCGTGGACCTGGCCGAACGAGGTGGCGGTCTGGGTCAGGTCGCCGAGCTTGAGGGCCCCACCGAAGAACCGCGGCGCCTGGACGATGAACGGGAAGACCACCGCGAGTTGGCTGATCGTCAGGTTCCAGCCCTGGAACTTCACGTTCCGGTAGACCAGCGACCAGCTGTTGTTGATCAGCGCACCGAAGCGGGAGGTCAGCGCCGATTTCTCGGCCACCTCACCGCGGTAGAAGGCCACGTTCTCGGAGTTGTCCCGCAGCCGGACCAGCCCGTAACGGAAGGACGCCGCGAGCCCCTCGTTGAGGAAGTTCAGCCTGATCAACGGGCGTCCGATGCGGAACGCGATCACCGACGCGATGATCACGTAGATGTAGGTCAGGAACGTCATGGCCCGGGGTATCTCGGTGCCGAACACCGTCATCGGACCGGACAGCGACCACAGGATGGCGGTGAACGACACCAGCGACAGGGCGGCGTCGGCGACCCCGAGCACGAAGTCGGTGGAGCTCTCGGCGAAGGAGGTGACGTCCTCCTGGATCCGCTGGTCGGGGTTGTCCACGGGGGTCTTGAGGAAGTTGCCGCGGTGGTAGGCCCGCCCGGCCAGCCAGTCGTTGAGCATGTGCTCGTTGAGCCACAGCCGCCAGCGGATGCCGAAGGCCTGCTGCAGGTAGTACGTCATCAGCGCCCGGGCCACGTAGGCGGCGGAGATGATGCCGAAGATGGCCAGGTAGCGGGCGAAGTCCTGGGCACTGAGGGCCTGCAGCGCGGTGTAGAGGCCGTTGGTGGCATACGAGGTGAGCACCTGGATCCGGACCGACACGACCGTCAGCAGGAGCAGCAGCAGTACCCGGATGATCGGCCGCCAGCCCGACCCGTCACCCTTTGACCCGGCACGCGACCCGGCACCGCCACCGGCACGCGAACCGGCACTCGAACCGGAACCGCCGCCCGCGCGGCGCGCCGCGCCCGGAGTGAAGTAGGCGAAGGTGAGTCGGCGGAACTGGCGCCCCCAGACGGTGTAGCGCGACAGCAGCCAGACCACCACGATGAAGCCGGCCAGCGTGGCGGCGTACGCCTCACCGATCCAGCGTGCGCTGGCGATCCACTCGTGAGCCCAGTCGATCGTCGCGTCGTCCACGCCGGATCAGTGCCCGGCGAGGATCGTGGTCAGCCAGTTGTCCTGGGACACGTCCAGGAAGTTCTTGCCCTGGGTCACCGACGGTGTGCCGAAGTAGGAGCTGCCGTCGTCGGGATCCTTGCGTTGCAGGACCGGGTCGACGAGGGCCTTGTCCAGGTCGGCCTGGATTCCGGCGTCGAAGGTGTGGCCGTTGATCGCGGCGGTCACCTTGCCTGCCGGCACGCCCAGGTCGGTGGCCAGCGCCTCGAGCTGGTTGACGTCGTAGCCGGCCGAGCCCTCGGCGGGCTGGTCGGCGAAGAGGCTGTCGTGGAAGGAGGCGAACGCGGCCGGGTCGGTGTCGGCCACCGCGAGCGCGGCCGAGGCGGCCCGGATCGAGTAGCCGGGCGGGTTGGAACGGTCGTCGAGCAGGTTGAGCATGTGGTAGCGGACCCGCAGCTTGGACGCCACCACGGCCTGCCGCATGGCGTCGCCGTCCTCGTGCTCGAAGCCGCCGCAGATGGGGCAGAGGAAGTCCTCGTAGACGTCGATGGTGATCGGCGCGGTCGGGACGCCGATGGTGACCGTCGAGCCGGCCCTGTCCAGGACCACCGGTGCGCTGCGGGCCGAGGAGGTCACGGGGTTGATCCGGTGACCGACCGCCGCGGCCTTGTGGCGGCTCTGGACCGCCACCCCGATGGCCACCGCCACCGCGATCACCACGACGATCACGACGCCGGTGATCAGGCCGGCGCGCCCGCGTCCGGTCCCCCGGGCCGCGGCGACCGGGTCCTTGCCTGACGTCGGGGCCACGCTACCTCCACGCTGATCGCCATCGGATCGGACCGGAGCCGATCCCGCCCGCGATGCTAGACGTCGCGATCTTCACCCGTTCTCAGGCTGCCGTCAGCCACCGTCACTCGTCGTCGATGTGGCCGTCGTCCACCCGCACGACACCCTCGACGGTGCCGAGGGTGGTGGTGGCGTCCGAGAGTCCGGTGCCGGACAGCGTCAGCGCGACCGCGACCAGCGGACCCCCGTCCTCGCCGTAACCGGACCGGTCGCTCACGATGGCCATCGAGTGCACCGTCCAGGAGTGCGTGGTGCACATGGCCAGCAGGGTGCGCAGCACACCCCGCCCGTCCTCGTAGGTGATGGTGTACGTGCGCTCCGTGTGGCCGCGGGAGGACACCCAGCGGCTCATCGGGGTGTATCCGATCACGGTGAGGAAGTGCAGGCCGGTGACCACCAGTGCCAGCACCGCCAGCCCGGCGCCGGCCGCCATCCCGATCGCGGCGGTCTCCCAGATCGCCGCCGCCGTGGTCAGCCCCCGGATGGCGCCGCGCCGGGTGATGATCAGACCGGCGCCCAGGAAGCCCACGCCGGACACGATCTGCGCCGCGACCCGGGACGGGTCCAGGTTGACCAGGCCGGCGGCCACCACGTCGCCGAACCCGTACTTGCTGACCAGCATCATCAACGCCGACGCGGTGCCGACGATGCAGTGGGTGCGCATCCCGGCGCTCTTACCCCGGAACTCCCGTTCCAGGCCCACCACCGACGACAGCGCGAAGGCCAGCATGAGCTCGCCGACCTGCAGCCAGCCCTGGCCGTTGGCGGCGGCCAGCCCCTCGGGTCCCGCGGCGAGATACATCGGCGCCTCCCCTGTCCGCTGTCATCATCCGGCGAGTCGTCCGGAGATCCGAGCATCGCCGATTCCGAGCGGTAGGGGCACCACCGTTCAGGCCTCGAAACCCCAGAACGAGTCGACGATCAGATCGGTGGCGGCCCGCACGCTGCGCACCGAGGTGTCGGCCGCCCCCTGCCGGGTGCCGCCGGTGAACTCGTCGATCAGCCCGGTGTGCCAGGTCGAGCCGATCTCCGACCAGCCGGGCACGTCGTCGGAGAAGTCGGGGAAGAAGCGCAGCGTGATACCGAGCATGAACGCCAACCCGGGTGACCCGGACCAGTCCTCGATGGCGGCGTAGACGCTGAGGTTGGCCGCGTTCATCGCCTCGCTGCTGCCCCGGCGCAGGCCGTTGACGAAGTCGCTGTGGGCCACCTTGAACACGGTGATCAGCTCGTCGTCGCGGTTGTCCCAGGCGCGGGCAGTCATCTCGCCGATCAGCACGCCGTGGATCCAGTAGATGTCGTTCAGGCGCGCGCGGGTGGTGTCGGTGACGCTGAAGGACTTGTTCGCGGTCGTGTCGACGAAGCCCTCGGCGACCAGCCGCAGCAGGGCCTCGCGGACGGGCATCGTGCTGACGCCGAGCATCTCCGCCAGCTCGGCCTGGGTGATCCGCCGGCCCGGGGCGAGCTCGCGGGTCAGGATCATGCGGCGCAGGGTGTCGGCGACCTGGTCGGCCATCGAGCGGTGCCGGACCCGCGGCGGTGGCCCACGCCGGCCCAGGCTCTTGGTCACCGCGACATCGTATCAACCTGCTTTGTGACCGACGGTCACAGTGAACCTGCAGGTCAAAGCGGCACAGATGGTGTGGGCCTTGACACAGTGGGTGCTCTTCGCGAATCTTGCGACATGATATCGCAGCGAAGCGAGCGGCTCACCGGCAAAACCGTCGTCGTCACCGGATCCACCAAGGGCTTCGGCGCGGCCATGGTGAAGCGGTTCGCCGCCGAAGGTGCGAACGTGGTGATCAGCGGGCGCAGCGAGGCCGAGGGGCACGCGGTCGAGAAGGAGATCCGCGCCGACGGCGGCAACGCGCTGTTCGTGCGGACCGACCTCTCCGACGAGGGATCCACCCGAGCGCTGATGGCCGCCGCGGCGGCTGAGTACGGGCGCATCGACGGCCTGGTCAACAACGCGATGGCCATGGACCACATCGGCTCCGACGAGCGCGCGGTGGCCGACATGGACTCCGGCGGCTGGGACAAGATCATCAAGGTCGGGGTCTACGGGCTGTTCTGGTCCTGCAAGTACGCCATTCCCGAGATGATCAAGGCGGGCGGCGGCTCGATCGTCAACATCTCCTCGGTGGCCGCCGTGGCGGGTGTGCCCAACATGCCCGGATACACCGCGTGCAAGGGTGCGATGCAAGCGCTGACCCGGCAGATGGCCGTCGACTACGGCCCGCACAACATTCGGGTCAACACCATGGTCAGCGGTTTTGTGCTCTCCTCCGAGCTGGCCGCCGCCGTCGACGCGCACCCCGAGGCGGGCCCGATCATCCGCCAGGCGCAGCTGACCCGGTGGGGCCGGCTCGAGGACATCGCGAGCATGGCCGCGTACCTGCTCTCCGAGGAATCCGGCTTCGTCACCGGGTCGGAGCTGCGGATCGACGGCGGCTGGACCTCCACCGCGCGGATGCCGAACCTGGTGGAGATGGTGTTCGCACCGCTGGCCCAGCAGGCGGCCCAGGCCCAGCAGTGAAGCGGCTCGGCTGGGGCGTGGACCTGTGCACCGGCAGCCCGAAGGCGTCGATGCACCTGGAGTGCGGTCCGGGTGTCATGTGGACGACCCGCAACTTCGGTGAGGCCGTACCGGGGGTGCAGACGCCGCTCGGGCTGACGTTCTGGGTCGACACCTCCGAGGTCACGCTGGTGCGGACCACCGCCGACATCGGCGCCGTCTCCCGCCGCCGCGCCGTGCCCTCGACGCGGGTCGAGGAACGCTTCATGGCCCAGTTCTACGGGCGGATGGCCGGCAACATCAACCGCTTCCGCGACCTCGCCGACCGGATGCCCGGCAGCTCCGGGGACGCGTTCGAGGAGCAGATCTTCGGCAAGGTCCGCTCCGGGGGCACCAACCACCCGCGCCGCGCCCGCTACCCGATCACGGCGGTGAAGATGCCGTGGGCGGCGTGGCGGACGGCCCGCGCGCAGCGCCGTGACCGGGTGGCAACCGAGGCCTGGTGGTCGGCGGCGGTCGCATCGCCTCCGGCCGACCTGGCGGCCGCGCGTGCGCTGTTCGACGACGCCTGCCTGCGGTTCCAGAGGGTCGTCGGCCGGCACGGGCTGATCACCATGCTGGCCCAGGGCTGCTACGAGCAGGTGGCGATCCTGGCCAGCGCGGCCGGGATGCCCGGTGCGGAGGCCGAGCTGATCACCGGCTACGGCGGCCTGGAGGAGACGCTGCTGCTCATCGAGCTGTGGAAGGTGGCCCGCGAGGGCGGCTCGCTGGACGGGTTCGTCAACCGCCACGGCTACCACGGCCCGTACTCCGGGGACCTGTCGCTGCCGTCCTGGCGGGAGGACTCCCGGGAGGTGTCCGCGCTGCTGCACGCCTACCGGTCGCTGCCGCCGTCGGAGCGGCCCGAGCTGCGCCAGCAACGCCAGACCGAGTCGCGGCTGGTCATGGAGCAGCGGCTGCTGTCCGCGTTGCCGTCCTGGCGGCGCCCACTGGCCCGCGCGGTGCTGACCGCCGCATCCCGGTTCGTCCCGCTGCGCGAGATCGGCAAGACCGCCTACATCATGGCGCTGGACGTCGCCCGGCTCGCTGCGCGGATCGCGGGGCGGGAGATGGCCGCCGCCGGGGTCGTCGCCGACGAGACCGACGTCTTCTACCTGACCCGTTCCGAGCTGGCCGCCGCGCTGCCCGACGACATCCGGGCGGTGATCGCCGAGCGCCGGGCGTTTCACGAGCACTGCCGGACGCTGCGGCTGCCCGACTACTGGGACGGCGCCCCCGAGCCGCTGCCCGTCGAAGAGCTCGAGACCGACCGAAGTGCGCAACTCGCCGAACCGGACAGCGCAACTCGCCGGACCGGGATGCGCGACTCGCCGGCGGGAGGAGCGCAACTCGCGGGGGTGGTGCTGCGGGGGATCGGGGTGGCGCCCGGGGTCGTGACGGGCGCCGTGCGGGTCGTCGACCATCACGACGACGAGCCGCTGGAGCCGGGCGAGATCCTGGTCTGCGAGACGACGAACCCGAGCTGGGTGACGTTGTTCCTGGTCGCCGGGGCCATGGTCATCGACATCGGCGGGGTGATCAGCCACGGCGCCATCGCCGCCCGCGAGCTGGGCATCCCGTGCGTGATCAACACCCGCGACGGCACCCGGCGGCTGCGCACCGGCGACGTGGTCCGGGTGGACGGGTCCAGCGGCAGCGTCGAGGTGCTGCGACGAGCGGAGGTGCCGGCATGACGGATCCCTACGGCATCGTGGAAGGCGACGACCTCCTGCACGACCCGCCCGACGGCGAGACCAACTGGAGCGAGAACCTCCAGCTCATCGTCAACGACGGCCGGACCGGCGTGTACATGCATCTGGGCCGCCAGACCGACGACACGGGCATCTGGGAGGGCATCCTCGTCGTCTACCTGACCGGCGACCGGCTGCTGGTGAGCCGGACCTGGCTGCGCGCCCCGGACCTCACCGCCGCCACCAGCGGGCCGCTGTCCTTCCGGCCGGTGGTGCCGTTGCGGGAGTGGGAGATGGCCTTCGACGGCATGGTCCGCCCGATCGGCCGGGCCGAGGGCGCTGCCGCCCCGGTCGCCGAGGGCCCGGTGGTGCCGATGACGCTGGTCCTCGCGGTACAAGAGCACTCGCCGGTGTGGGGCGTCGGTTCGGAGACGGCCTCGCGGGTGACCGGCGCGCTGCACGACCAGGACTGGGCCCGTACGCACCTCCAACAGGTCTGCACCGTGACCGGCCGGCTGCGCGTTCCCTCGCTCGGGATCCACGAGACGATCGAGAACGTCGGGTTCCGCGACCACTCCGTCGGGCCGCGCGACTTCACCCACCTCGTCTCGGAGTTCTGGAGCTGCTGCGCGTTCCCCAGCGGGCGGGCGTTCGTCGGGCTGCACGTCGTCCAGGACGACCGGCCCGAACCGTTCACCCACGGGTTCGTCTTCGAGGACGGGAAGCTGCACGACATGGACGGGCTGGCCGGTCCGGTGCTGACCAGCCCGCTCGGTGATCCCGCCGAATTCGACGTCCGGTTCTCCAGCGCCGCCGGGACGGGCGAGGTGCGCGGGCGGATGACGAACTCGATGGCGTTCGCCTTCGACTACCCGTTCCGGATGCCGATGGGGGCCCGGCCGGCCGGGGCCACTCCCGTGGAGGGCCCGGCGACGTACGAATGGGACGGCGAACAGGGTTTCGGTTGGATTGAACGGATATTCATTCGAGGGGAGAAGTAGGCATGAGTGACACCGACGTCAAGGAGATCGAGAAGTTCCTGGAGCTGGTGCAGGCCGGCGACATCCAGGGCGCCGTGCAACAGATGACCGAGGACGTGGTCGTCGAGGAGATGGGCAGCATCCCGCACAGCGGCACCTACCACGGCCGCGACGGCTTCCTCGGGCTGATCACCAAGTTCGGGGAGCTCTACAGCGGGTTCGCGCTCTCGGACGTGTCGGTGCATGACGCCGGCGCGTTCGTCGTGGCCAAGATGACCGGCACGTTCACCTCCAAGGACGGCTCCAAACAGGCCGTCATGGCGGTCACCGAGCACTACACGATGCGGGACGACAAGATGGCCCACGCCGACGTGTACTACAAGGACCCCGACCAGTTCAAAGCGTTCGACTACTCATGAAGTTCGGGTTCATGGCCGGCCTCGGGGTCGGCGAAGGCTGCGCGCATCCCGGCTACCTCGCTCAGGCGGTCACGCTGGCCGAGCAGGTCGGGTTCGAGTCGGTGTGGGCGGGCGAGCACGTCGTGATGCCCGACCACGCACCGAACTACCCCTACAGCGAGGACGGGCGGCTGCCCCAGGCCGACGACACCGATGTCGCCGACCCGCTGGTCTGGCTCACCTACGCCGCCGCGCTCACCAGCACGATCCGGCTGGCCACCGGCGTGGTCGTGCTGCCGCTGCGCAACCCCGTGGTGCTGGCCAAACAGGTGGCTTCGCTCGATCTGCTCTCCGGCGGGCGGGCCATGCTCGGGATCGGCGTGGGCTGGATGCCCGAGGAGGCCGACGTCGTCGGGGTGCCCTTCGCCGGGCGGGGACGGCGGACCGACGAGTACATCGGGGCGATGCGCGCCCTGTGGGCCGAGGACAAGGCGAGCTACCGCGGGCAGCACGTGCACTTCGACGGCGCGCGCTCCCACCCCAAACCGGTCCAACCGGGGCGCCGGGTGCCCGTGGTCATCGGGGGCAGCGGGCCGGCCGCCGCCCGCCGGGCCGGGCGCATCGGTGACGGCTACTACCCGATCGCGCCGACCGTCGACGCGCTCGCCGACCAGATCGCTCTCATGCACGCCGCCGCGCGCGAAGCGGGCCGCGACCCGGCCGACATCGAGATCTCCACCATGGCGTTCTCGCTGGTCGGACCAGGCCCGGTGTCCCGGACGCAGCTCGACGACTTCCACCGCATGGAGGACCTGGGCGTCTCGCGCATCGTCGCGCCCCGGCTGCTGGACTCCCGGGTCGACACGGTCCTGGACGCGCTGAAACGGCTCGGTGACGAGCTCATCGGTGCTTACTGAGGCGGATGCGTACTGCCGGCGTTCACCCCGCCGTCCGACCCGCAGACGGCGCGGGTCTACTCCTCGGCCGCGCACCTGGCTGAGGTCATGCACCGCGTGCCGCTGCTTGTGGTGCCGTGTATCGAGGGCTGCCCGGAGGACCTCCCGCACACCTACGCGGCGGCGCTCTACGGGTCGTCGCGTTCAGCTGAACGCGACGAGGACCGCGTCCCGGAGTCCCATCGGGCGGCCTCCGCGCGGCCGCCCTGCCGGGCCGGGTGCTACTTCGGAAACGAGGCACACAAGATGCATGCTTTTCCCACTTTGTGTGCTCCTTTCGGCTGCCCCTCCTCAGAGACCGGCTCCCGGATCCGCCTCGGCGAACCGGGCCCCCGGGGCACGGCTCGCGCGGGCGGCGAAGCCCGGTGTCTATTCAGGCTGGTGTCTACTCAGGCAGCAGCGGGTCGTACTCCGGGGTGCGTTTGGCGCGGAAGGCCCGCCACGACTCAGCCGAGTCGGCGCCCTGGTGCATCCCGGCCTGCCACAGCGCCGGGCGTTCCAGGCCGTCTCGATCGAATGGTTGAGCAGCTCCTTGGTCTCCCACACCGCCAGCGGGGACTTCTCGGCGATGGTCTCGGCCACCTCCACCACACGCGACAGCATGGCGTCGGACGACTCGAGCATCTCATTACCCGCGGTCAGCTCGTCCGGGCGCGACAGCCGCAGGTGGCAGACCTGGTCGTCACGGACGATCTCGAAGCACGTGGCCATTGACGACCTCCCTAAAGTAGTTAGATGGCTCCGGTTCAGATTCCCACGTTCTGCCGCATCTGCGAGGCCGAGTGCGGGGTGATCGCCACCGTCGAGAACGACAAGATCATCGACGTGAAGGCGGACAAGGACAACCCGCATTCGCAGGGCTTCATGTGCACCAAGGCCAAGGCGATGGTCGACGTGGTCGAGGACCCCGACCGGGTGCTCACACCGATGAAGCGGGTCGGCGGGCCCGGCGAGTTCGAGCCCTGCACCTGGGACGAGGCGCTGGAGGACATCGCCCGCCGGCTCAAGAAGATCACCGACGAGCACGGGGGCGAGTCGTTCGCGGTGTACGCCGGCAACCCGACCGGCTTCTGCACCACCGGGCCGTTCGCGCTGACCGGGCTGCGTGACGCCATCGGCGGCGCCCTGAGCTACGGCGTGAACGGCGAGGACCACGGCGCCTACGTCGCCTCGCTGGCCCTGATGTACGGGTCGGCCGGCCTGTTCGCCCGCCCCGACATCTGGCGCACCGACTTCCTGCTGATGTTCGGTACGAACCCGTGGGTGTCCAAGGGCTCGACCATGAGCGAGCCCCAGATCCGCAAGGCGATGAACGGCGTGATCGAGCGCGGCGGCCGGGTCGTTGTGGTCGACCCGAGGCGCACCGAGACCGCCCGGCACTTCGAGCACGTCGCGATCCGCCCGGGCACCGACGCCTGGCTGCTCGCCGGGATCGCCTCGGTGATCGTGGCCGAGGGGCTGGTCGACCGGGACTTCCTGGACGCGAACGTGAGCGGCCACGACCGCTTCGAGCGGATGGCCCGCCGGTTCGACGTCGAGGCTTGCGCGATCCGCTGCGGCGTCGACGCCGCCACGATCACCGACATCGCGCGGGGCTTCGCGACCGCTCCGGCCGCCGCCGCGCACTGCCGCACCGGCACCTCCACCCAGCGGTTCGGCACGTTCAACAACATGCTCATCAATGCCCTGAACGTGATAACCGGCAACCTCAACCGGCCCGGCGGTTCGATGTTCGGGTGGGGCGCCATCGACTTCCCGAAGCTGGCCAAGGCGGGCAAGCTCCACGAGTACGCTCCGGCCCGCAACCGCAGCGGGCAGCCGCAGACGCTGGGCCAGTACCCCACGCAGTCGCTGGCCCACGACATGACCGAGCCGGGCAAGGGCCAGATCAAGGCGTTCTGCTCGTACTCGGGCAACCCGGTGATCTCCTCGGGTGCCGGTGGCAGGCGGCTCGAGGACGCGCTGGAGACCCTGGATCTGCACTTCTCGCTCGACTTCTACATGAACGAGACCAACAAGCACGCCCACTACATCCTGCCCTCGCCCACGTTCTACGAGCGCGCGGACGTTCCGGTGCTCGGTATGGCGCTGGAGCTGCGGCCGTCGCTGTTCGCCACCGAGGCCGTCATAGGGCCGCGCGGGCAGTCCCGTGAGGAGTGGAAGGTCTTCAACGAGATCGCCTTCCGGATGGGCCTGGGTGGGGCCTACTCCGTACCGCTGCTGCGCTGGCTGGCCAAGCGGGGCCGCAGCGTCGACCC
>Ga0310811_10011796_pt1 | contig 11347 bp, 7 predicted proteins | sample YCmetagenome_FD_207642 | JGI IMG/M metagenome (GOLD analysis project Ga0310811, IMG submission 207642) | Soil microbial communities from experimental microcosm in Duke University, North Carolina, United States - YC | ecosystem: Engineered > Artificial ecosystem > Soil microcosm > Unclassified ... | reverse complement strand
TTTGTTTGGATGCTTAGAAGGACGAGACACGAGGGTAATTCACCCGATCCATGCAACGTCAAGAAAGACCGATTGTCTCCTTCTCTGACTAGGGAGACTAGCTATGGGGAGATGCGAGAAGTGATAAACCATCATTAGCATGTTCCAAGGTCTGCAAGCCTAGTACTCGATATTTTTTAAAGAAGTCATACCCATGTCCTTTGGGGTCAGTGACCCTGGGGCTTGTTCCTGGCTTTCTATCGTAGCTCGTGAATCGCTACGATCATCGGCCAACTGGATCAGAACAATTACCATGCCAATTCCTTGAAAACCGTACAAGATATGTGGCATTGACACGACCTGCATAGAGTCACAGGAGAACAGGATTTACATAGTAGCATGGAGCATGCCATTCATAGAGCATAGTCAAGCGGGAGACTAACAATGTCAGAACGCTGATGCAATAAATGAATTGACTACATCCACTCCAGATGTGAAGAAACTCACCTTTGTAGCACAACCAATTCCAGAAATTATTCCAGCATCCATGCACTCTTACACTCTCGGTGTCCCGCTCCGTATAGACAAGCAATGAGTCAGCGCTCACCCGGTCCTCTCTAACCATGTGACCTTGTGTATGTCCTGGTCGTCTGACCTGCCCAGAAGACTTGGCCAACTCGTTCCGAACGGTAGCTTCGTGCCGCAAAGGTGAGGCTGTGGCTCCTTGTTCATTATTCCTAATGTCACTAGAAGCTTGAGCCGAGCCTTCCTGAGTTGACGGTAACTGCGAACGAGGATTTGCCCCAGCACCACTGGAAGACTGAGCTGTCGTTCTCTGACGCGGACCTGAAACTATAGTCCTCTGGGAACTTTCTGAGATACATATTGAGAACGAATACACCGAACCTACCCTTTGAGCTTGTGCGGTCGCTACCTCAACCACAGGTGGAATCGACGCTGTCCTGTGGGATCGAGGGTGACGAATACGCGTCCATACGTTGCCAAGAGGTGGAATACGCCGTTCCCGACTGGCAGACCTTGAGGACCTCTGCTGAGCTTCCCTTACATTGGGCCTCACTTTGGGAGATCGAGGATGACGAATTCGTTTCCATATTTTTGGAAGAGGTAGAATACGCCCTTTCCGATTGGTGGTCCTTGAAGAGGCCTGCTGGTGATCATCGCTTGATGAGGGTCCAGGTCCAACTCGTATCTAATAAATCAACTTTAACAAAAACTTAAATTCAAGTCTGGGACGTCTTACAGGGTGACTACCAGAAGAATGTGGCGATTGATCGAAGAACCCCGTGTTGAGTCCCAGCGAACGTTGTTTTCCTTTGGTTTTCTGGGTAATCATTGCAGGCAACTGTTGCATACCATGAGTTTAATGTTCTGCCGTAAATCTAGATCTCACATCAAGGGGGCTGCAACCAGTAATCTAATCCATCTCGTTAGTAGTGGCAACTGAACGTGTGGTGTAAGTATCCTTGCCTCTTCCACTGAACGGATGACTAGCTTATAAGAGCCATCCTTCGAATCCGAGGGCACGCTCGAGGCTGCAAAAAGCTTGCCGTCTGGCGAAAAGGCAAATGGATGGGTACATCTCATGTTGGAAGCAGTGAATTCATGACCCTTCGTATCATAGAAATGTGTGGGGTGGTCGACGTCGCCGTCAATTTCCAGTGCCAAAAGCTTGCCATCAGGAGAAGCCGCCATGGCAAAAGGGATGTCATCTTCATCAAGACCTTCAAACCGCGCATTATTATGCTTCCCCGTACTCGTGTTCCATATCCAGAAAGACCTGTCGCCAAATGCAAGTACTACTCGAGGACCACTATGCGGAATGATAGCGGCCTGAAGCAATGGTATATCTGGAAGTGCAACCTCCGCTATTCGAGCACACTTCGGTATCTCCCATGCAACGCCCTCCTTTGTATCGCTAGTAACAAGGAGGTTACTATCCGTGGATAGAGCCGCCACAAACATGGTTTGAGTGTCATTCGATACTGTTACTTGTTGAGTGACTACTCCGCTCTCTGGGTCCCATATGAGCAACTCTCCATCCCCTGATAAGCTTATTGCACGAGTTGAGTCCGGAAGAAATCCCGCCGTGAGGATCGAGTCTTTGTGCTCGCCAAATGGTGGTCCTACAGGGTGTGTTGAAGTAACGTTCCAGCAACGTATCGTGTGGTCTGGTAATGCACCTATAATTTTTTCTCCGTCAGGAGACCATGCTACAGCAGTGACGTGCGCATGGCTATCTGCAAGCATTTCTAGTTGATGCTTGCTCTTCGACGATATGTCGGTGATGGTCACCCCCGAACGAGCAGTGCCGCTGGCAATCTTCTGGCCGTCAGGCGAGAATGCCAGACATGTCAGAGCATCCGCGGTGCTCATTCGGCGGGACTGGTAGTAAATGCCCTTGAATGACGATATATAAGTTGAACAACGTGTACATAATACGCAGTATACATACTTATAAGGCAGTCGATTAGCTTGATATGTGACGCACCAAGTTAAGTTGTTCAAGGAACAGCCAGGCAGTGTGTAAAGACGACAAGTCTCACTGGCAAAGATGGTTGAAAAAAGAGAAGGACCACTACCGTCAAATTATTGACACTGCCAAGATATATACGTGTCTCCAACATATTTAAACATGCGGCATTAAAACATGTGTTCATGAAAGAATACCACAACATGAAGACACCACCAGTGGGCACTACATAGAATTTTTGTACCAAATGCAAGCCAAGTTTAGGACTTTGTAATTCAGTTATACAACCACCTTCGTCGGCCGAGTCAGTGCCGGCTCCAATTTTGCTCCTGGTTGACCAGGGTCGACCTCTATCATGACGTGCCTAACAAGTCAGCTCCAAGAACTCCAGCTTATCCAACACTCACTCCTTCCTGGCGAATCATTCTCGTTCGTCCTCCCTCCGGAAGATTCCAGAATATGGGCTTCGCTACTCCACTCCTTCAACAGCACTGTTACTACAGCTCTCCCATCTGTACCCAGCCCAGTTCCACAAGTCAAATTTCAAGTGAAGGCCGCGGACGCGCGTATCTCCTTCGAGGTACAGTTCCCGGAACGATACCCGGAGGATTCGGATATCGTCGGCGCTCAGGTTCCCTTGGTTTCTATCAACGGAGAAGGCATATCTAGAGATGAACACCACCAATGGAGAGCCTTTGTTCAGGAGAAATTAGCTGAGGTGCAAGAAAATGAGTCAGAGTGAGCATCACGGCGTCTTCCTCGTTATGATGAGAGGAATGCTAATTGTATGCAGTTATCCAATCTACCAGTTGCTATGCATGCACTTGCTGCCGAAACTACACGAAGACGGACATAGTATCGATACAAGACTATCAGAGAATATGACTATCCTAGAACAACAGAGCACCCATCGTCTCCTAGAGACAGCAGACTACCATGCGCTCCTGACATCTCATCATCTCTTGTCCCCAACAAAACGAAGGTCTTTACAGCGATGGTCCTCTGAGCTTTCGATATCTGGCTTCGCTAAAGTTGGTTACCCAGGCGTCATTTATGCACAAGGCTCACAGGCAAATGTCGAAGAATTCGTTGCCAACGTCAAATCTATGCAGTGGCTGGCTCTAAAAGTCCGATTTGTGGAACCCACAGATCTGTCCAACGACGAGCATCACCAGGGTTGGTCCGAGTTCCAGAAGGTCGGAGAAGTCGTGGAAGAGATGAGAAGACGCGGGAGAGACAAATACATCACAGAGATGGGTATTGGAAGCTCAGTTTTGAAATGAATCAGCATGCCCTGCACGGGCGAAGGGCATCTCTGTCACAGTACGTCCTTGACTCAGCAGGGTGCGCAAATATTCATAGGTCAAGGAGGCGAGGCAAGATGCATCAGTGGTCCTGGTCCAGGTATATTGGTGAGTCATAACTGATCCTATCGTGTGCGTGACCGTTGCCAACATGTCCTCAGTCATGGAAATACCAGGTATCGAATGGTGCAGCATACTGCAGGCGCTCATACAGTCGAGAGTTGAGAGCTGAGCAGATCCGTGTGCTCTGTCCACTCACTCTTGACGTTCGAGACCATCAGTTTGGTAATTAAGACCACGCGGTCAAATCACCTCTGTTCCAAGGGATTCTCTTGACAATGTCATGAAGAGGGCGTCATTTTTCCTGGAATGCGATGCAAACCAGTCATACAACTATACAGTACCGGTTACTTGCATGCTCATGGTTGTGACGTTTTGGTATGACAGTTTTGCTGCGCGGTACTGCAGGACACTCGGCATTCACAGCGCACAGAATCGGTTTTTAATCGCAAAACCTTTCATAAATTTCTGCAAAGACTAACGGACTGCGCTCTGGACGAACTTAGATGCGTGAGTGCAGTATCATCAAGACTGATAACAAATGGTGCCACATATAAGCCCACATACCAAGCTTTCACTGACTTGAACAGTTGATCTCGATGCTCATGGAGAAACATCCTTCGCTCATTGTGAATAGTACATGCGCATCACTCTGCCACTGATATATCATAATAAGATAACATACCGGATCCGCGTTCAAAGGTACAATTTTGAACTTCACTAAGTACCAGTACACCTTAGCCCCCTTTAGCTCCGAGAAAACAGACTGGAAAATACAAGTTGAAGTCGAAATGAGGTGTACATATCATGGAGGTATACAGTCACAAAGTTTGAGATATCGAATCTTAAGTCCTTGGCAACAGGCTACGCGTAGCTATGGCTTGATGCTACACGCGAAATCGTCAAATTGTCTCAAGAATCAAAAAGGTAGGAAGACGCACGGAATTGATCATACGCCAATATGTATGAACACTATGCGTTGGTCTAAGGGTATGTCGTTGTCGCAAGCCAACGACCCGACCGCTTGGTGCAGCGCCCAGGCAGCTCGTTTGGAATTCATTTTGCCGCTCTTGCACAAGTTTTTGTAGAACCCCTCGACCAAGCGCTGCACAGTACTATCATCGACCGTCCATAATGTCCCAATGACACTCTTAACCCCAGCGAATTGCAGGCCAGCCGCTAGGTGTATCGCTTCGTCGGGCGTGCTGAAGTTACCAACTGCAGTTTCACAGGCAGAAAGGAATGTGAATTCATGCCGAGAGAGATCCATTTGAGTGATATCGAGGAGTGAAAGCGGTTGGTCGCGCATGAGAAAGGCTGAATTGAATGGTTCATCAGGATTCTGTGTTCCATGACATGAAAAATGGAGCCAGGTATTGTCTTGCAACGCGGACAGTGCCCTCGATCTCGTTGCATCAGCACTCGATATTTTGGTGAAGGAAACAGCTGGGGGTAAAAGACTCCGCACCAATTCCAGTTCAGGCTCCACACATTCCAAAGTGAATGAAGCACCGGCTGGGCGATTCTGACCAATGGCAGCAAAGATTACTGACGGGTACCTGTCATGACTTCTGCGAGCCTTCATCAGCGCGGTAAGAGATGGCGTATACGAAGAGATATATTGCTGCGAGAGGGATTCTCCATTTGCCCTGTACTTGCCAGCAGCGTGCAACGGCAAGAAGTTAAAGAGAGATGTCGGGCACCACCATATTCGGGAACCTCGCGGTGCAAATGGGCTCAGATTCCTGACCACCGGGCAGACAACGTCATCCCACAAATCTATCAAGGCTGTTGCCAGCGCTAGTGTACTTCTGCGTTGGAATCTGACCACCAATGTTATGAGTTTTTCAAGATTAGTGGGAAGTGGGATCTTGGTCGGAGGTTGCTCGTGCCAGATAATAATGGCGTCACAAGACGACTTGCTCGCGATGAGCACGATGATAGGCCCACCATGAGCTGCATCTCGAAGATCGGAGAATAAAGGGGGAAGGAGGAAACGAGAGAAGCCCTCGATCTTCCGGATCTCTTCTACAGCTCCATTCCAGTCCTTCACTAAACGTCTGTACCGGGCTTCTTCGGCTTCTACATTGACTCTTGGGGTTGCTTCTGAATAGTTCGCAGGAGGTCTATCGAGGAGGGAGCTAAGGTCTCTGAATTTCTTCGCCAGGGCGGCTGCGTCATCGCCGCATGTCTGGAGGCTGTCAAGAGGTGTACGGAGTCGTGTCATCTGGGTCCAGATGATAGTCCTGCCTTGTTCCAACAACTCAACTGCACGACGCACGTCACTGCTACGAAGAGCACACGATGCAGCATCCACGGCAAGCGTACTTGGGAATTCCTTCATGATATTGTGACGAGACGATACTGAAGCTGTCGTGGACATGTAAGCATCCAGAAGTTGCATGGAAATCGCATGAGCCTCCAATTCAGTACTGTGTGAGTGTTGACGAGCATGGCGAATCCATATCAGACTTGCTCGCAGGCGAGGCAGCAAACCTGCAGAGACTACATTTACTGCTGCCTGTAGATGATGCATGGCAGCATTCAGACTGTTATCATCTTCACCCGCATCGGTGCCATCGAGCTCTGAATCATGGAATGACAGATGTATCTTGGCTAGCGACACATGGACTACTAATTGACAAGGATCATGTTGCGTCAACAGAGTCAATGCACGGCGTAGGTTGTCTCGAGACTCGTCCAAGTCTTCTCGATTGCCTCGGTGCTTAAAGCGAGAGGAGAGTTGAGCCGCAAGGTTATTTAATGACTTAGGCCGATCTGTGTGACCGACCGGGCGTAAAGCCAGCGCTTCCCTGTGAAGTGCGATAGCCTGATCCAAGTCTTCGTCGTTGCCTCGGTGCTTAAAGCGGGAGAAGAGTTCAGAAGCAAGGTTATACAATGACCCAGACCGATCTGTGTGACCGACCGGGCGCAAAGCCAGCGCTTCCCTATGAAGTGCGATAGCCTGATCCAAGTCTTCGTCGTTGCTTTGACGTTTGAAGCGAGTGATCAGCAGTACACTCAGATTACATAGCAATTGCCCTCGATAAGAATGCCCAGTGTTGTAGTATCCCAGTGCATCATAATGAAGGGATATCACTTCATCTAAGGCACGGGGTTCATCTCTCCGAAAACACCACTCTGCTCGCTCAGCAAGTTGATTCGGCGATAACGGAAGCATGGATACAGCAGGCCACTCCTGCTCAGGATCATTTGCACGAATGCTTCCAGCAGAATGCAGGGCGGATGTTTCGATTACAATCAAGGCTGCTCTGTGAATGTGGCTGTCAGCGTGACAGGCTTCGAGGACTTCGCTCAGCAACTTTTCCGCCGTGTCGGCATCTGTTTGAAATCCCCGTTTCATGAAGCGAGAGAGCAGAGCAATGGCAAGATGGAGCTGGGTTACAGTTCGGTCTGGATGATCAACGGGACGTAAACCAAGGGCGTCTTGAAACAGATTGATAGGGATGTCGAGGTCCAGGTATCTTCCACCAGCTTGGCAACTAACAAGCCTTGCAGTGGCTAGATTGAACAGTGCTGCAGAGCGGTAGGGATGGTCCATGGGGCAGAGATCCGAGGCACGTTCAAAGTGCTTTATGGATTGGTCAAGATCGCTACTGTTCTGCGTTCTGCGGTATCGCGCGAGGAGACGATGTCCGGCATCTGTCTTTACTGCTAACGCACCCATATCGCGGGATGTAAGCTATACATTAAAAGCTCTCAGGATCAGAATGCCAGACTGCATTGATCACTCACTATAGTAGGGGGGCAAAGAACTGCAGCGTTGTTTTCAACAGAAAGTCGCTGCTCCAGTGTCATGAACAGTGAAGTACATGGGGACACAACTTCCCCCTGCTTGGGCTGGAAGATTATGGCTGTGATACTCGTTAATGTCCGTCAAATGTTATTTGCGACAGACATTACTGACGATGTGAATTTTCGCTGCGATCCAGTAGTTCTCGGACGGAGATCTCGAATGTACGGAGAATTTCTCCGTGACAGAGCATGTGACCCAATTCAAATGAGGCATACACGCTGACCCGAACTTTCAAAGATGTCTCGCACGGCCTAGAGTCTTTCTTAATACCGGCAGGAAAGACGAGATGAAGTAGAACATACAGAAGTATGGGCTCGTTCCATTCGACGACAGCCTGATCTATGTGTACAGGTTTGTTGCTCGTCTGGTATTCAGCACCGTCGGTCTTTACCACTACATGGAAGCCAGCAGGGGTGCGTAGGAGACCAAGAGTGAGATCAGTTGCGTGAATGGCTTCAGGGAGATTGTTAATACGAGGCGGGCGAAGATAAATATCACATACCAGTGATGACGACTTGTTGCACTGCACTGACATGCATCTTTCCCGGGTCCTGTGTGTGTTCTGGATAACTTGACTGCTCACTGAACAACATGCGCATTGTCAGGCATTTAGATGATCAATACTTGATATACTAACTTTTCCTTTTCTTGCCTGAAAACGCGAGATTAGGTCCATAGATGTACTATTCAGCACAACGACTTACGATTGTGGACGTTTTGGATTTTTCGTCTTACTGTCATTATCGTTGTCTGATGACTCAGCGGAATTCTCTACTGCAGAAGTATGATGCGATGACACTGAAAATAAGTCTGATTCTGAGTCTGATTCTGATTCTGACGAGGTTAAAGACTCGAAGGTGACACGTCGATGACGGGCCATAGTGATGTCTGAGGGATGGATGGAAACCAACACTTGAGAGTATGGAGGTCACGGAGCACTGTAGTACCTGTATTATAGATGAGGGAATATTAATCACAGCATGCATGTGGTATCCACACCGTGCAGCGCTGATGTCAACCGAACAGAAGGAACTCACAGGATATTGAGTCATTCATAACTCAATTTGCAATGGGCATAGATCTGCACAGCAGGGGGCATGTTGTGTGGTGGGATATTGATTGAAGGAGCCGAAAATGAAGAGGCCGAAGCTTGAAGGCTGAAGAAAAGGGCATTCCACACGTTCACATATTGTGAGGCGCTCACTGCCTGCAACAGAATGTCACCGCCGTTGACATGTCGACAGGTTATCCTACAAGAAAACATGTTGCACGATTAACTGAGAACTTGAAGAAGTGATGACTGTACCTGTTGAACTTTGTGATCAAAAACGGCCCATTACTTAATCTATTTATATCTTTCCTGTGCTGCCACCGTTTTCGATCAGCAGGTATTCGCTGTCTACTAGTATGATGCCGGCACTCATACAGCTCTCTAGACTCTAACCTCTCTTCCATTACCTCCTGTGGCAGGACGTAACGACTCATCGCCTCCATAGGCATCAGATTTGCACAGCAAGGAGACGTTGTAGGGTGTGATTTTGACTAAAGCAGCCGAAATGAGGAGGCTGTGAGGCTGAAGAATACACAGCGGCGCTAGAGATATTTAAGATAGGTTTTAATGTTGTACAGAATGCAAAGTCCATTTTTAAAATTTAAATTGACATAAATATGGGTACATAACTTCAAATTTTGTCAGTGTTTTGTCCAAAATACAAAATATTAAGCTTTGACAGCTATTTTTACGCTGACCATATGTCAGCGAAAATAAGAAATATGGTCAAATTTTCAGCGTCTGCTTGAATTTGAAGTTATATTATGACATTTAACTTGGGACAATTACTTGAAGTTTGGTCCATGGCCAAAGTATTAAGTTGTGTCAAACAATTAGACCCTCCCGAAAATATCAAGTTCAGGGTGGCAACAAAATTCAATGACAAAACTTCAAACATTGTCTTCAGATTAAATGAATTGCCCGATCATCGTTCACCCTTTGCCCACAAACCTGCCACAAGAACGCAAAAGATTAAATATATTTATGACAGTACAAGCTGAGTCAATAGTACTAGGTAACTTCAGTCGTGAGATAAGGATAAAATCACTGCGTAACCGTCAGAAACCCTCCATCGCGTGAAGTGACTGATGACCCAAGACACCTTTGCATTTTCAAGGTGACTTTCGAGGTCCGTCAAATACAATTTTGCTGGAAAATCAGGGTACAATGAGAAGGGATCAACAATATGATGGTCTAGTGGGATATGTTGCTGTACAGCAAACAATAATTCTCCTGTCAACGTACTATATATGTATTTGATATTAGCAGGGACAGGGGTTAACGAGCGATCTCCATGAGGATAGAAGAAAATCTGGCTGTTGCCCATGTGTGTAGATGCCTTGCTGTAGATAACACCTTCGAACTTAAGTGTAGCACGTAATACTGCCGTTCATCATCTGATGAGGGTACACAGGTCCTCAGGTACCGCACTAGTTGCTGCACAGTCGGCAACCATGATGGTATCATTCATGGGATCTTCGGCAAGCTTGTGAATAGAATTTGTAGCATTCTTGTTAAACACTCAATCAAATAAGACTCCACACTCTTGAATAGCAGGCGGACAGTCTGGTCGGGCGAGCCAACAGTGAAGTCTGGCAGCCTTGATATATGAAAGAAGCATTGTGTTTTCAAGTTCCCCTAAAAGAATGTAAGTCCAACTTTCTCATTTGTGTTTTGATGAGGACGTACCAAATTTGTGATTGATAGGAATGCGTTGTATGATTCCAATCAGATGTTCGAAAGGAAAGCACCACCACAAGTGCGCAGGCCTGAATAGTAATAGATAGTCATATATGTGGAAAGATGCATGGTGATTTGGTCACAGAGAGAAGGTGGGATGAATTTCCTGCAACTTCCCGACATAAGCAGCGATATGTGAGCGATAGATAGGCTTGAGCCCTTCTTGCCGACATTGTTCGCGCACAAGCAAGATACACTGCACAGACTAATTCTATAGTGTGATCGAGCATAATTCTGAGACGAACAGTGAATTCGTCAGAAGAATGTGAGCTACCGGCTCCCCACAAGCTCACAAGGGCGATGGGAAGGTAGATCATGATAAGGGATCACCACTCATTAGCCTTAATCGTTCCAGCAGATGCCTCGCCAAAATTCTTGGGGACTGAACCAAGCCAAGTTGGTGTGGTCGTTTCATGGATAATGTTACGGATTCGTTCGAGTACTTCTGCTGTCTCAAACAAACAAACTTTTTGAGGGGCAGCTAAAGGTTGTCCACAATGCTGTGAAGTACATGTGTTAAAACCTGAAGACAAGAATCATTGCGGTGAAGAGCTCACCCAATTAACAAGAGCCTTGACATAGTCAATCTTCAGCATTCTGCCAACTTTCTGGGGCATACAATGCAGAGAACTGCAGGCAAATTTCAATGGTCCTGAATTCTTGTGAGACAGAGCGCTTTTCAGCTTGTCAAAGCATTCCTCCACTTGCTGATCATTGCCAGAACCTATATGAGATACGAGGAGGGTGCAAATCACAGATATCTGTGTTAACTCCTTGGCTGTCATTGTCCCGGTGTCTTGTTACTTGAGGGTCTTATAGGTTGCTCAGAATACAATGACTATCACAATTGTATTCGATAAGACTACAGGTGCCAGCTGCCTCAAGTTCACGGTCAACGGATTTTC
>Ga0310811_10011794_pt1 | contig 11347 bp, 15 predicted proteins | sample YCmetagenome_FD_207642 | JGI IMG/M metagenome (GOLD analysis project Ga0310811, IMG submission 207642) | Soil microbial communities from experimental microcosm in Duke University, North Carolina, United States - YC | ecosystem: Engineered > Artificial ecosystem > Soil microcosm > Unclassified ... | reverse complement strand
CAATTCAAAAAGAAGGTGTACGGAATCTCCTTCTGGAAGGCTGTTGCTAAGCTGGAGCACTTCTTTATAATAGTAGTCAAGATGATGTTTTGTATATTGGTTCAGCTCGTCCTGGGCATAGCGAAATAGATTAATAAAGGCAAGGAAAAGCGCATAATGCGGGGTATGTGTTGGAAAATCCGCCAGGGTTTGGTTGAACAGATCTTCCGCCCGGCTGATCACCGATGAGACCCCATTTAGTAATGATTCTATCTGGGCATTGAAGAGATTGTGATTGATGATATACAGGATGTTCGATCTTGCTCCCGCCAGTCCGGGCAGCGTAAGTACCAGGTCAGGGGCAGGCGGTGGCTGCCAGCCGGCGGTCAGCCCGGCGATGCTGAAATCCTTGTCGGAGGTGACAGGCAGGGGCGCATCATTATCCAATTCGGTAAGGGTATAATCCAGGAGATTCGCCGCTTTGAAGTCGCCGAAACATTTTACCAGATTGCCTGCAGGCAGCTTGAGTTTTTTTGTGATCACGTCCTTTAAGATGCTTTTAAACTCCAGGTCGTCATTCAGCAGGTCATATTGCCGGTCGATAAGCGTGAACAGGAACTTGAAATCCCGTTCTGCATCAGCGTCTCCGCCAGCAAGCCGGATCCTTTTATACAATAGTTTTTTGTAATCGGATATTTCCCCTACATTGATCTTCATCAGCGTTGCCAGGACCACGCTCATATCCATGCGCATAAGCGCCTCCCAGTCACTCTCAGGAATATCACTATTGTTGTTGAAATAGTTAAGGCAGGTTCCATATCCTTTTGCAAACAGGAGAAGACTGGCCGTGTCCCGTTCGTCGACTTTTGCATACGTTGTCGACAAGGCCGCCAGTACCCTGTTTATAAGGCTGGTGCCTTCCCTGGTCAAAGGATTTTTATCATTGCAAGACATACATTCTGCGGTTGATGCGTTTAAGCTCCGTTGGTCTCCGTATTTTCATTTTTATAGAAAGGGTAGACGAAATTGTATCTTGAATTGGTCGACCTCACCGTATAGTCGATGGAGATCAGGATCCTTCCTTCCACTTCCCCCGTGTCATCCAGCTCGATCTTATTCACATCGATGCGAGGTTCATAAAAAAGGATAGCCGTCGTTATAAGATCTTTTATGTAAGTCTTAAACGTGGTGGTCAGCGGTTCAAAGACGAGCTCGTCCAGGTTGCAGCCATAGTCGGGACGCATGACCCGTTCGCCAGGTCTTGTCGACAGCAGGATCTCCAGGCTGCTCCGGATGTCATCCTCATCGCTGAGCATGACTACCTGGCCGGGGGTGCTGCTGAACTGAGGAGGGAATCCCCATCCGGTGCCTAAAAAAGAAGTCGAAATACTCATAGTTTATCCTCCTATAATTACAGTGGGGCATCCTGCGACAATGACTCCTCCGTGCGCGGTGGCGTCGCCCATTCGCGCCGCGGGCATTCCTCCGATGAGCACGGTCGTCGACCCCAGAATGATCGGGTCCGGTGGACCCACACAGGTGCATAGATCGCCGACCCTTGCCGCCGGCAGGCTGCCGATAAGCACGGTAACACACCCAGGCGGGATGACGGGACCCCCTACATGGGGTACTACTCCCGTGACCATGGGGCAGACATGCATATCGGAAATTCGTGCTGCAAATGCCATTTTAGTTTATTTTTACCAGTGAACCCTTGAGCTCTGCTATCCCGCTGCTGCTGACGCTTACGCTGCCGCTGCCTTCGACGCTCATCGTGCCGTCTGCTTTGATGGAGATCTGCGGAGCAGAAATGGAAACCGAGCTGCCGCCTTTGATGGTAAGGTCCTGCGCTGCCTCGAGGGTAACTCCGCCCGAATCAATTACGATTTTGTTCCCATCGCTATCTTGTACAGTAATGCTGCCGGCATTGTCGTTCAGCTCGAATACCCTGCTGCCGGGAGTTTCTATCCGCACGCTGCTTTCGTCGTCATTGAAGATCAATTTTATGCCTGAGCGGGAGACATATCCTTTTTTGGGATTAGCCGACTCCGGCTCGAGGGGGGCGGACTTCGCGCTGCTATGCAGCATGCCAAGGATCACGGGGTGACGCGGATCGTTATTCATAAACCCCACCACTACTTCATCGTTCACCTCCGGTCTGAAAAAGCTGCCACGCTTGTCCCCCGCATCCAGTGTAGCCACGCGGGCATAAATGCCATCATCCTGGTCGTTGACGAGCGGCAGTCTTATTTTCACCCGGTACTCACCGCCGCTGTCTGTAATGCCCGTGACAACGGCTGTCTGCAGTCCCTGAACGGAGGAGGATTGCCCTGTGGCGGAGGCGGCCTGGTTAGGGCTGGTCTGCTCTGCAAAGAACTGCTCATTCCAGCCAAGGGTCGCCTCGGTGACCCAATCTCCGTCTGCGAACTCATGCTGCAGGGCGGATACAAAGGCCTTCCCGTTAAAATTTTTTCCGACCCCATTGATCGTGATAAAATCTCCCGGCAGGACGGTAGTGACGCCCTGGTATTTTACCTTTGCCTTTATTTTAGAAAATGCCTGTCTTAGCTTTCTTGCATTGGTGACCGCCTGCTGTTCATCCTGGGTCATGGGGGCCGGCGTTCGCATTTCAAATGGCTGGTCATTCACGGCAGCCAGGTTCGAAGTAGTGAAGTTTCCTTCCTCCTTGACGCCCGGGTCCTCGCTTTCCACGGTTTGTACCTGCTGTTTTTTAAAATCCCAGGTCATTGTCCTGACGCTGGAGGTCTGCAGCCTTGCGTCCATGTCGGCATGAAATTCCAGCATATCCGCTCCGTAGGTCAGACCTAATTTGGCGTCGTCATCCGGAGACGGTTTCCGGATGGTGAGCTGACTGTTGTCTATGACGCAGATCATCCCGTTGACATCTATACGGCTGATCATAAAATCCCAATCGGTGATATTGGATTGCACCAGCTGCTCATGCTTTACAGAGGACCTGGATACGGATACGCCGCTGATCTTATTGTCGTCTAATAATTTTTCAGCGACCTCACTGTCCAGAATATCATTGAAATGACGATTGCTTCTGTTCACCGTCATCTTGATGGTCTCGTCTTTGCATTCGATGTTGAATTCCGCGCAATTATTATTCACCTTATGGGTATTGGTGATGACTATCCCTTTAAATACGGTTTTATTCTCGTTGTGATAGCCGAATTTTATTTCTATTTTTTTCCCGGGGATGAAATCATCGCTGTCGCTGATCCTGAAATCCTGCGCATCGGGCGATCCATCCACGATCATGATCTGGGCGGCGGGGATCTTATTTATCTCCTGCTGGATGAGGATGCTGACGATGTGGTATTTCCTGGATACTTCCGAGCCTTCGATGAGGACGTTATAGCTCGCAAGATCCGGGTTTTGATCAGTAGGCACTATCCTGTTTGCGACTGCCATAATTATTTTTGTAAAGGTGGAAAAAATAGGTGAAGACCATTCTTTATCTTTCTGAACCCATCCAGCCTGTTGACGCCGGCCACATCGATGTAATATTGCTGATCCTTATAGATATCCCGGGTAAGAAGGGGCAGCCGGTCGCTGGAAGTAACGGTCCTTTGATGCGTGATGTCCGGGCTCATGGCGTTTTCCTGGGCCACCCGCAGGTTTTCTTCTACCGTCCCTTTGAAGACGCATTTGGCGACGGCCCGGACAGGGGACCCATCCGGCGAGAATAACCTGAATTCGATGTCCATAGAGGTCAGCACTCCTTTAAATAACAAGGTTCCCCAATGTATCTTGAGATAATAAGGGCGGTGAATATCTCCCTTATATTCCAGTATCCCCTGCCGGAAGATATCCAGCTGATCCGCCACGGGCAGGGGAGGAGACAGGGGACTGAGGATTACGCCTGTGCCATCGAAGAGGAAGTCGAAATTGAATTCCTGCGGCGGCATTTTATTGAACTTCTACGCGACCCCGGAAGTCCCCGGCGCCTGTGTTTCGCAGAACTCTATCCTGTATCGATAGGTATAGGTCTCGGGGTTGATAAGGGCAAAGAAGGGTGGGCCGGCTTTCTTCTCGTAAGCCTGATCGCTATAAGGCTGTATATACAGCTTTTCCAATTGTGCGGGAGCGCCTGGCATTATCTTTCATTTTTTTGATGAAGGATGCGAAGGACCTTTTCGGTGACTTCTTTGGTGATCTCTTTTTTCAGCCTGCTGACCTCCTCTCTTTTCAGGGAGGTGGCGGGGGGCGGGCTGTCTTTTTCGCCAACGACGGCTTTTATATGGAGCTCTTTGATCTCTATCGGCATAGCCTGGTCATTTTTTAAAGTATATTGAAAAATTGGTAGCTAAGGGTTATGGATTCCACGGCTATTGAATTCTCTTCCGCATTGAAGGAAGTGACGGACCATCTCTTGGGTATCGCGTTCACCACGTACCAGGATTGCAATGGCGCATGCTGCTCGTTCAGAAGCGATATGTTGATATTGATGGGCAGGAATATAAAATTCTCCAGCCCGTTCCGGCACCATGCCACAATGCCCGATCCCACCAGCAGGCCGCGCTTCAGGATGAGGTCCGAATAGCGGGACCGTTTGGGCAGTTGCCAGGTGTATCTGTTCTGACCGCCTTCGATGAAAGATTCCATCTCCATTTCAGTCTCCAGACCGCTGACCTCCTGGAATCGGAAGTCATCCGGCGTTGAGGGCAGCAGGAACGATACCGAAAAATGAAAGCCTACCGGAGGATAGCGTGACATCACCCTTCGTTTTGAATGGTTAAGCCTTCGTGTGCGATCTCCAGGCTTTCGATGGCCACTTCATTCCCATCTGCCTTGAGGTCGGTGGACTGGATCTTGACCGGCCATGCATTCTTGATCTTCCAGGTCACGACGGGCTGATGTGTCTCATTGAGCAGGTTAATGATGAGGTCCCTCCGTTCGATGGTATTGAGGGCTATCGTATTCCACCATTTATAGAAATCGTTATCTCCCTTGAAGATCCCTCTCTTCAGGGTGATATTGCTGAACTTCTGTAAGCCGGGCATTTTGATCTTGTGAAATTCCGGGCTCGAGCCTTCCCGGTATTCGATGGCATCTGTGGAGATGTCCAGGCCTGTGACTTCCGTGAAGCCTATCTGAGCGCCTCCCCATTGCACCTGGAAATGAAATTTCGGAAGTGGGTAATTCGCCATAAAAACAGTTTTTAGTAGAAGAAATAAAGATTTTTGTCCCGATAAGTACGACTAAGCCTGTTGCTGTATCTGGGTGAATCGGAGGATGATGAACTCCGCGGGTCGTACGGGCGCCATCCCTATTTCCACGATCATGCGTCCTTCCAGGATATCATCGGAGGTCATCGTCTGACCCAGTCCGACCTTTACATAAAAGGCCTGCTCCGGCTTGGATCCCGTCAATGCTCCTTCCCGCCATAGGTTGGTCAGGTAATTCTCGATCATGGCCCTGACTTTGACCCAGGTATTCGCATCGTTGGGCTCGAAAACGAATTGCATGCACGCTTTTTTGACAGACTCTTCGACCATGATATAGAAACGGCGGACGGAGATATAGCGCCAGTCATTACTGTTGCCGTCCAGGGTCCGTGCACCCCAGACAAGGACGCCCTTACCGGTGAACGTACGTATGGCGTTCACGGATTTACCCCCGTTGGTATCTATGTTCAGATCCTCTTGTATATTGTCGTCGATGTCCACCATGGGCTCGATCACCGTATTGAGCGATACATTGGCAGGAGCCTTCCAGACGCCACGGGTGCCATCCACGGCTGCATACACGCCTGCCATGGCGCCGGCGGGCGGGACTACGACCCCTTCATTCCTGATGGCCGTCTTGATATTGGCATAGATGGAGCTGGATGAGGCCAGCTGAAGATCCAGTCCGTTGATACGGTTGGTGATATCACCCGCAAAACTGTTTATCAGATTGATGATATTCGAATACAATCCGCTGAGGAAGGGGGTCACATTCGTGACGGCGTCGGCGTCGTTGGCGGCCGGCGGAACGCCGTAAATGGCGCCGGGATTGATACCGGGCGGCGGGATGGTATAACCCGCAAAGTCCCCGGCAGCCACTGCGCCCAATGCGCCGCCAACCGGGTAGTTGTCGTTTATCTGTATCAGCTGACCCATGTAGTTTTCGAGGGGCGTAAAATTGGGGGCGGCCGCCTTTTGCGTATAATTGGCAAAAATTTCCGCTGTGGTGGAGCCCACCGGCGTCGAATATTTACCGGGCTGCACCACCGGCTGATTGATGGGTATGTCGGTGAATCCCGTCAAAGCGGCAAATCCATTGATATATCCTTTCAGGAGGTTGAGCGCGCCTATCAGATCCGCCTTGGTCACCGGCGGGACTATCGTGGTCACCAGCGGGGTCAGGAAAGGAGCAATGATTATTTTCTGGTCATGGATGACGGCATCCAGCTGGGTTAAAAAGGGATTGTTGGAAACAATATTGTTCAGGACGATGGGGTTGCCTTTCGGTTTTTGCAGTAGGATATTTTTGTAGGTCAGAGAATAATTGAGGCTTGTGCGAAGCCACGGGTAATACGCCGCTCCATAGTTGAGATTGGAACCGCCTACTCCGCTCCTGAAAACAGTAATGACATCGGTGCTGCTGAAATCGCGCTCTTTATCCCCGTTGAGCACGTCCATGATGGTGAACCGGTCCTGCATGGCTGCGCACAGCGTTAAAGAAGATGTCATCAAATTGTTGAAATCGGCTATTCCAAACAGGACGGCGTCCGGTATTACGATCAGGGTCGGCTCATCCTCTTTTTGCAGGACATCGAAACAGGACTTTCCCGCCGGAGGAATAAAGTCTTTGATATCTACGGTGCCGGCGGGATTGTAAAGGCCTACCGACAGGATATAACAATTTGTTCCACCATGGTTGAAGAACAGGCGGATGGAATTGAACAGCTGGTATTTGGGAGAGATGGCTACCGAATCCACGCTGTTGTCGTTCTTCAATACAATGGTAGCCGTCAGGTCCGGGAAATCCTCCCCGAAATATTGAATGTATTGCACCAGGGAAGAAATGCGGATGGCCTGCATTCTTACATCTTTCCCTTGTCTGCTGGCGATTTGCGTGTACCCGATGAAGACGGGGATCGCGGTCGCAACCTGCGCGATGGAGGGTGGAAAGGAATCCAGTTCATACACATAGACGCCGGGTGTTTTGAGTGAGGTGATGGGAGCTGGCATCTGAAAGGGATTTTATTTGATTAAATAATTAAAGTTGACTATTCCGTATTTTTTTGTCAGACAGGATTGAACACGATCGAGAATTCCGGGCTCAGCAGCCGCTGATTGGCGCCAAAAAGATCGTAGCTGGAATTGACGGCTCCGAAGTTGGACACATCGATGACGGCAAAGCAGGTCCTTTCCGGTCGGACCACAGTGACAGCCTTTAGATCCGCATTGCTCACACCCGTTGTCTGCTGCATGAGGAAGCCGCTGGTTCCGGCATTCGACTGGTTGCTGAACTGATAGACCTGCTTGCTTCCCGCGGCTGCGACCTTGGATCTTTTTAGAAAATCCGCGCTGACATAAACCAGGAAGCGGATCGTTATATTTCCGTCCAGCGGGACAAAGGGGATTTGCGGATCGGTCGCCGGTGGCGTTAACCGTTCAGTTCGCAAAAAACAGATAAGCGAGCTGTTCATGCATCGGTAGTCCATCGAACAGGCGGTGAACAGGTCCTCCGTGGCTGAGTCGGGCACGATGGTCATCTCATTGAATACCGAGCTGCTGATCACCGGCGGGGGACCGCCCGTATTAAAGGATATCTCATAGGAGCTATGCCGCAGCCGGACCATAAACAGCTCCTTGTATAAGGTTTGGATGATATCCTGTTCCACTGTCATTGTTGAAAAGGGTTATCGTATATGGTATCGATCTCTTTTACTACGCTGCCCTTATCTCCAGGGATGCTGTCGATGGTCACCATTCGCATGCGGTAGAGCACCGAAGGCTGATATTTTCCACCCAGCACCGACCAGAGGTTGTTCAGCTGTTCCAGGCTCAGCGTCACCATATCCAGGATCAGCTTGTCTATCCCGGGGTAAACGGCCAGGGAAGGAGTATTTAAATGATCGAATACATATTTAGTCTGAAAAAACTGTACTACTTCCTGGACGTGCAGGATTGCTTTCTCATATCCTGCTTCATTTTTTGCGGAAGTAAACAGCAATGTGAGATACAAATGGACGGCGGGGTTCTTTAGATAAAGGTCCGTTCCTGACTTTAGGTAACCTTGAGGATTGCGGGAAACCCTGTTCTCTTCAATGTTGACGAGTGAAATGATGATATCCGCGTCACTACCGGTGATATTACCGGCAGGTGAGGCAAGCTCGCTGATATTGCCCAGCTCGGCAACCACGCCACCGGCATTTAATTCCTGCCGGATGACATCCATAGCGGGAAAGATCATAAAGTAGTATTATGATGAGTAATAAGATAATACTGTTAATCTCAATGCTTTGATAAAGTCGGTGGATCCGGTAGCTAAAAATCAGCGTAGTTAACCAGGAATAATTTTCAAGACTGACGGATTGAAGATTTGTTCAGGAGAGTTGATAAAGAAAATTAACGCAAATAATCGAAATCAGCAAGAAATAGAAAAAATATTTTGAAAAGAGGGCGCCTTACAGGCGCCCTCCTGCATGAATCATAAACTATCCGAGGCCCGGCTCCTTTTTCTAACCGGGGATCCGTTGAGCCTTGTCCTGTCATAGGGCTCTTTTTCGTCGTTCTTTTCTTCCTCTTCTATTCCTCCATTGCCGGCAGGATTTTCCGGATCGTCAGGAGGTGGGGTAGGGGCTGGTTTTATGGGATCATTCTTTGGAGAGGATGCCTGCTGAATCATCCTCGTCAGCTCGGAATGAATGGTGATCATTTTGTACTCGGGGCAGGCTTCTATATACATCTTCTCTACCTTGTTGGACTTGGTAAAGGTCACGGGATGTATATTGCCTTTTCTAAGACTATAGAGAAGATTTTGCTTCATGTGATCGTCCTCCAGCTCCCTGATGGGATAGTTGGCCAAAGCCTTCTCCAGGTCATATCCGTATCTTTCCCCGAAATGACGGATCTTATAATTCGTGTTGTTCGGCGTCCTCTCACTAAAAGACAGCTGCAGCCAGGCATTGTATTCCAGCCCATCGGGGTCTATAAGGTTCTTATACACTGCCCTCCCTTGCAGCAGATTGAAGGCTTCTTTTAAGGTGACCCCCTTGCCTTTGCTGATATAAAAGGTTTGCATTCTGTTGCGTTTGGGGTCGCCTTCATACATCAGGAACGCGTCGTACTTATTGAAATAATACATGTCGTAATTGTCCGCCCTTCGAAAATAGAGGGTCGCCTGTATCGTGCTCCATTCATCAAAGCAGGCGGCTGTCTTCAATTGGAACTCTTTGACCCCTTTTTGCATTTCCAGCTCCAGCTGCTCATTATGTGTCATGGCCTCTCCGAACCCCAGATATCGGATGCTCTGACGGATAAAGCTTAAATTATCGTTGTTCATACAAATGTTTTTTTGAATTTTAAAAAATACTGTTTCCATCCGGAACGGGCCGGAGGCCCGTTGTCCGGACATTGTTCAGACAGGTCTGGACCTCAATAAGGTGAAGTTGTCGACGAAGAGCTGCAATTTGCGGCCTCCATTCTTTTCTGTCACCTCGATGACCAGGCGTTTGCCATCCGGCAGCGTGAACTGCGGCAGCACGATCACGCTTTCCTCCCTGCTTTTCCCTCTTATCGAACTTGCATTTCCATAGGTGTACAGGGCCGGCAGGGAGCGGACCGTCGAAATACTGGTCTTGGTAGCCCTGCGGTCCCGCATCAGGAACCGGACACTGTCCACGTCATAGTCCAGGTGGGAATGGTTGCCCAATGACAGGCGAAAGAATAAGAGCTTCTCCCGGGAATAGATGCCCTTTAGCTGAAGGTCCATGCGCGACCCGCGGCTGATAAGGTAGTATATCCTCCGGTGGTCTTTTTGCAATCTGGAACAACAGATCTGGAGCTCTTTTTCACTGATGCCGTTTGTGCGTTTCACGATAGCTGCCTGCGTGCGCCGTGGTATGGGTGTCATTCCGAAACGGGCGTGGGAAGCCGAAGGATGAAGGGACAGCAATACGGCGGGAATAATGAAGGATAGTTTCATTGAATAAAATTTAAAGATGAATGAATGTGATTACAGAGGCTCTTCACGCGGCCGCATAATGAGCACTTCAAAGCTAGATTGCCGTTAGGAAAAAAAGAGGACAAAAAAGAACCAAAAACTGGAAAGTTGGCCGGCGTCGTGACAAAAATTGGAAAATTGCCTATGTCTATTCAAAATAGCGGACAAATGTCCAGATCAGCCTTCCTTCACTCTGCGGATGCTCCTGCCGGAACATTTAAGCAGGGAAGCAATATGGTCAACGGATATACGATCGTTCAGGTAGGGGAAGTGAATCAGGTAACGATTGTAGCGTTGTCTGATCGTGCCTGATGTCAGCTCATCCCAGTAATCCATGAATTTCGTGTAGTATTCCCAGGTGAGCAAATGGCATATATGTTCGAAGGCGTGGGACTTTAAGCAGAGCTCATTTATCTGTTGGCGGGAGATGGAATACACGACACTATATTCCATCGCCTGGATGCTGTGTTTGCTCGGTTCGCCGCTGTGAAAGCTCTTCGCGTCCGTCATCAGGTCATTCTCTTTCATGAACCAGGTATTCTCTTCCCTGCCTTTTACCTTTTTGTAGCAGCGGAACAAACCACTTTCGATAAACCATATACGATCGGAGATGGCCCCCATCTCCAGCAGGAGCGCTCCTTTTCTCACGAAGTTCCGCCGGAGGATGCGGCGTATGTGCAATTCGATGTCCGCTGGTATCTTTATCACGCTGTCCACCTCGTTAAGACGCTGGATAGGGTCGAATTGGGGGTCTTCGGCAGCATTTTTCTTCATCAGATAAGGTCTGTTTTGTCCGTTAAATATATTAACTGTCCGTATGCGGGAAACCGAACTTCAGTGAATGAAGAATGGAGATTGCCAATTTAACTATCATTTACCTTGATGATATCGCCCAGTGTAACGCTGGGCTTTCTTTTGTCTATCTTGGAATAAAAACGAGTGTTTTGCCACTCGAAAACCTTACAATCATACTGACATTTTCTAATCGGTATACTGTATCGAATTTTTATCGATATGAGAGGTTTTTACTTTTTCCAATGGACATGGCGGTAAGATATAATCTTAAAAAGAGCTGAAGGGCGTTGTAAAAGTAATAAAGTCAGCCGTAACTTTGCAGATAGAAAAAATGCGGAAACTATGGCAGCAGGAACTAATAACAGGCAAAGGATCGTCATTCTCGGCG
>Ga0310811_10011793_pt1 | contig 11348 bp, 8 predicted proteins | sample YCmetagenome_FD_207642 | JGI IMG/M metagenome (GOLD analysis project Ga0310811, IMG submission 207642) | Soil microbial communities from experimental microcosm in Duke University, North Carolina, United States - YC | ecosystem: Engineered > Artificial ecosystem > Soil microcosm > Unclassified ... | reverse complement strand
CTTTGTTTCTATTGTGTGCGCCGTTAACGGAGATGTCCCAGCCGAAATCCTTGTGACTGATGACTTTGGCGCTGATGATAAACTCGATGCCGGCATTACGTAATGCACCGGTATTGATCGTCAACCGGTCCGCACCTGAAGAGGTAGGGATGTTGACCGCCAGGATCTGATCGTAGGAATAGATATTATAGTAGGTAAAATTCAGGTTGATCCTGTTATTAAGAAACCCGAGATCGGTACCTACTTCGTAAGACCTCGATTTTTGCGGCACCAGCGGTCCTAAAGAAGGCAGGGTCGAAGGCACGGTCAGGCCGCCGGTAAAACCTCCCAGGGTGGGCTGCAAATAAGTATAGATCGTTTGATAGGGCACATAGCCGTTTGCGCTGCCCGCCGCGGCAAACCGGAGTTTGCCATAACTTAACCAGTTGCTGACCGCGTCCATTTTAAAAGCATCGGTGAAGACGAAGCTGAGGTTGGCGGATGGATAGAAAAAGGAAAGATTGGCTTTGGGCAAGGTAGAGGACCAGTCATTCCGGCCGCTTAATTCCAGGAAAAGATATTTTTTATAGGCCAGGTTCAAAATTCCATAGGCTGATTGGATCTCCGATTCATTGCGGTTCTCCGTAGGCCTGGGGAAAGGGTTCGTTCCTGCATAGTTTGTCAGGTTATAGGTGAATGGATAGAGGAAGGGCCCGGGGTTGCTGGCATACAGATCATAGAGTTTGTTATGATAGTAGCTGCCGCCCACGCTAAGGCTGGCGTCGAAATCAGGGAGCAGGTCCGTCTTGTGCGCAGTCAGCAATCCGTCCAGGTTAACCGTCGTTACTTTGGACAGGTCGTTGGAATACGATCCGCCGGTCAGACCTTCCGCATCGGTCGGTTTGTTCTTTGTCTCAAACTGGTTGGTATAATAATCTATGCCGGCATGTCCCGTAGCATTCAGCCAGGGAAGGATGTCCGCGGTGAGCTTGACAGAGCCCAGCAGTTGGTTTTGTGTGAACGTGGTATTGTTCTGCAGGGTATTCCACCAATAGTCCTGCATACCCATACTCGGATAGGGAGCGTTGGCATTCAGCGTTGTATTTTTGGATCCGTCGGGATTGATATATAGGCCTCTCTCTATCGCCTTATAGTCCGCCGGCAAACCGTACATCGTGATATAACCCGTACTGGGGATAGCGTTTCCGCTAAGATCATAACCGGTAGTGTTGGGGACATTCAGCCGGTTCAGGTTCGTATAGCTGGCCGTTGCTTCTACCTTTACTTTTTTGCTGACGTTGATCGCGGAGGCGATATTAAAAACGTTCTGCGAGGAATTGCTGTTGTAGGTAATGGCATCATTGGTAGTCCGGGTATAAGAAGCGCGTACGGTGCCTGCGTCGCCGCCGCCGGAAAAAGCGATGTTATGGGTGGAGGTATGGCCCGTCTTGTAGAAGCTTTTAAAGATGTCATCGTTAGCCGTATAAGGGCGGGTGGTCCCATCCCACCAGGTCAATGGTTGTCCTGCCATTTTGGGTCCCCAGGAAGCGCCATCGCCCGGAAAGCCTATATATGCATAAAAGTTGTCGCCGCCGGGTACCTGGGAATGGGGTCCGTACTGATCGTTCTCATTGAACTGCCGGTCGTTGCCGCTGCCATCCTTATAAAATGCCGGATTAGCCGAGTATAAGGTTTCGGTCATGCCGCTGCCGTATTCGTGTTGCAGTTTTACCTTACGGTAGGGGTCATTCCAGCGGTTGGAAAAATTGTAGCTGAGTCCCAGGCCCTTTTCCTTTCCGCCTTTTTTCGTGGTGATGAGCAATACCCCGTTGGCGCCCCGTGCTCCATACAGCGCGGCCGCCGTTGGTCCTTTCAGCACATTGATGCTCTCGATGTCGTCCGCGTTGATGGTATTTAAAAAAGAGCCATAGTCCGTACCCTGTGTGGACCGAACGTCTGTATTTGTGCCTAATGCGTTTTGTATGGAGAGGTTCTGTCCTTGTGGCAGGATCGGTTCATTATCCACCATGACTCCGTCCACTACGATGAGCGGCTGATTGTTACCCAACATACTATTGTTACCCCGGATGACGATACGGGTAGAGCCTCCTTCCACCCCGTTGGGGACGGAGACATTCAACCCTGCGGCTTTCCCCATCAATCCCTGCGCAACATTGGGAGGATCTACTTTCGTAATATCCCCTCCGCTGACCTGTTGATCAGAATAACCCAGGGACCTTGCTTCTCTTTTAATGCCCAGGGCTGTAACAACTACTTCGCCCATGGAGTTATCCGATTTTTTCAAGGAGACTTCTATGCTGGAGGGCGTCCCTACCTTAACTTTTGAAACCAGGTAGCCGATGGAAGAAAAGACCAGGACCTCGCCTTCGTTCGCCTGCAGCTGAAAATGCCCTTTGGCATCGGTTGTGGTCCCGCGGGTAGTGCCTTCGATCGTTACGCTAACACCCTGCAGGGGAGCGCCGTCGGCTCCTGTCACGGTTCCATCAATAGGTTTAGCGGCAACCTCTCCGTTGCCGGAGGGTAAAACCTGCGCTGTGGCGCCGGACTCCTTCTTCAGGATGACCTGCCGCCCTATCACTTCGAAAGAGATATGCAGGGGTTTGAATATTTTTTCCAATACATCTCCCAGTCTTTCCTCTTCGGCGATGACGGTGATCTTCTGCCGGCCGGGCAGCACATTGCTGCTGTAAGTGAACCCGATCTCTGTAGAAGCGGCAATGGTCTTTAGTACGGCCTTTATTTCCCGAAAAGGAAGATTAAGAGACACTTTTTTATCTAAGATCTCCTGCCCATCCGCCTTGCCGGCAAATGCACAGCTGATGCAGCTAAGCACCAGTAAGGATTGTAAAAGTGTTACTCTCATAATGAATAAAACAGCTTGTTTTGGTTTTCCGTTTTTGTTCATAACTTTAGTGAGTTTTGTCAGTTTTGAAAAAGCGTGGCAAAATTGATCCCCTGATCATAGTATTGACCTGCGAAAAGGGGAGCATTATCGGATGGTGGTGTTCCCGCACCACCATTTTTTATGCGTTGATCTTTTCTGTATTCATGCGTGAGTTGAGTTGGGTTTATATAATTAGCGATTCAAAATAGCTTATCTCAGACAGGGCTTCCCTTCTATAACGACACCGGTGTCGTCGATCCGGTAGGCAGCGCCGATCGCGGCGCAAATGATCTTTAGTTTTTCTTCAAAAGTTTCATTGGTCAAAAAGGTGGTAACTACACAGGCGGAAAAGGTCTTATCGTCGTAATGCATTGGAATGCCATAGGCTTTTTCCAGGGTCTTGAAGATCTCCACTACAGGCGCCTCTTCGAAGTTGAAAGGGATGGCGGGGGCAACGGGTATTATAGCCGAGGCTCCTTTTGGGCGGACCGGGGCTGACTGAATGAGGTCCCGGGTTGCCACCTTATATAAAGCCTGCTGGTAAGGTTCCAGCACCAGCTCCTGCCGGGCGCTGATCTTTTTGGATACGGAGACCTTTCCGGTCCGGACCAGTACCGTGACGTCCCCATTATGCTGGTCTGTTGCAACATTGAAACTGGTACCCAGCACCCGGACTACCAGGTCGTTGGTATAGACATAGAAGGGGCGGTCGGCATCTTTTGCCACTTCAAAGAAAGCGTTGCCTTCCAGGTACACCTCTCTTCGGTCTTTCTGTAAGAAAGCGGCATGCCGGATGCTGGAGCCCGGTTGCAAGACGATCCTGGAGCCGTCCACCAAGTATACTTCCTGGTTGCCTGTTGTCCGGTTGGTCCTTTGCAGCCCTTCTTTGCCCAGCAGGCTGGCCACCTGTTGTGCCCCTATGACAGCCGCCGGACGATTAGCAGACCGGTACCGAAAAAAGACCGCTCCTATCAGCAGCAGCCCCGCCAGACAGGCAGCTATCGCATACCAGGTCCGTCTGTTCCGGACTGTTTTCACTTCCAGGGCGATCGCCTCTCCGGACCTGGCGCCAGCCCTCTCCTCTTCTCCATGAATCGCCTTCCCGGAAATCTTCCGGTGGGTCTCTTCTCCCATCTGGCCCAGCACTCCCGTCCAGATTGTGGCCGAAAGTTGTTCCGCCCCATCAGGCTTCTCCATATAAGCAAGGTCACGGGCTATTTCACGGGCTTTGAACAGTGTCGTTACCTTATCAGGATACTGTTTCATCCACTCTTCCCAATAAGCTATCGATCCTGCATCGGGAGAATGAACCCATTTTATAAACTGGTCGTCCTGTAACAACTCCCAGATCTCGTTGTCTAAATTTTTCACGGAAAAAGTTGCGTTAGTGAATGATAGAAATGCGTGTAACTATAGAGAAATGACAACATCGCCCTTTATATACTCAGTAAAAGGACCTTTTTTTCAGGCGAATAAGAAGAAATGAAGGAGGGTCTTAAAAGCAGGCATCCGGGTCAGGTCTTTCAGGCGGCAAAGCGCCCTGTATAGCAGGTTGCTCACGGACTGGTAATTCATATTCATCAGCTCGGCGATCTGTTCGTTGGACAATCCCTGGTAAAACCGGAGTTGGATGATCTCCTGCTGTCGCAGGGATAGTTCTTTAATCGCTTTACGCAACAGGGCCATCTGGGATTCATGGATCTCTTTTTCGATGAGGGAAGTCTCGACCGGCTCTTCCCGATGTATGCCTGTGAGGGTCACGGACCACCTATGCATGCCGATACGGGCAGCATTGTTTTTCTCCTGCCGTATTAGTTTATACCGGAGGGCTTTCAGCAGGTAAAACTTCACGGAATCCGTGGGAGAGAGATTTTCCCGGGAATGCCATAATTCGACAAAGAGCTCCTGGATCTGATCTTTCAGCAGATCCGGGTCCGGGCAAAGTTTCATGCCATATGCGATGAGGGAGATGCTGTGCTTTTGATAAATGGCGGCAAATGCTTCCCTGTCGCCATTTTTAAATTGCAACCAGAGCAAGGCCTCCTCGTCGGATGATTGGGGCATGATTACAAAGTATTACTTTTTCCTGAATTTTCGGATAGCATTCCTGCTGAACTCGCTAAGCACGAGGCGTCCGCTGATAGCCGCCCTTTCCAGTAAAAGCCGGTCCCAGTGTTCGGTTCCCTTCCAGAATGCCTCTTTCATGAGGACCATCGCTTCGGGATTGGAATGCGCCAGGTTTTCCGCCAGTCTGCGAATAGATTCATCCATTCCTTCCTCTGTGGCATGTAGTTCGGCATACAAACCTCTCCTTCTCGCCCACTCCGCGTTACGCCACATCGAAGCATCGATGGAGAGGCTGCTGAAAGCGGCCAGTCCCATCTTTCTTTCCACAGCGGGGCCTACGACAAAAGGGCCGATGCCCACGGCCAGCTCACTCAACTTTACCTCGGCATCTTCGGTGGCGATGGCATAATCCGCGGCTGCAGCAATGCCCACTCCCCCGCCGACACATTTACCCTGTACCCGGGCAATGATGAATTGGGGGCATTTGCGCATGGCATTGATCAGGTGGGCAAAACCACTGAAAAAATTTAATCCCTGTTCAGCATTTTCAATCGCCAGCAGCTCATCAAAAGAAGCTCCTGCGCAGAAGGCTTTTCCGCCGGCCGAGCGGAGGATGATCACCCTTGTCTCCTTATCGTTGCCCGCCCCATGGATGACATGGGTCAATTCCTCCAGCATCCTGCCCGGCAGTGAATTGCTCTGGGGATGGAAAAATTCAATCGTGGCAATACCCTGGTGCCGTTCTACTTTTACATAACCGTCTTTGATCTCGCTTATCATAGCAGTTTTTTTAAGATTTTTTTTGCACCATGGTGAGGATCGTTGCGATGGCTACGCTCTCCCCCGTCTCATCATAGACATCTACATACCATTTTACGATGCCTCTCGGGATGTCCTTTTCTTCTTTTTTTTCCTGTTCTATCTTCTCTTTACAGGTAAGCCTTACCCCGATGGTACTACCTGCATACACCGGTTTGAGGAACCGGCATTCTTCCAGCCCATAGTTGAGTAATACGGGGCCCTTGCCCGGATCTACAAAGAGACCGGCGGCGGCGCTGAGAATAAAATAGCCATGCGCTACCGGTTTTTCGAACAAAGTCCCCTCCAAAGAGGTGAAGTCGGTGTGTGCGTAGAAATGGTCCCAGCTCAGGTTGGCGAAATTAGCGATGTCTGCCTCTGTGATCGTCCGTTTGTGCGTCACCACCGTATCCCCCACCTTCAACTCTTCAAAGTATTTGCGGAAAGGATGTTTGTCTTCCGTGGTCTGCCGGGCATGCGGCTGATAATTGTTCGTGAGGGCGGTGATCATGGAAGGAGAGCCTTGTACCGCCACCCGCTGCATATAGTGTTTGACACCCCGGAGGCCCCCCATTTCTTCCCCTCCGCCTGCCCGCCCCGGTCCGCCGTGAACCAGTAAAGGCAGGGGGCTTCCATGGCCTGTGCTCTCTTTTGCACATTCACGGTTCAGGATAAGGATCCTCCCGTGATGAGTAGCGGCGCCCAGCACATATAACCTGGCAATGGCGGGGTCCGCTGTCACCACTGAGCTGCATAAAGAACCCTTCCCTTTTTTCGCCAGCATTATGGCTTCTTCGGCGCCTTTGTAGGGCATGAGGGTGCTGACGGGGCCAAAAGCTTCCACCGTATGCGGTTCTTCGTGGTCGAAGGGCCTTGTATTCAACAGCAATAAAGGGCTGAGGAAGGCGCCTTTCACGGCGTCTGCGTCGAGGACTTCCACACTGTCCAGTGAGCCATAAATAAGCTGTGAAGAAGCCAGCAGCTGCCGCACCTGCGCCCGCACTTCTTCCCGCTGCGAACCTCCGGCCAACGGTCCCATCCTTACTTTTTCATGCTCCGGATTGCCGATCGTGGTCTGGGATAAGGCTTTTGTCAGCGCCTTCCAGGCGTCTTCCATTTTATTCTCCGGCACAAAGATCCTGCGGACGGCTGTACATTTCTGCCCCGCTTTCACGGTCATTTCTTTTCGCAGCTCTTTGATGAAAAGGTCCCATTCCGGCATGGAAGGGTCTACATCTTCTCCTAATACCAGGCAATTGAGGGAGTCCGCCTCCATATTGAAAGGGGTATTTTCCCGTAGGATCCTGGGGTGGGACTTTAACAGCAGGCCGGTGGTGGCAGAGCCGGTGAAGGTCACGGTATCCTGTGCGTTTACATGGTCCAGCAGGTCGCCTGCGCTGCCGCAGACCAGTTGCAAAGCGCCGTCGGGCAGGATGCCGGAAGCGATGATCTCCCTGGTCACGGCCTCCGTGAGGAAAGAGGTCACCGTAGCGGGTTTCACGATGGCAGGCACCCCTGCCAGCAGGTTGACGGCTATTTTTTCCAGCATGCCCCAGACGGGGAAATTAAAGGCATTGATATGAATGGCGACGCCTTCTTTGGGCACAAGGATATGCTGTCCCATAAAAGTACCGGCCTTGCCCAGGCTGAGTCCTTCGCCATCCAAGCAGAAAGGTTCGTTCGGGAATTTTCGCCGGAGGGAAGCGTAGGAAAATAAATTGCCGATGCCTCCTTCCAGGTCTATCCAGCTATCGCCCCGGGTGGCCCCGGTAAGATAGCTGATCTTGTAAAACTCCTCCAGGCGATGGGGCTCCTTCAGGTAAAGGGCCAGGGCCCTCAGCATCCGCCCCCTTTCGGGAAAGGTCATTTTACGTAAGGCCGGATTTCCCACTCTTCTGCCATAGTCCAGCAGGGAGGCAAAATCAACTCCTTTCGTACTGGCATAGGCAATGGGCTCGCCGTTGACGGCATTGTACAAGGGCTGTCCTTCTCCCTCTCCGGTGATCCATTTCCCGGCTACGTAATTTCCAAGCTTAGGCATAACTACAATCGTTTATCTCCTGGCGAAATTATTGAATTAGGGCAAAAAATGGTCGAAATATAATTTTTGGGGCCATTAATGCCACTCTGTCATTAAAAAGGGATTGGTAAATATTTTGAACTGGTTAATCCATGGAAAAAGAGATATCCCTTATAAACTATGCTCCTCAGACGGATGGCGAGCTGTTGGATGCCTACTCCAGGACGATCACCGGGGTAGTGGGTCAGGTAGCTGAAGCCGTCGTGCACATACAGGTCCGCAAGCCGGTCAGTGACCGCAGGACAAGGGAACAGAAGCTAACGCCGGGCTCGGGATCCGGATTTATTATTTCAACGGATGGGTTTGTAGTAACTAATAATCATGTGATCGAGAATGCCCGCGAGATAAAGGTTTCCCTGGCAGATGGGCGGACGGTGAATGCCGAATTGAAGGGAACGGACCCATCCACAGACATCGCGGTATTAAAGATTTATGAAACGGGGCTGAAAGCCCTCTCCTTTGCCAATTCGGAGACCCTGCAGCCGGGGCAGATCGCCATTGCGATCGGCAATCCATTGGGATTGCAGCATACTGTCACAGCGGGGGTAGTCAGCGCCCTGGGCAGGACCCTTCGGGCTAATAATGGTCGTCTGATCGACGATATTATACAGACCGATGCCTCCTTAAATCCCGGCAATTCCGGAGGGCCCCTGGTAAACTCTTTGGGGCAGGTGATCGGGGTCAATACGGCCACTATTATTTCCGCGCAGGGTCTTTGCTTTGCCGTTTCTTCCAACCTGGCTGCTTTTGTGGCAGGCAAGCTTATCATGGAAGGAAAGGTCAAAAGAGCTTATCTGGGTATTGCCGGGCAGCAGGTCAGCCTTACGGGACGTATGATCGCGGCCAACCGGCTGGAAAGGAATACCGGCGTGTATATATATGAAATTGTTCCGGACCAGCCCGTTTATAATAATGAATTGAGAACTGGTGACATCATTGTAGCCTTTAACGGCAAGCCGATAGGCACGGTAGATGAATTACACAAGCAATTAGGGGAAGGGGTGATTGGACGTTCGGTACAGTTGGAAGTCCTCAGGAATGGCCGGAAAGAGACCATTCATGCCCTGCCGGGAGAAATGAAATAAGGTTTACGCCGCCAGGCGGGCGTCAATCTCTTTGCAAAGGGAGTCGAATATTTCGTCGACATCGCCTTCGCCTTTGATATGGATCACCTTGTTGTAGTTCTTATAATAATCGGCGACGGCGGATGTTTTTTTCTGATATTCGGCATAACGCGTCCGGATGATATTCTCATCGATATCGTCGCTGCGGCCGGAGGTAAGACCCCGGTTCAACAGTCTTTTCACCAGTTCGTTCTCGGAAACCTCCAGGGCCAGGACTACGGCTATTTCCGTGCCTTTCTGAGTGAGCAGCTTATCCAGGGCTTCGGCCTGGGCATTCGTCCGGGGAAAGCCGTCGAATAAGAAACCGTTAGCCTGGGGGTTGTTGTCCAGGGCGGAGCTGATCATTTCGATCACTACTTCGTCCGGCACCAGTTGTCCTTTGTCCATAAAGCTTTTGGCGGCCAATCCCAATGGCGTCTGGCCGGCAATTTCACTGCGCAGCAGGTCTCCTGTACTCAGGTGCTTCAATCCGTATTTGGATATTAGCCTTTCTGACTGCGTTCCTTTTCCGCTCCCGGGCGGGCCAAATAAAATTAAATTGAACATAATTCTGTTACCCTTGTGAGTTGACAAATATAATGTAGGAACCTTATAAATCCTTTAACATTTTCCGGATTCCCTCAAAAAAGGCGCTTCCGGTTAGGGATTTGCCTACGATTTATATGTAAAAGAATGTTAAGCCCCTTTAATTGTCTATTTAGTGACAATCTGACCAAACTTAGCGTGCGTAGATTTGTAATATAAAATACAGTTATGACTCATCTCATCCGAAATACCGCTATTGTGCTGCTGGCGCTGGTTTTACAGCAATGCAGTTATTCGCAGGCATCCAAACCATTGAAATTGAACAACATGGATACAACAAAGAAAGACAACCCGGCCTATTCCCGGAAAGATAATGCCCCCGTTAACCTGACCGATGAGCAATGGAAGAAAATATTGCCTGCGGATGTGTACACGGTAGCCAGGCAGAAAGGCACTGAAAGACCCTGGACCAGCCCTTATGAAGCTTCCCATGAAGTGGGGACCTATTATTGCGCCGTATGCGGCAACGCTTTGTTCAAAAGTGATACAAAGTTTGAGAGTGGCTGCGGCTGGCCCAGCTTTTATGAGCCGATCAGTAAAGGCAGTATCATCTATAAGGCTGATAACTCCTTCGGCATGGAAAGGACAGAGGTAGAGTGCGGGCGATGCAAATCTCATTTGGGACATGTCTTTAATGACGGGCCTCCCCCTACAGGTCTTCGCTATTGCATTAACGGGGTGGTCCTCGACTTTGAGAAAGCAAAGGATGCTGAGAAAAAATACAACGCGGAAAAGAAAGATCAATAGGTCATTCCTGCAGCAGGAGCATTATCTTGCGGAGGATGCTGCTCTCCTCGCTACGACAGCCTTTCCCTAAGTCCGGGCAGACGGCCGGCCGGGTACTAACAGCCTTATTTTTTGGGCTGTTCGTCTTTTTATTCCTATTGGTTTTCCGTCCCTTCGGCTTGCAGGAGATGAGGATGGCCTCCCTGGCCCGGGCTGCTTTTTTATATGGCGTCGTTTGTGTCATCGTTTTACTGGGAGGGTTGCTGTTGCTTCCGCGGCTATTGCCTTCCCTGTTTGCAGAATCGGGCTGGACTGTCTGGAAAGAGATCCTGCACATTATAGGGTGTGTGCTAGCCGTCGCTGCCGGCAATATCCTTTTCACGCATTATTATTTTGGAGAAGTTCTAGATGGGGGGCTGGTCCTCAAATTCGGCTGGATTACGTTCAGCGTAGCCATTCTTCCCGTTACGATCCTCGTGCTGACCCGTCAGCTCCGGTTGATGAAGGCCTATAGCCAACAGGCGGCCTTGCTTGACCGCCAGGTACAGGGCCCGGCAGAAATGACCGGATCGCCTCCGGAGATAACCTTCTCCTCGGAAAATGGCCAGGAGACCTTCCGTCTTTCCCTTTCTTCCTTTTTATATGCCGAAGCGGCGGACAATTATGTAAAGGTTTTCTATTGGTCGGAAGACAGGCCGGCCCAACGGATTATCCGGAGCAGCCTGAAAAAGCTGGAGGAAGGGCTGAAAGGATATGACCGTCTTTACCGGTGCCACCGCACTTATATCGTCAACCTGGAAAACGTAGTACATATCAGTGGTAATGCCCAGGGTTACAAACTTCACTTTAACGGAGTAGAGCCGGCCATCCCCGTCTCCCGTAATCTCAACAAGGAGATAACCAGCCTTGTCAGCCGTCCCAATTTTCTTCCCATCCGTCCCAGCGACTTGTGACCTGCTCCCGGCCGGAGTAGCTTGCCGGTACAAACATTTCGCACTTATTATGGAAAAACTTTTAGGGGGCCTGCTGATCCTGCACATCATCGGTGGCACCGTCGCCCTGCTAAGCGGCCTTTTTGCCATTA
>Ga0310811_10011792_pt1 | contig 11348 bp, 10 predicted proteins | sample YCmetagenome_FD_207642 | JGI IMG/M metagenome (GOLD analysis project Ga0310811, IMG submission 207642) | Soil microbial communities from experimental microcosm in Duke University, North Carolina, United States - YC | ecosystem: Engineered > Artificial ecosystem > Soil microcosm > Unclassified ... | reverse complement strand
TAGCTCCAATCCAGTTTAGAACCTGTCCCCTCCTGCCTAGCCCCCTACGGGCGATCATGTCCCAGGCTGGCGGCACGCCGTGTTGGCATGTCGCATCCGATACAGCTTCTAACGAAAAGCTCGCCTTTATTGTCGCGAGCTGCCCCCGTTTTTCGATTTGCTCGCTGCTTCTTTGCTCGCTGAATCCGACGACTTGGGTATGCCGATTGGCGCCGACGTTTTAATTCCGTGTGTACCAAGGATTTACCAAGGATTCTCATGACTTCGAGCAATACCCCCAGCAGCCCGTTGAACGCCATCGCCGATCAAGCCCTCGGTCTAGCCGACGCACCCGCACAAGCCGCAGCCGTCGCTGCTGCTCCGGAAGCTGTCGCCGCAGAAGCCGCCGCGCCCGCCGGCCCGTCGTTCGCGTCGCTCGGTCTGTCCCCGGACGTCGTCTCCGCGCTGACCGCCGCTGGCTATCAAACCCCGACTCCGGTTCAGCAACGCGCGATCCCCGCCGGCATCGCCGGCCGCGATCTGCTGGTCTCGAGCCCGACCGGTTCGGGCAAGACCGCCGCGTTCATGCTGCCCGCGATCGAACGTTTCTCGCAACTGCAAAAGGCGCAAGCCAGCCAACCGCGCGAACCGCGTCCGGCTGACGGCGCCCGCACGCGCCGCCCGCAACCGGTTGCCCGTCCGACCATGCTGGTTCTGACGCCGACCCGCGAACTCGCGATGCAGGTCACCACCGCCGCTGCCACGTACGGCAAGCACCTCAAGCGTCTGCGCACCGTCAGCATTCTGGGCGGCGTCGCTTACGGCCAACAGCTGATGCTGCTGGCAAAGAACCCGGAAATTCTGGTTGCCACGCCGGGCCGTCTGATCGACCACCTGGAACGCGGCCGCATCGATCTGTCGCAACTGCAGATCCTCGTGCTCGACGAAGCTGACCGCATGCTCGACATGGGCTTCATCGAAGACATCGAAACGATCGTGGCGGCTACACCGGCTTCGCGTCAAACCATGTTGTTCTCGGCCACGCTCGACGGCAAGATCGGTTCGCTGACCGGCCGCCTGCTGAAGGATCCGGAACGTATCGAGATCGTTCAACGCCTCGAACAACGCACCAACATCGCGCAAACCGTCCACTATGTTGACGACCGCGATCATAAGGATCGTCTGCTTGACCATCTGCTGCGTGACGAAGGCCTCGACCAGGCCATCGTCTTCACGGCAACCAAGATGGACGCTGACCAACTGGCTGGCCGTCTGGCCGACGCCGGTTTCGAATCGGCTGCTTTGCACGGCGATCTGCCGCAAGGCGCGCGTAACCGCACCATCAAGGCATTGCGCGAGCGTCGTGTGCGCGTGCTGGTGGCAACGGACGTCGCGGCTCGTGGTATCGACATCCCGGGCATCACGCACGTGTTCAACTACGACCTGCCGAAGTTCGCTGAAGACTACGTGCACCGTATCGGCCGTACCGGCCGTGCTGGCCGCTCGGGTATCGCAGTGAGCCTCGTGCACCACGCGGAACAAGGCGCGCTCAAGCGCATCGAGCGTTTCGTGCGCACCCCGCTGCCGGTCAACGTCGTCGCTGGCTTCGAGCCGCGCAAGTCGGCTCCGTCGGGCGGTGGCCGTCCTGGCTTTGGCGGCCGTGGCCGTCCGGGCGGTGGCAATGGCGGTGGCCGTCGCTTCGGCAGCGGCGCAGGCAAGCCGGCTGGTAACGGCGGCGGTTCACGCAGCGGTAGCGGCAATGGCGGCGGCTGGGCCGGCAAGTCGGCTGGCGGCGGTTCACGTGACGGCGGCTTCGGTGGCGGTTCGCGTGAAGGCGGCTTCGGCGGTGGTTCGCGTGACGGCGGCTACGGCGCACGCCGCAGCGACGGTCCGCGTACGGCGCGTCGCGGTAGCTAAGCAAGCGACCCAGCAGTCATCAGGCAAGCGCATTCACGCAGCTCATTGAGTGCGTAACGCGGCCTGAAATGACCCGGATGGCCTCCATGCGGTCCGTCGGTCAGAAGAAACCGGTGCTCAGGCGCCGGTTTTTTTTCGTCCGTTCTTCGGCGACCATTAATATTTCACGATGTGAAAAATTTTTTTGCGTCGTAAAAAATCGTGCTGCACGGCACAAGACGCCCTATTGCAAGATGGAAAAAGACGTTTCTTAATGTGGAACAGTACCGCCAAGCAATTGATTTTAAATAAAAATAAATATTCAAAAAACGCTCCCCGCCCGCTATTGCGCGACAACCGATTTGCCTAGACTCTTATATAAGACTTCACGAAACGAAACGCCTTAAACGGTCAAACGCTTCGACGAAGACAAAGAGTCACCCTATCCATTACAGGCAACCAAGGAGCACACCATGTCGCGCGAACAACAAGCCAAACAACTTCAACAGCAATGGGAAACCGATCCGCGCTGGAAAGGCGTGAAGCGTACGTACACGGCCGAAGACGTGATCCGTCTGCGCGGCTCGCTGCAAGTGGAACACACGCTTGCCAAGCGCGGCGCGGAAAAGCTGTGGGAAAGCGTCAATAACGAGCCGTTCGTGAACTCGCTCGGCGCGCTGACCGGCAACCAGGCGATGCAACAGGTCAAGGCCGGCCTCAAGGCGATCTACCTGTCGGGCTGGCAAGTGGCGGGCGACGCGAACGTGGCCGGTGAAATGTACCCGGACCAGTCGCTGTATCCGGCGAACTCGGTGCCGCTCGTCGTGAAGCGCATCAACAATACGCTGACGCGCGCTGACCAGATTCAGTGGTCGGAAGGCAAGAATCCGGGCGACGAAGGCTATATCGACTACTTCGCCCCGATCGTGGCCGACGCGGAAGCCGGTTTCGGCGGCGTGCTGAACGCGTTCGAACTGATGAAGGCGATGATCGAAGCGGGCGCGGCCGGCGTGCACTTCGAAGACCAGTTGGCTTCGGTGAAGAAGTGCGGCCACATGGGCGGCAAGGTGCTCGTGCCGACCCGCGAAAACATCGCCAAGCTGACGGCCGCGCGTCTGGCCGCCGACGTCTCCGGCACGCCGACCGTGCTGCTGGCTCGCACCGACGCGGAAGCCGCCGACCTGATCACGTCGGACGTGGACGACAACGACAAGCCGTTCCTGACGGGTGAGCGCACGGTGGAAGGTTTCTACCGCACGAAGCCGGGTCTGGAGCAGGCAATCTCGCGTGGTCTCGCCTACGCGCCGTACGCCGACATGATCTGGTGCGAAACCGGCAAGCCGGACCTCGAGTTCGCGAAGAAATTCGCCGACGCGATCCACAAGGAATTCCCGGATCAACTGCTGTCGTACAACTGCTCGCCGTCGTTCAACTGGAAGAAGAACCTGGACGACGCAACCATCGCCAAGTTCCAGCGCGAACTCGGCGCGATGGGCTACAAGTTCCAGTTCATCACGCTGGCCGGCTTCCACGCGCTGAACTACTCGATGTTCAACCTGGCGCACGGCTATGCCCGCAACCAGATGACGGCGTTCGTCGAAATGCAGCAGGCTGAATTCGCTGCGGCTGAAAAGGGTTTCACCGCGGTCAAGCATCAGCGCGAAGTCGGCACCGGCTACTTCGACGCCGTGACGCAAACGGTCGAGCGCGATGCATCGACGACCGCGCTGCACGGTTCGACGGAGGACGAACAGTTCTTCGACAAGAAGGTTGCTTAAGGCATCAGGCGCTCTGATCGCGGAAACGGCAAGGCAGACGACAAAGCGGCCCCGCCAGAGGGCCGCCTTCAGGGAGGACTGAAGCCATCAGGGCTGGAACGCCGTCTGTCCTGATGGTTGGAATCTGGGAGTGATGGCGGCAGTGGAGACAAAGCCAGCGCAATGGATTGTGCGGCGAACACAGGACGCGCCGGCCTCATCGCCGGCGCGTTTTTTTATGCCGTGCCTGTCAGCGATGCGAATCGTGCGCGGGCCGCCTAGCGGTACACGATCACGGGAATCTTTGTATGCGTCAGGACCCGTTGCGTCTCGCTGCCGATCAGCAGACTGCCGAGACCGCGCCGCCCGTGCGAAGCCATGAAAATCACATCGCACCCGCCCTGCTCCGCGGCTTCGATGATGCCGAGATACGGTGCCGGATGCACGCTGGTGCGGCTGTCGAACGCGACACCGACGCGGCGCGCGGCCAGCTCCACTTCCCGCAGATGCACCCGCGCTTCACGCTCGCTGCGCTGCAAAAATTCGACCGGCGGCTCGATCACCACGTCGGAAAACGGCGAGTACGGATATTGCGGCAGACAGGCGTACGCGGTAACGCGAGCGCCCACCGCCTGCGCGAGGTCGATGGCGCCGTCTATCGCTTTGCGCGACAGGTCTGAACCATCGGTCGGAACCAGGATGTGCCTGAACATGATGCCCTCCGTCGCCGGCTTCGTGCAGCGCGGCGTCAGCGTCCGACGAGGTTCGGTATGGAAGCCGCTCCAATCGATTGTAGGTCGCAGAAATGAGCGCAAGGCCATCGTGCGGGTCTGTCCGCATATCGGAAACCCGCTGCACGGATGGTGCGGGGCGCAGTCGCGCCACCTTGCACCTATGCGGCACCGCGGCCGGCGTCAGTTCCAGTAATCAGGATGGCCGTACGTATGCTTGAGAAAGTCCAGAAACAGACGCACCCGCAGCGGCAAATGCCGACGTTGCGGAAACACCGCATGGATGCCGATCGGCGGCGCGGCGAACTCGTCGAGCACGCTGACGAGGCGCCCGGCCGCGATATCCGCGCCGACCTCCCACCACGAACGCCATGCGAGCCCGTAACCCTCAAGGCACCACTCGTGCAGCACGGCGCCATCCGAGCATTCCATCGTGCCGGACACCTTGATCGACACGACCTTGTCGCCCTGCTGGAACATCCAGCCACGCTGCTGGTTGGCACTCGCACCGAGCGCCAGGCAGTTGTGGTGCGCGAGATCGGCCAGTGTGTGCGGCGAGCCGCGCCGGCTCAGATACGACGGCGAAGCCACACACACGCGGCGGTTCTCGCCAAGCTTGAGCGACACCAGGGACGAATCCGGCAGCTCCCCCAAACGCACGGCGCAGTCGAAGCCCTCGTTGACGAGATCAACCAGCCGGTCGGACAGGTCGAGCGTAATCGACACATCCGGATGGGCGACGGTGAAGGCAGGCACCAACGGCGCAACATGCCTGCGTCCAAACCCGGCCGGCGCCGACAGGCGCAAATGGCCGCTCGCCTTCACGCCCCCCGCCGACACGCTGGCTTCGGCGTTCTGCATGTCGTGAATGACGCGCTGGCAATCCTCGAGAAACGCCGAGCCTTCGAAGGTCAGCGTGATCTTTCGAGTGGTCCGCACAAGCAATTTGACGCCGAGGCGTTCTTCCAGCGCATCGATACGGCGGCCAATGATGGCGGGCGCGACGCCCTCGGCGAGCGCCGCGGCAGACAGGCTGCCCTTGGCCGCGACGGTAACGAAAGTTTCGATCTGCTTGAAACGGTCCATGGGCAGCGAAGCCGCAACGCCCCAAAGGAAGACGTGTGGGGCTGCGCGGGAAAGTGGTCGGTGCGCGTCAGATTAGGTGGATGAAAGTAAAAGATCAAGTGATATTTAGCCTCTTTTTTAGCGCATAGCATCACTAATACAATCCGTCCTGACCTCTAATGGAGTGCACGGCAATGTCGGCCACAACGACACCTTTCCCCAAAGCAGTGATTTTCGACGCCTACGGCACGCTTTTCGACGTGCATTCGGTGATCGCTGCCGCGGAGCAGATGTTCCCGGGCCAAGGCGACGCGCTTTCGCAGTTGTGGCGCCAGAAACAGATCGAATACACGCAGTTGCGCACGCTCGCCGATCCGGCCGGCGCACTGGGCGCGCACTACCGGCCGTTCTGGGACATCACGCTCGACGCCTTGCGCTTTTCCGCCAGGAAACTGCATCTCACGCTGGGCCGCGCGGCGGAAAAGCGTCTGATGGACGAATACGCGTGCCTATCCGCTTTTCCCGACGCCGTCCCCGCACTGCGCCAGTTGCGCGACGCACCGTCGCCGTTGTCCGCCTCCACGCCTGCGCCTGCGGGCGGCAAAACCGCGCCGATGGTAACGGCGACGCCCGGTCTCGCGATCCTCTCGAACGGCAATCCGCAAATGCTCGACATTGCCGTGAAGAGCGCCGGCATGACGCGCCTGTTCGACCATGTTCTGTCCGTCGATACCGTACGCGCGTACAAACCCTCGCCCGCAGCCTACTCGCTCGGCACACAAGCCTTCGGCGCCGAGCCGCGCGAGATCGTCTTCGTGTCGTCGAACGGCTGGGACGTGGCTGGCGCGAGCTGGTTCGGCTTCACCACTTTCTGGCTTAACCGGCAAAACGCACCCGCCGAAGAACTAGGCGTTACGCCGCATGGCGCGGGCGGAGGCATGAACGATCTGCTCGCTTTTTTGAAGTCTCTCGCGTCGCCCAACCGCAATAGCGGCACCGGCAATCCCGGCGGCAGCCGCCCGCGCCACAGCCCTGGCGCGTGACGGCTACAGCCTCGATGCCACGACGCAATTCAAGCGCATCTCAACATTTGCACCTTTGCAATCTGACCGACCAAGGAGAAACCATGGCGAATCCGCTGTCATCGCAGTCCTCACTGCAGTTGCCGCAGGGCATGGAAATCACGGCTGAGATCAAGCCGGGCTATGAAGCAATCCTCACCCGCGAAGCGCTTGAGCTTGTCGCCGCGCTGCATCGCACGTTCGAACCACGCCGCCAGCAACTGCTGCAGGCGCGCGTCGAGCGCACTAAACGGCTCGACGCCGGTGAGCGTCCGGACTTCCTCGCCGAAACCAAGAGCGTGCGTGAAGGCGACTGGAAGATCGCACCGCTGCCGCAAGATCTGCAGTGCCGCCGCGTGGAGATTACCGGTCCGGTCGAACGCAAGATGATCATCAACGCGCTGAATTCGGGCGCGGATTCGTACATGACCGACTTCGAAGATTCGAATGCGCCGAGCTGGGATAACCAGATTACCGGCCATATCAATCTGAAGGACGCAGTGCGCCGCACGATTTCGCTTGAACAGAATGGCAAGTCGTACACGCTGAACGACAAGATCGCCACGCTGATCGTGCGTCCGCGCGGCTGGCACCTGGACGAAAAGCATGTGACGGTGGACGGCAAGCGCGTCTCCGGCGGCATCTTCGATTTCGCGCTCTTCATGGTCCACAACGCGAAGGAACAGGTTGCGCGCGGCACAGCGCCCTACTTCTATCTGCCGAAGATGGAAAGCCACCTCGAAGCGCGCCTGTGGAACGACATCTTCCTAGCCGCACAGGAAGCCGTGGGCGTGCCGCGCGGCACGATTCGCGCGACCGTGCTGATCGAAACGATTGTCGCCGCATTCGAAATGGACGAAATCCTGTACGAGTTGCGCGAGCACAGCTCGGGTCTGAACGCCGGCCGTTGGGACTACATCTTCTCGGCAATCAAGAAGTTCAAGAGCGACCGCGATTTCTGCCTCGCCGACCGCTCGCAGATCACCATGACCTCGCCTTTCATGCGTGCCTACGCGCTGCTGCTGCTGAAGACCTGCCATCGCCGCAACGCCCCGGCAATCGGCGGCATGAGCGCGCTGATTCCGATCAAGAACGATCCAGCAGCGAACGACAAGGCCATGGCCGGTGTGCGCTCGGACAAGGCACGCGATGCGGGCGACGGTTACGACGGCGGCTGGGTGGCGCACCCGGGTCTCGTGCCGATCGCGATGGAAGAATTCGTCAAGGTGCTCGGCGACAAGCCGAACCAGATCGGCAAGCAACGCGACGACGTGCTCGTCACGGCGTCCGACCTGACGGACTTCCGCCCGGAAGCGCCGATCACCGAAGGCGGTCTGCGCAACAACATCAACGTCGGCATTCACTACCTGGGTTCGTGGCTCGCGGGCAATGGCTGCGTGCCGATTCACAACCTGATGGAAGACGCCGCCACCGCGGAAATCTCGCGCTCGCAAGTGTGGCAGTGGATTCGCTCGCCGAAGGGCAAGCTCGAAGATGGCCGCAAGGTCACGGCGGAACTGGTGCGTGCCTTGTCGGCAGAAGAGCTCGACAAGGTGAAGCAGGCCGTCGGCGGCGATACGAAGCCGTACGATCGCGCCGCGCAAATCTTCGACGAAATGTCGACGTCGGAGCAATTCACCGATTTTCTGACGCTGCCGCTGTACGAAGAAATCTGAGGCATCCAGGCTGCCTCAGGCACCAGCAATAACGACGTCGTACCAGGCCCGCTTTCACCAGCCACGCAAGATGAAAGAGCGGCCCGGGTCGCAAGGCTGACCGACCGGACGGCCCGACAGGCGCATGCCTGCCGGGCCGTTTTTTTATGCGCACGCGATGTAGCCGCTATGCGTTGTTACGTACACTTGGTGCGCTCGCCGCGAACCGGCGCGAGCATCGCTCAGCGCGTGCTGCGATGCTCGACCCAATCGCCCGATCTGATTTCCGGCAAGCCCTTCACCGCATTGGGCGAGACCGGATAGAAGCGGCAGTTCACGACGTTGCCGTCTACTTTCACCATCACTTCCCGCGCGAGGAAACGATCTTCGACGCCAGGATACACCGCTTCGATCTCATCGAGCACCGCGACCAGTTCATCTTCGATTTCGTAGACGTCACCCGTGACGTCTACGCCCGCTTCGTCGACCACCAGCCCCGGATACAGGCCGAAGTCGAACAGATGGCCGCGCACCGTGGCCGTGCCGAGCAGATTCGGCTCGGCGATTTCGTTGCGCGCGGCAGCCTCTCTGAGGTCGTTCACTTCGCCGGCACGCAACGTGCCATATACAAAAACGGTCTGCATCGTCGTTTGCTCTCCTTGATGATGAGGTTCGGCTCGCCCCGGCTGACGCCGGCGCTTCAGTTCAGCGGCGCGCTCGCCACCAGCACGCCGTCGATATCCGCATAGATCCACTCGCCCGGACGCACCAGCGCGCCCGGCAACTGCACCGACACGTCGCGCTCACCCGTGCCGAGTTTCTGGCCACGCCGTGGGCAGGTCGCCAGCGCCGCCACCCCGACATTGATTTCGTTGAGCTCCAGCGTATCGCGCACACAGCCGTTCAGCACGATGCCCGCCCAGCCGTTCTGCTCGGCTATTTGCGCGAGGTTGCCGCCTACCAGCGCGCAACGCAGACTGCCGCCGCCGTCGATCACCAGCACCCGGCCGGCGCCCTTCTCCTCGAGCGTGGCGCGCACGAGCGCGTTGTCTTCGAAGACCTTGAGCGTCACCGCCTCGCCGCTGAAACTCTCGGCACGGCTGAAGAGATGAAAGACCGGCTCGAGCACACGCAATGTGCCCAGCGCCAGCAGGTCCTCGTGCGCATCGCACAAGTCGGCGGTGGCGAAGCTCATGGGGGTTCTCCTCGGAATCCGTGCAATCGGGACATTATGCAACGTCAATTCCGACGCAACACCTACAATGAGAAGCCCGCGGTAATTTTGAGCCCGTACCGCCGGGGCCGCACGCCCGGGTCCACGCACGAACGCGCGGTGCCTGGGCGCCGCATGCTCATGGGTTCCACGTCTTCGCAGGCGCTGCTTTATTTGAGTTCCATCCCCTGGATCGATCTTCAATATGAATTCGTCCACTGACCCGGACCCGTCGAGCCAGACCCGCTTCGCCGACATTCCGCCCGAATTCCAGCCGACGCAATCGCATCCGATTCGCGTACGCTCACGGTTGATGCCGTCGGGCTGGCGTATCGCGCGACACACGCATGCGTGGGCGCAGGTGGCCTATGCGTCGCGAGGGGTGCTGCGAGTTGCGACAACCGGCACAACATGGATGGTGCCGCCATCCCGGGCGATCTGGGTGCCGCCGCATGTGACGCACGAAGTGGTCGCGATTGAAGACGCGTTTCTGCGCACGCTCTACATTACCGAAAGCACGGTCCCGGCCGGCCTGGATAGCCCGCGCGTGGTTGAAGTATCGAACCTGCTGCGCGAAGTCATCGCCGCGCTCGACACACCTGGCATTTCAGCGACACGCGAACAACTGCTAGGCGCGCTCGCGCTCGACGAACTGACGCGCTCGGAGCCCCTGCCGCTATCGGTGCCGATGCCCAACGAGAAGCGCTTGCGCGCGCTGTGCGAGGCCGTGATCGCGGATCCGACGCACGGCGACTCGCTCGAACAATGGGCATCGAGTGTCGGTGCGAGTACGCGCACGATCGCCCGGTTGTTTCGTCAGGAGTTAGGCGTGAGTTTTTCGCAATGGCGGCAGCAGGCCATTCTCGCGCGTGCGATTCCGCTATTGAGTCAAGGGCGGCCGCTTTCACACGTCGCACAAGAACTGGGCTACCAGAGTCAGAGCGCGTTCTCGGCGATGTTCCGGCGGGCATTCGGCGCCAGTCCACGCGCGTTCATCGAGCGTGGCGCCGAGCACCGCGTGGAAAGCGCAGCTAGCAGCGCTGCTTCGGAAGCGGACGAAGAGACCGCGCAGAAGTGACGGTGCAAGGGATAACCGCTCGCGGCAATGCGTCAGACGCGCCGCGCCAGATGACGGATCGCGCCGAGTTGCGCCAGACGCGGCCCGGTCAGCTTATACCCCTTGCGCTGATACAAGCGCGCGGCGGGATTGTCGACGAACACGCGCAACTGCAACTCGCGTAGCCCGCGCTCGCGTGCCCACTGATGCGAGATGTCGAGCAGATACGTGCCGGCGCCAAGCCGCCGATGCCCTTCGGCAATCTGCACGTCGCGGATGTGCAGCGAATCCCCTTCTTGCGTGATGCGCAGCACGCCGATCGGCTCGCCATCCACTTCGAGAATGAAATTTTCCGACTCGCGCCAACTGCCGAGAAAGAGATCGCCACGCCAGACCAGATGGTGCCGGCGATAGTAGCCACCCATGTTGTTGCGGGTCAGCGCCTCAGCGAACTCGAAATCGTCCATGCTGGCCTGGCGCAGATAAAACGGTGACGGAGCTTCGGTTGGGTCGAACATGGCGGGACGACGAAGATAAGTCAGGTCAACGGTAAAACAGCCCGCGCGCGCTGGCAATGGCTGTTTGTCCCGAGCATACCCGGACGATACCCAGGCGGACCGGCGGCGGAAATAAAAAAAGCCCACTTCTTTCGAAGTGGGCTTTTTAAAATCTGGCGGAGCGGACGGGACTCGAACCCGCGACCCCCGGCGTGACAGGCCGGTATTCTAACCAACTGAACTACCGCTCCAGATTTTTACAGCGCGGTTTATGAGCCAGGCTCTTTCAACCGCCGCACCGTTCATACTGCCAACCGAACGACGCCGATGTTCTGGCGTCCCCTAGGGGATTCGAACCCCTGTACTCACCGTGAAAGGGTGATGTCCTAGGCCTCTAGACGAAGGGGACAACGTACTGCTTACACCTTTAATGAAAA
>Ga0310811_10011791_pt1 | contig 11350 bp, 10 predicted proteins | sample YCmetagenome_FD_207642 | JGI IMG/M metagenome (GOLD analysis project Ga0310811, IMG submission 207642) | Soil microbial communities from experimental microcosm in Duke University, North Carolina, United States - YC | ecosystem: Engineered > Artificial ecosystem > Soil microcosm > Unclassified ... | reverse complement strand
CCGATCGAGACGGCCGGTGTTCTGGTTGTACCGGCTGCAATGATAGCTATCGAACAGCGTGCGGCCACCTGGAAGTTCGTGGATTGCGCCATGTCCGAATTTCAGGCGGATGGGCGACCACCCAAAACAGCGGCAAATGCCATCATGCGCGACCTTGCCCAACGCAATGAAGGTGGTGAGTCCTGTGAGGCCATCGATCGCAGCCTTCAGATATGGCCGGCAATTGGCCTCCTCAGAGGGTAAAATCCGGTTCTGCGGCGGAAGGCATTTCACCGTGTTGAGAATGATTGCACTCTTGAGGCGAAGTCCGTCGTCACGGCTCGCGCCATAGCTGCCCGCAGCCAGCCCGAACTTGGACAAGGTTTCGTAGAGAAGCTCGCCCGCCGCATCGCCGGTAAAGGGCCTGCCCGTGCGATTGGCGCCGCGCATGCCGGGCGCAAGGCCGACAATCGCCAGCCACGCATTCGGGTCGCCGAATGCCGGCACCGGCGCGTTCCACCAATCGGCGTGCGCCGCCCGAAGCTCGCGGCGAAGGGCAACCAGCCGTGGGCAGCGGAGGCAATCGCGCGGGGCTTCGGCGGCCGGGATCGGCGAGAGATCGGCGGGGCTGGCGCAAGCCATGCTGCTAGCCTAGGCGGACCCCGGTGAGCGACGCAACGCACCTCTACGCCATCGCCCTCGGCTCCAATCGCCGCCACGTCCGGCATGGCCGTCCGGCAGGCGTGGTCGAGGCGGCCATTGCTCGGTTGGATGCCGAATTTGACCTGTTCGATGCCTCCCCGATCATCCTCAACAAGGCCGTCGGCGGCGCAGGCCGCGATTTCGCCAATGCGGTTGCGTTGGTCGAAAGTGAACTCGAGCCCCGGGACATGCTGAGCGGGCTCAAGTCCATCGAACGCGAATTTGGCCGCCGGCCCGGCAAGCGCTGGGGGCAGCGGGTTTTGGACCTCGACCTAGTCGCATGGGATGGGCCGCGGCTAGCATCTCGCTCCCTGACAATTCCCCACCCTCGCCTTGCAGAGCGGGATTTCGTCGTAACGCCGCTATCCGCTGTCGCTCCCGCATGGCGGTTGATTGGCGGCCTGACTCCTCGCCATCTCGCGTCGCGCCTTGGCAAGCGGCGACGGGCAAGCTAACGGCCTCGCACGGCTGTGGGCCCTTAGCTCAGTCGGTAGAGCAACTGACTTTTAATCAGTAGGTCGCTGGTTCGAATCCAGCAGGGCTCACCAGCCACAAAAAAGGCCTGTCCGGGGGACAGGCCTTTCTCTGTGGCTCACGAACCAAGTGAGGGGGCCGAGCCTTACGACCCCGCGCCGGCCGCCTTCATGGCGGTCTGGGCCGTGTTTGGCGACGGCGGATCCCAGCCGTAGACGTCCTTGCCGTAGGCGATCTTGCCGGTGTCGGGCAGCGCCGTGAGATAAGTGACGTAAATCGGCACGCCCTGCGGGAACGGAACGGTCAGTTCCGCTGACGTGTCTTCCGGCCTCGCCGGATGCCCCATCATCCAGCTTCCGAAATCGGCGGCTCGCTCGAGGCGGATGCAGCCATTGCTGAGCGTGCGCTTCGCTTCCTTGAAATATTCTTTGTGCGGCGTGTCGTGGAGATAGATGCCAAGCCCGTTTTCGAACGGAAACTTCATCTTGCCCATGGAATTGGCGCCGGTCGGCTTCTGGCGAAGCAAGGCGTGAGCCGTTCCGGCGGAAACGGCCTTCCAGTCGATCGTGGCCGGGTCGAGGATGACGGGGTTGCTCGACCAGCTATCAACCACCTCATATTTGTTACCCTTGAGCGCGTTTGGCCCGAGCTTCGCCACGGCAGGCGCGATGTTGAGGCGGACGAGGTGGTCCGGCACATGCCAGTAGGGATTGTAAATGGCGTAATACATGACGCCGGCGAGCATCGGTGTCCGGAGGCTGGCGCCGCTCTTTTCATCGACCTCGTTCTTGCCGACGACGACTTTCATCGAATCCACCGGGGCGCCGTTTTCATACATCCACAGCCGGGCGGATGCGATGTCGATCAGCACAAACTTGCTCGACGGCGGTTTGAACCGCGCGCGCGCCAAGTTGACCGCAAGACGGGCCGATTGACCGCCATCCGGAAGTTTGGCCTCTTCGATCGCAGCCCGGCGGAGCTGCGCATAGACCGGGTTGAGGTTCCAAACCTCGTTCATGTACCCGGCGAGCGACGGCGCACGAGCGGCGGTGGCGAGGATAGTCTCCCCGCCAGGGGCCTTGGGGCGCACCCAATTGTCACCGTAGGTCATGCCGGGGACTGGCGTGTAGAGCGACTGGACATAATCGATCAGCGACTGCGACATCAGGCGGTCGGCGCTGGTCACAGCGGCAGCATTCCCTGCCTGGGCAGTGGCGATTGCAGCCTCGATCTGGGTGGCGAGCGCGGGCCCGCGAGTGAAGCCGTCGATTGGCGCATCGCGCAGCAATTGAATCAGCGCGACCTGGGCCTCGCGATCAGACATCCACAGGGGCGCGTCCTTGCGCGCCGAATAGAAGCGATCGATCGGCGTAAAATTGCGCACGAGCAAAGGGGTGACCACGGGCGCCGGCTCTGGCCGCTTCTTGGCGTAAGCCGGAGTTGAACCGATCACGGCGGCGAGAAGAACAAGCCTGTAGGCCTTTGAAATCACGACAATTCCCCGATGTTGGCCAATGGCAAATATACGGCCTTGGCTGAACCTTTGCTGCATCAAATTCACCGACCGGCCACAAGTGACGAGTGTGGCCGTCGGCCATATATTAACCTAACCTGCCTGTCATTGTTCAACCATCTTGGGGGCATTGCAGGCGGATAAGGGCTGTAAACCTCCGGCCTGTGGCGGTTAGGACACATTTAACCAGTAAAACCCCCAAGAGCCGCCAGCTCATGCAACCATTATACAACGACCGGGTTTGGCGCTTTGGACACCGGTTACAACAAGGGGGTTCGCATGAAGAAATATCTGTTTGCCGCGGTTTGCGTGGCTGCCATCGCAACGCCAGCCCAGGCGCGCGACGGCCAATTCTACGCCGGCATCGAAGGCGGCGTATTGTGGAGTCCGGACAAGGATGCCGACATCTTTGCCGACTATACGACAACTCAGACCCCGCTCGTACCGGCAATTCCGACGCCACCGCCGGCTGACACGCTGTTCCAGGATGCGCTCCACCTGGATTACAAGACGGGCATCGATCTCGACGCCATCGTTGGCTACGATTTCGGCATGTTCCGGCTGGAAGGTGAGCTCGGCTGGAAGAAGGCCCCGCTCAAGGACCTTAATGTCGACGATAGTTTCGTTGCCAGCCTGAATACGGCGCTAAACCGGCCGGCGACCCTCTTGCCACCGCCTGCGGATCCAATCGTTCCAGGATTCCCGGCGCTGACAAGCGGCGATTTCGATTTGAACGGCAAGACCACCGTCTTCTCGATGATGCTGAACGCCCTGGTCGACTTCGGTGACGAAGATGGCTTCTCCTTCTACGGCGGGGTCGGCGCGGGCTGGGCAAAGGTCAAGCTCAACACTGACTTCATCGACGATAGCGACGGTGCATTCGCGTGGCAGCTGATCGCGGGCATCCGCTATGCCATCACGCCGAACATCGATCTCGGACTTAAATATCGCTTCTTCCGGACCGGGAACGTTCATCTGCAGGACGACAACGTGCTTGCCATCAACGGCAATGCAAACCGGTTCGATCTCGGCGTCATCGCGCCGCTACTCGTGGACCGGACGACAAACGTGGATCTATCGTCCGACTTCGACAACAAGTTCAGGTCGCACAGCCTGCTGGCGAGCCTGATCTTCAACTTCGGCGCCCCGCCGCCGCCGCCACCGCCACCTCCCCCGCCTCCGCCGCCTCCGCCGCCGCCGGCGACACAGACGTGCCCGGACGGGTCGGTGATCCTGGCAACGGACGCTTGTCCGCCACCGCCTCCGCCCCCGCCACCGCCTCCGCCTCCGCCGGAGCCGGAACGCGGCTGATCAGTGGCAGCGTGAAAAAGGATGCCCGGGCGAGATATTCTCGCCCGGGCATTTTTCCGATCGCCGCGTCAGCAGGAAGGGGGCTAGATCCCGCCGGCGGCGGCCAATCGGACGGACTGCCTCATGCTGGTGCCCGGCAGGACAAACCTCACTTTCTTGGAAGCGAAGTCGATCGAGATCCGGTCGAAAGCGCGCATTGCGTTCATTCCCAGCAGCAGCGCAGGCTCATTTTTAAGGTCCAGCTGCTTGAAAATGTGGGCGTCCGCGAAGGCGACCGCCAGATCTTCGATCCTGACCTCGCCCAGCTCCAGCCTCTTGATCTCGGCGACGCCAGCGCTGAGCTTTTCGCCGGTCACTGACTCAATCGTCACCTGATCGGGAACCGTTAACAGCCGCCGCTTCGTCAGGGCGCGCTGAAGAGCAATGTTGCCGATCGTGACCTGGGATCCGGTATCGACGATCACCGTTACCCGCTGTCCGTCGATCTGCGCCTGCGTAAAGATAAGCCGGCCTTGGCGCGCCCGCGCCCGAACAACAATCGTCTGGCCATCGAGTTTCTCAGCCCGCCGGGCAGCGGGAGTGATCGACATGGTATTTGCCTTGAAGTCGAACAGCACGCGCTGCGATCGCAAGCTGTCGATGCCCAGCATTCCGTCCGCGCCGATATTCGAGGCAAGCAATGCGGGTGCGTCGACCACCGAAATGACGTTATTGCTGACCTGCAAATGAGGAATGAAGACGGTATTGACGTCGTTGACCCCGATCACGCTGTGCAAGATCGCGTTCTTGCCATCTTCGAGCCGGAGACGGTGCGCCAGCTCCCGTGAAATAATGGTTCGTTCGGCGCCGGTATCGACGAGGAACCGATAAGGCCCCCTTCCACCCACTGAAACGTCAACGGTCATTCGGTCGCCGACATCCCGGCCGATGGCAACCTCATCGGTGGTCGTAGTGTTGTCGACCTGGCCGGGTATTACTTCGGCATCCATGCGGGTTGGCTCGCGGCTAGGTTCTGCAAGGGCGGCCGTACTGCTGGCAACCAATGCGGCCGCAAGCCAATGGGAAAGCTTCATGAGCCATGCTCCGGGAGCCCATTTCGGGCTCTGATCCTGGCGCGAATGCTACGCCTCGCCCATTGGCGCGGCAAGCGCCGCTCCGACGAGCGCGACTTTAATGTCTATGAACGACCATTATTAGTCCCGGAAAGCCAAATATGCCGTCGAAGGACATGGAGCCGCTTCGGATCGATCCGCAACCGATTGGTAACGCCTCATTTCTTAAGTTGAATACGAAGTCGAGCCAATCAGCCCGGCATTGAGACAATGTCTGAATGCGCCGGCGGAGTGACAAAGTGGAAGCCCAGCCGGTCGAAACAACGCTCTATTCGCTATCGGACGCGCCGCCAGCGGCCGAAGGCGATCGCCGCGACGGCGAACGTCACATGACTCTCTAACGCGTCGGTTCCATCCTCGTCGACGGCCGCCGCGAACTCTGCCTGATCAAGAACATCTCCGCCGGCGGAATGATGATCCGGCTTTATTGCACGATCCAGGAAAACACGCCGGTCACGGTCGAGCTAAAGAGCGGTCATCCCATTCGTGGCCGGATTACCTGGGCGCGTGATCAGAACGCGGGGATCGTGTTCGACCATAGCATCGATGTGATCGATATCCTGTCATCAGCAATGAACGCGTCCCGGCCACGGATGCCGCGCATAGAAACTCATTGCCACGCGGGCTTGCGCGACGGCGCCAACGCCTTGCGTGTCAAAGTCTGCGACATTTCCCAAGGTGGCGTGAAGCTGGAATGCCAATCTGTCCTGCCGAAAGGCGCCGACGTCGTCGTTACCCTGCCAGGTCTAGAACCTCAGCCAGGCTTGGCTTGTTGGGTTGAGGGAGGCTTCATCGGAGTCGCATTCAATCGCCTGCTGCCGCTCGGCGAATTGGTTGCCTGGCTACACGAGCAACGCGAGACCCAGCGCAGCACGGCATAAGTAAGCGTCCGCACAGGTCTGAAGATTCGAGTGATTAGTCGGTCGCGCCGGGGAAACGCCAATGCCAGGCGTCTCCGAAGCTCTGGTCGCCATCAGTGAACTTTTTCAGCCCGGGGCGCCGGAAAGTTGGGGTGACCCGTGGCCGCGGCGCCGGAACGTGCCGCAGCAGCTGCTCCGGATCGAGCTTTTGGGCAAAGCTGATGCCTGCCTGACGGCCCTTCACCCAAGCCACCGTACCAACAATGCTGAGATCGCCCTTGCGGAACAGGATCGAAGCGCCTTCCACCGGCAGCTTGTCGCCTTCTACGAGAGCCCCTTCGGCGCTGAGGTTGCGCAGCTTTACCGGCAAAGACGTGCCCGACAGCTCGAGGCTGGCGGACATCAGCACGTTTGACCGCCGATTCTTGCGATTTTGACTGGCGCTGCTCTGGTCCATGCATGCAATGCTAAGGCGAAGCGGTAAAACTTCGTTTAACGCGGGATGCAAATGACCATAATTACGCGACCCATCATCATCCTCGCGTTGCTAGGACTGTGTATTCTCGCAGCAATGGCCGGCGGCCCGTCCAACGGCATTGAGCGGACCGTCATGCAGGCAATCGCGGAGTTTCGCGCCTCCCGGCCAAACTTGACTGAAATGGTTGCCGGAATAACCAACTTGGGCGGTGTCTATGCCACGTTAGGCGTCACCGCAGCCGGCTCACTGTGGCTGCTGGCGCGCCGTTCAGGCCGTCCGGCCTTGCTGCTGGTTCTCAGCGTGCTGACCGAGCGTTTCTTGATGGACGGCCTCAAGGCGTGGATTGGCCGGCCGCGGCCTCACTTCGGCGTGGATTGGCTTCCGCAAAGCTGGCCTTTCCCAGCGGCCATTCTGCGAATAGCATGACTGCCTTCCTATTAACGGCACTGATCTTGGCACCGCCCGCCCGCCGAGGGCCGTGGGGCGCCGGCGCCATCGTCCTGTCAATCATCGTCGGCCTCTCGCGGATCTATCTCGGTGTTCATTGGCCGACCGACGTGCTCGGCGGCTGGACGCTCGGGCTGATCGCCGTCAGCGCCGCACTCATCATCGGCGAGAGGTCAGGTGCGCTGCGCCTCGAACCGCAGCATGAGATTATTGGACGGCATGGGTCGCCGCTCGGCGAGGACGAAACCGCGTAATAGCGCTTCCGCCGCGAAATCCTCGACCTGCCGCAGGCCCCAGCGCGGATCGCGAGCCTTCAAATCCCGATCGAACGCGAGGTTGGACGGTGCGGGCTCGATCTCTGCTTCCAGCCATGGGCCATACAGGATCAAGTGAGCCCCCGGCTCGAGGAGGCGCGATGCGCCATCGAGCAAGGCAAGCGAGCACGTCCACGGGCTGATATGAACCATGTTGACGCAGAGGATCGCGTCAGCGCGGTCAGCAGGCCAGCCGCCTGTCACGTCAAGCTTGATCGGTGGCCGAAGGTTGGACGGCCCTTCACTTTGCCAGGCGGCGATCGAAGCCAGCGCTTGTGGATCGGGATCGGTCGGTTGCCAGTCGAGCGCGGGAAAGCGCCGGGCAAATGCCAATGCATGTTCGCCGGTCCCACTGGCGATTTCAAGGACCAGGCCATGATCGGGCAGCCAGTCCTCGAGCACATCGCCGATCGGCCCGACATTCCGGCCGGCAGCTGGAGCCCTCCGCTTCACTCCCTGGCCGAGGTCGCCGACATTGTAAGGTGGAAAACTTGGCCCAGCCATCAGCCGCCGCCGAAATGCGCCCCCAGCCCCGTCGATGAGCCGTCCGGCGCCGGCGTCTTGTAGGCCAGTACCGGCTTTCTCGCGGCCAGCGTCTCATCGAGCCGGCGCCGCGGTGCGTAAACGGGCGCGGCCTTCAGGCCTTCGTCGCCTGCCTTGGCCCGCTCGGCGATTGACCGAAGCGCGGCAATGAACTGGTCGAGATTGGCCTTGGACTCGGTCTCTGTCGGCTCGACCAGCATCGCCCCATGAACGACCAGCGGGAAATACATGGTCATTGGATGGAAGCCCTCGTCGATCAGCGCCTTGGCGACGTCGATCGTCGAAAAGCCCTCTGCGAATCCACGGTCGCTGAAGATTGCCTCATGCATGCAGGGCCCGGAAAATGCGAACGGCGCGTCGAGTACGTCTTCGAGGCTACGGAGGATATAGTTGGCATTGAGCACGCTATCCTCGGCGACCTGGGCGAGGCCGTCGGCACCGTGGCTGAGGATATAGGTCAGCGCCCGCGTGAACATGCCCATCTGGCCGTGAAAGGCGACCATCCGCCCAAACGCTTCGGGATGCTCGTCGCCGGCATGCTCTTCTTCGACCATCTTAAAGCCGCCGTCAGCATATCTGGCGGCGAAAGGCAGCGGGCCAAAAGGCGCCAGCGCTTCCGACAGCACCACCGGGCCGGAGCCGGGCCCTCCTCCGCCATGCGGCGTGGAGAAGGTCTTGTGCAGGTTGATGTGCATCGCGTCGACGCCGAGATCGCCCGGTTTCACCTTGCCGACGATCGCGTTGAAGTTGGCGCCGTCGCAATAGACGAAACCGCCGGCCGCATGCACCGCGTCGCTGATCTCCTTCATCTGGGGCTCGAACAGGCCGCAGGTGTTGGGATTGGTGATCATCACCGCCGCTACGTCCGGACCAAGTCGGGCCTTCAGGGCTTCAAGGTTGACGCGCCCTTCCTTGGTTGCCGGAATATTTTCGACACGATAGCCGCAGAAGGCGGCGGTGGCAGGGTTGGTGCCATGGGCGCTTTCCGGCACCAGCACCACCTGGCGAGCGTCGCCGCGCGCCTCGAGCGCGGCTCGGATGCAGAGCAGGCCGCAGAGCTCACCGTGCGCCCCTGCCTTGGGGCTCATCGCCACTCCGTGCATGCCGGTGAGGTCGATCAGCCAGAAAGCGAGCCGATTGATGACCTCAAGCGCGCCCTGCACGGTTTCCTGCGGCTGCAGCGGATGGATGTCGGCAAAGCCCGGCAGCCGTGCCATTTTCTCGTTGAGGCGCGGGTTGTGCTTCATGGTGCACGATCCGAGCGGGAACAGCCCCAGGTCGATAGCGTAGTTCTGGCGCGACAGGCGCGTGTAGTGGCGCACGGCCTCGGGCTCGCTGAGGCCCGGCAGGTCGAGGCCGTTCCGTTCGAGACCGCCCAGGCGCGAGGCGCCGGCTTTCGCGGCTTCGAGGTCGACGCCGGTCTGGTTGCGGCTGCCAATCTCGAATAGCAGCGGCTCTTCCAGCATCAGCGCGCGGTTGCCGGTGACGGTCTGAGCAGTGGATTCCAAAGCGGTAGGTGCGGAAGGGCGCCAGCCTGTTGGATTCAACGGCTTACCTTCCTTCACGTCAGTGTCGGTCGCGGCGGTCACTGGCACACCTCCTTCAGCGCGGCTTCGAGCGCGCCAATGTCCTCTTCGCTGGCCACTTCGGTCACGGCGATCACAAGTCCATTCTTGAGTGCATCAACGCCTGGGTAGAGCCGCCCGAGCGACACGCCGCCAAGGACGCCTTTCTCGACCATCGCATGGACCGCCGGCCGCGCCTCGACCGGAAGTTCGAGCGTGAATTCATTGAAGAAGCTGTCGTTGACAAGCCTGACCCCAGGGATGGCGGACAGCCGCTCTGCCGCCTCGCACGCGCGCGCGTGATTCAATTTAGCTAGCTCCGTCAGGCCCTTCTCACCGAGTAAGGTGAGATGGATCGAGAAGGCTAGCGCACACAGGCCGGAGTTGGTGCAGATGTTCGACGTCGCCTTTTCGCGGCGGATATGCTGCTCGCGGGTCGAAAGGGTCAGGACGAATCCGCGCTTGCCCTCGGCATCGACCGTTTCACCGGCCAGCCGGCCCGGCATCTGCCGGACATATTTCTCGCGGGTTGCAAACAGTCCGACATATGGTCCGCCGAACTGCAGCCCGACGCCGATCGACTGGCCTTCGCCGACCACGATGTCGGCGCCCATCTCGCCCGGCGCTTTTACCAGGCCAAGCGCGACCGGCTCGGTCACGACCGCGATCAGCAGCGCTCCCTTTGCCTGCGCAGCCTCTGCGATCGGCGTAAGGTCGGTAATCCGGCCGAAGATGTCGGGATATTGGACGACGACGCAGCTGGTCTCGCCGTCGATCGCCGCAATCAGCCGCTCGGCATCGGTCTTCGCGTCCAGAGCCGGGAGCTCGGTCGCCAAGGTGTCGCCGGTGAACTTGGCCATCGTCCTGCAGACGCTGACATAATGCGGGTGGAGACCCGACGAGATGATGGCCTTCGACTTGCGGGTGATGCGCCGGGCCATGCCGATCGCTTCCCAGCAGGCGGTTGAACCGTCGTACATCGAGGCGTTGGCGACCTCACAGCCCAAGAGCCGCGCGACCTGGGTCTGGAACTCGAACAGGACCTGCAGCGTGCCTTGGGCGATCTCTGGCTGGTAAGGCGTATAGGCAGTCAGGAACTCGCCGCGCTGGATCAGGTGGTCCACGCTGGCCGGGACGTGATGTTTGTAGGCGCCGCAGCCGAGAAAGAAGGGCACCTCGCCCGCGACCATGTTCTTGCGCGCCATGGCGCTGAGATCGCGCTCGACCGCCATTTCGCTGGCATGGAGCGGCAGGCCCGCGACAGGCCCTTTTAGGAGCAGCCCGTCAGGCACGTCGCGGAACAGCTCGTCGACCGAGTTGGCGCCGATAGTCGTGAGCATGGCGGACCGATCGTCCTCGCTCAGCGGCAGATAACGCATCAGTTGGGCTTTCTCATGATGAATCGAAGACGGACATAATCGGCGATATCGGTACCGACGCGGTTGGCGACCGCCTCGGCGATAACCTGGCGTTCTTCATCGGGCACTCCGGCGCGGTCGAGCCAGCCGGCGCGGAACGTGGTGACCCAGGCGGCAACGCCATGCTCCAGCGGGGTCGGCCGCTCGATCAGGCGAGCCTCAATGTCCTTGAACCCCGCCTGTTCGTAGACCGCAACGAAATCCTCCACCGAAGGATACCAGTTGGCGGCATAAGTCGGCGGGCCGTAACCGCGGGCGACCAGCTCGTCGTCGAGCGCCTCTCGCAAAGTCGCAAGATTCCTGTCCCCGCCCATCTCGCCGGCAAACCGGCCGCCATTTTTCAGCGCGAACCAGATCGCCCGCGCCGCCCGCTCCTTGTCGAGCACCCAATGCAGAGTGGCGTTGGAGAAGGCGGCGTCGAACGCCTCGCCGAATTTCAGCTGGGCGGCGTCCATCAGCCGGGCGTCTAGCCCCTTGGCCCGAGCGGCTCCGATCATGGAGAGGCTGTTGTCGATGCCGACGACGTCGGCGCCCATTTCCTTGATCTTGAGCGTCAGCGTCCCGTCCCCGCAGCCGACGTCGAGGATGTGCTCGCCCGGCTGCGGATCGAGCAGTTCGAGCGCCGCCTGACCCA